>Ga0209585_10000377_pt1 | contig 17106 bp, 18 predicted proteins | sample NGEPerone_FD_185491 | JGI IMG/M metagenome (GOLD analysis project Ga0209585, IMG submission 185491) | Arctic peat soil microbial communities from the Barrow Environmental Observatory site, Barrow, Alaska, USA - NGEE Permafrost154B-one... | ecosystem: Environmental > Terrestrial > Soil >... | reverse complement strand
GTAGGACTTGACGCGCTGCTGGGTGAAGCTGCTGCCCTGAAGGAGGGCACCGCTGTCACTGCCACCGGACGTCGAGACGAACAGCCGGGTCTGCGCCTCGTAGACCTTGGGGCTGAGGGCGGTCGCCAACGCGGCGCCCGCCAGGACGACGAGCATGACAGCCACGATGATCCGCCACCGTTTCCGGATGATGCGGATGTAGTCCTTCAGCTCCACAAGTGTTTCTTTCCCTCGCCCAGTGATGCTTGGCTTGCGCGCCGTTGGCAAGGGTACTGCGCCCGGGCTCCACCGGTGGTATTGGCGTCCCTGCCGGCGAAGGCGTGGCGCAGCGGCTCTTGCCTCGGGCGCGTAGCGCCACATCGGATCAGGAGAGATCTGGCTCCGCAAACTCGATTTCATCACGATCAGGGGCATCGACCACCGGTATGCCCAAGGCCTCGGCGACGTCCACGACCGGAATCGGTGCCGTGGCGACCGACCAACCTGGGTCAGGGACGCCAGAGTCACCGAACAGCGCCAGACCGCGATCGTGCCCCGGACTGAACCGAAGGGCGGCGATCACGGCACCAAACCCGACACTGTGGAACGCCCGCGCCCACACCTGGGTGATCGCGTAGTTGGTCATCGCGGTCAGCTCTGACGACACCCGAAAGGACGCGGCGTCAGCATTGGACACGTCTGCGGCGATACCTGCCTGCCGAAGGCCGAGCGCACTCACGACGCGCCCCGTGATCAGCGGCGCTGGAACCCACCCGTTCTTGACGTAGAACGGGTGGGTGAGCTCGCGAACCGCAGCGGTCGCCGTGGATGCCAGGTAGCAGGTGCCGGAAGGGGCAGGAAGATCAAACCGTCCGGATTCCGGAGCGGGAGCTTCAGGAGGAGATGAAGAGAAGTACCACGCTCCCCGATCCGGAGACGGGACACGCAGTCGATGGGTCCGAAACCAGGCGCCACCCGAGGGCAGGTTCTGTGATGGGAACCCGGCGTAGTCATGGCCCACGACCGGGGCTTGCTGAGCCGTAAGTCGACGTCCGGCCACCTACGCCGCCCACTGGTGCACGGCCTGAGCCGCCAAGCACAGCACCAAGCCCTGATCCAAACCGCGGACCAACCACTCCACTGGACTGCGGCCTTCCAGCTCGTCATTCCGGGTTGTCAGCCACACGCACGCCGTCCAACCGTCAAACCCTCGGAACACGCGAAGGACCCCAGTCAGCTCAGGCCTGACCCGACGGCCTTCGAACTGGAACACCGGATACACCCACAAACCGTCACCGGTTCGCATCGCCAGGACACTGCCATGCTTGCGTCGATCGCTGATGGCCTGCTTGGAAACGTCAAGCAGGGTTTGGACCCGTGTGGTGTCGTAGAACGGACCGACCAGATCAGCCATCGGGTTCCGAACCGGGTTGGGCACCAGAGATAGCATCCGCTTCGCCAGGTCACCCGGAGCCAAGGCGGCCACGCCCGCCGCCTCTATCGCCTTCACCCGGACATGCAAGCCAGAGGCAAGCTCCTCGAGCACGCTGCGCTCGTACTCCTCAACCGACATGGGCTTGTCAGCTCCCGTTTTCAACGCCATCTCCGTCGCCTCCATGGTCAAGCCAGTCAGGAGAAGTCTACGCGGCCGGTCAAGAGGGTCAAGACCACTTGAACGCCCTTCGCACAGAGCCGACGGTAGCCGTTACCCCCGACACTCCCCGTCCTTGAGCGAGGCCGCTGCACAGGCGCGACTCCCTCCGGCGCGAGGTTAGCGCTGTCCGTCGGGCTGGGATCGCGGTTGCGGTTGCGGCGCGTACTGCCCTGCGGTTGGCGTGCCGCGGGGTCGGCGTGGTTGGGGCTGACCGACACGGGCCGGCGACACCTTGGAGAAGGTTCGGTGCCGCGTGACAATCGCACGGGCCGTCGTGCGCTCCGGGGTGTCGAAGGCAGCGAGCATGAGATCGAGCTCGCGTGCAGGGAGCTCGAGGCGCGTGGCGACCGTGCGCCAGGCAGCGGTGGCCTGCTCCACCTCGTCGACGATCTCGATCGCGCGGGTCGGGGACAGGCGATACATCTGTGCTGTCTGCAGAGCGCGCTCGATGCTTGCGGTTGGATCGCCGTCGGTGTCGATGGTGGTGCTGAGCGCGCCTGGGGCTTCGGGGTTCGGGTTGAGGTCGAAGGCTGGCGACAGGGTCCACCCGCTGGGTTCGCGCAAGAAGCCGTGGTTGCGGAGGTGATCGTCGGTGTTGGAGACAAGCACCGAGAACACGATGCGCCGGAACAGCTGCTCAAGATCGCGACCGGGTGCGGGCGACTGCGTCTCGATGGTGTCGGCGATCTCGAGGTAGCTGCGCTGGTCCCCATCGTGGGCCTCGAGCATGGTCATGGCGCTGACGAAGGCGACGCGGAGGGCGCCCTGACGGTCGAAGCGTTCCGTGAGCAGGACGTTGCGTCCGAGCACCTGAACGAGGTGACTGCGGGGGATGGTGAGCTGTGCGGCGGCGGCGAGGTCGAGGGTGGCTTTCTCCCAGCCCATGACGTCCCACTCGTCGCTGCCGCGGCGGGGCAGCTTCGCGATGGCAAGTGCCGCCCCGTCGTCCAGGACGACGGCCGCCTTGGGTCTGGCACCCCCGAGCGAACCGCCGGCGGCCACGAGGTCGCGCAGGTCGCGGTCGACCGCCTCGTGGGTCACCAGGGCGTCGGTGAGGTCGAGCAGCCGGGGCAGGGCTATGAGCCGCGGCACGCCGCCGCCGGGCGGGGCCAGGAACGTCTTGTCGTCGGTGGTGTACCGCAACGCCCCCTGGCGCAGGTCGTCGCGGGTGCCGAGGAGGAAGTCCGACTCGATCAGCGTGCGCGCAGTCACCCCTTCGCGTTGGGCTCGTTCGCGTTCGGCTCGGGTCATGAGGTTGCGGCCCCACCGGTCTGGGGCCCCGTCGCTCATCGCCCCAAAGACGGCCACTGCCGGCGGTGTCTGGTGTGATCCGGCGTCCAGCTGCAAGGTCGGGTCGAGTGCGTAGGCGCGCGGGTCCGCCAGGTAGGCCTGCTCGTAGGTGAATGTCGCGCTGGCGGTGCGGCGCTTCTCGTGGAACCGGAGCGTCCCGGCGCGGACCTCGTCCCCACCTGGCAGCACCACGTGGACCCGTACCGGGCCGTCGATGCTCATGAACCGTCGATGCTCATGATGTGGCCCGGCGGGATCGGACCCGCTGCGGGAGCGCCTGGTCCGCGCGAAGCCGACCGACGTCGGTGCTGAGGGGGTCGGTCGCCGCGACCACCGCGGGCAGGATGCCAAGCACACGCACTACGCGCAGAAGGTTCTCGCTGTTGACCGTCCCGGTCCCGGTTTCGATGTCTCGCAGGGTCTGACGACTGATCCCGGCGCGCTCGGCGGCGAGGGCAGCGGTCAGTCCGTTGAGCTTGCGCCAGGTGCGTACGTGCTCGCCGAGGTCAGCCAGTGCACGCGCGACCTGGATGGGTGTACGTCCGGCCACCGTCTGACCTCCGTGAGTTAACGACCACCAACGTGTCCACTATAGCGGATAATGGCAAGAATAGCGACCATTGAATGTCTCGGGAGATGCGAGCAGGTCAGCCGCCGCAACCCAGCGAGCGAGGGAGCGGGGGGCGGGGCGGGGGCGAAGGGGACATCTGCCGACCTTGGTCGGAAGAGGGCCCGTCTATCGCGGCCAACCGGGCACATCTGCCGACCTTGGTCGGAAGACGGCCCCCGTGCCACGAGTGGCGGGCGCTCCCAAGAGCCTCACGCAAACTCCGGGTCGTGTTGATCACCTCCGAGACGTCCAGATCCCACCGATGACGCAGGCCAGGCGGGCGGCAACGTCCGCAAGCGCCTTGTTGACCGTCGCGACCTTGGTCTTGGTCCCCAGCACGAGCATGGCAGCTCCCAGAGCGTCACCGATGCCTCCCCCGGTGCTCTCGGCCAAGGACGCCGCGGCCCCCCTCACTGAGCCAGGCCGCCGCCCAGGGACTGCTCCCCCCTGTATGACGAGTGCGTCCGTACTACGCGGAGTTCGCCTCGGGCACGTGAAACGCCCGTATCGGGTCGTCGGGCAGGATCTCGGCGTAGCCCAACCCCAAGGCAATCCCTTTGGCCGGGGCACACCGCCGAATGGGCCTACCGTGCCCTTGGACGCCCTACGACCAAGGTCTGTCCAAGGAGCGGAAGCCGAAGTTTTGCGTACCCAGAGACCTCCAAGCGATAGCATCGAAATGCCCGATTCGTCGGCCTCGGATCATTTGCGATGCATCAGAAATCTGGCTGCGGAGTGCTAATCTGGCCAAACATCGATTTTATTGGACAATCAGCCCGTATCGTTGACAAGCAAGCACGCTTACGCCAGAAAGCACGGCGCGAAGGAAGACACGCAGGGGGTTCGTGGTGGATCAGAGCTTGGAACTGATCATCTGGCTCGGCATGGCTGTGCTCGCTCTCAGCGCGGCATGCATCCTCCTGTGGCGCACCCGTCGGGTCCTCAGCCAGTCCCAGCAGGACGCTCGCGTGCAGGAGGTCAGGCTCATGCCGTCGGCTGTCACAGAGTCGGCTAGTTCGGTCATTGCGTCGTGACCTGGGGGACTCTCCCCGGTTCTGATCGCTCCACCGCGCGCAAACAGGACGCCTTGTCCGGGTTCATGCGTCGGGTCGGCATGACCGACCTCCTGGTGATCATCTGGGCGGTCTTGGGCGCGCAGCTGATCCGCTTCGGACCGGACGCGCAAGACGCCAAGCTGCCAGCCGGTGCGGCGACCTTTCTCGACCTGAGGTACACCGTTCTCACCGCGGTGCTGATCCTCGCCTGGCTGCTCATGTTGCGCATCCACGACGCCTACGACCGCCGCCTGCTCGGGCACGGGCCCGAGGAATACAAGGCCGTCGCCGCCGCCTCGTTCCGGCTCTTCGCCATGGTGGCGATTGTCAGTTTCGTGCTGCGTCTCAACGTGGCCCGTGGCTACGTCGCCATCGCCCTGCCAGCCGGCATGATCGGCCTCCTGCTGTCCCGGTGGCTCTGGCGCAAGTGGCTCACGCTGCATCGGGCGCAGGGTGAGATGTCGGGATCGGTCCTGGTCGTCGGTGATCGCGAGCACCTGGTGGACCTGATCCGGGGGTTGGATTCGGTTCCCTCTGCTGGCTACCGCGTGGTGGCTGCCTGCTGTAGCGATGCCGATGAGGGCTACATCGGCAAAGTCCCGGTGCTGGGGGACGAGTCAGAGGCAGCCAAGATCGCAGGGCAGATCGGCGTCAGCACCGTGGCCTGCACCTCGTCCTCAGGGCTTGGCGCCGGGGGGCTCCGGCGCCTCGGCTGGGCGCTCGAGGGCCTGGACGTCGACCTGGTGGTCGTGCCCAGACTGACCGACGTTGCCGGACCGCGGGTGCTCACTCGTCCCGTGGCCGGCTTGTCCTTGCTCCATGTGGAATCGCCCGTTTTTGCCGGCCCACGGCTCGCGGTCAAGACCGCCATTGATCTGAGCGCAGCGGCAGTACTGCTGATCCTTCTGTCGCCGCTGTTCGCCGTCCTTGCCGTTCTGATCCGGCGCAACGACAGCGGCCCCGTGTTCTTCCGGCAGGAGCGCATCGGCAAGGATGGCGTGTCCTTCCCCATGCTCAAGTTCCGGACCATGCTGGTCGGAGCGGAGGCCATGCTTCCCTCGCTGCGGGACCGAAGTGAGAGCCCGGCGCCCCTGTTCAAACTGTCCGATGACCCGAGGATCACCCGCATCGGGGCGACGCTGAGGCGATACAGCCTCGATGAGCTCCCGCAGCTGGTCAATGTCCTGCGAGGCCAGATGAGCCTGGTCGGCCCACGCCCGCCACTGCCTTGCGAGGTTGAGACCTACGGGAACGACGTTCGCCGACGACTCCTCGTCAAACCTGGCATGACAGGCCTGTGGCAGATCAACGGGCGCAGCGACCTGACGTGGGACGAGTCGGTCCGCTTCGACCTGTACTACGTGGAGAACTGGTCGGTCATGTCAGATCTGATGATCCTCTGGCGCACTGGTCGGGCGGTTGTACGCGCTTCGGGCGCCTACTAGTCCGCACTCATACGACGGTGAGGTCTGACTGCCCTCGGTAGACTCCTGCACGAATCGACTTCTATCCAATGGGAGAGCCATGCCTCGCGCACTCATTACTGGCATCACTGGCCAGGACGGCCTTTACCTCTCTGAACTGTTGCTCTCCAAAGGGTATGAGGTCTTCGGTCTGATCCGTGGCCAGAGCAACCCGAAGCTGGATCTCGTCCGCCAAACGGTGCCTGACGTCCACATCATCACTGGCGATCTGACGGACATGTCGAGCCTGATCCGGGCGTTGACTGTGTCCCGACCTGACGAGGTGTACAACCTCGGCGCCATCTCGTTTGTGGCCTATTCGTGGGAGAACGCGCATGTGACCACGGATGTCACGGGCAAGGGTGTGCTCAATATTCTTGAAGCCATACGGCTCTACGCCGGCGATAACGCTCCGAACGTGCGCTTCTACCAGGCATCGAGCTCCGAGATGTTCGGCAAAGCGCAGGAGGTCCCCCAGCGCGAGACCACGCTCCTGTGGCCGCGGTCACCATACGGTGTGGCCAAGGTCTTCGGCCACTACATGACCATCAACTACCGCGAGTCCTATGGCATGCACGCCTCCTCCGGGATCCTGTTCAACCACGAGTCTCCTCGCCGCGGCCCGGAGTTCGTCACGCGCAAGGTGAGCCAAGCCGTCGCGCGCATCTCCCTTGGCCTGCAGGACTCGATCCTGATGGGCAATCTCGACGCCAAGCGGGACTGGGGGTTCGCCGGCGACTACGTCGAAGCGATGTGGCGCATGCTCCAGCAGGAGACTGCGGACGACTACGTCATCGCGACCGGCCAGTCGCACTCGATTCGCGATCTGCTCGACGTCGCCTTCGCGCGCGTCGGAATCGAGGACTGGACGCCGCTGGTGGATCAGGACAAGCGGTTCATGCGTCCAGCGGAGATCGACCAGCTCACCGGCGAACCGGCCAAGGCCCACAGGGTGTTGGGCTGGGAGCCGAAGGTCGGCTTTGAGGAACTGGTGCACATGATGGTCGACAACGACCTCCTTGAACAGCGCGCGCTCACGGGGCCATGAGCCTGTGACTATCGCGCTCGTCACGGGTATCACGGGGCAGGACGGCAGCTACCTGCTTGAACGGTTGCTCGCCGACGGCGTCGAGGTCCATGGCATGGTCCGGGCGGGCGGAGAGCTCCCGTCTGAAGTCCGCGACGCGCTCCCACAGGTCGAACTGCACGACGGCGACCTGACAGACGGTCAGCGTCTGGCCGCCCTCGTGCAGGAGGTCTCTCCTGACGAGATCTACAACCTCGCGGGGCTCAGTTCGGTGGCTTCGTCCTGGCGTGAGCCTGCGCTGACCGGAGCCGTCAACGGCGTCGCCGTCGCACACCTGCTGGAAGCCGCCTGGCACTTACAGGAATCCCTTGACCGACGCGTCAGCTTCGTTCAGGCCTCCAGCGCCGAGATCTTCGGCCAGCCCGCCACCTCACCGCAGGACGAGCTCACGCCCGTGGCGCCAGCCAACCCCTACGGAGCGGCGAAGGCCTACGCGCACCAGATGGTCGGGATCTACCGTGCCCGCGGACTGACCGCCTCGAGCTGCATCCTGTTCAACCACGAGTCCCCCCGACGGCCACCAACCTTCGTCACCCGCAAGATCACCCAGGCAGCAGCGCGAATCGCCCGCGATGGCAGCGGCAAGATCACGCTCGGGAACCTCGAGGTCCGCCGAGACTGGGGATGGGCACCCGACTACGTCGATGCTCTCGTGCGAGCCGCCCGTCACGAGGGTGGCGACGACTTCGTCATCGCGACCGGGCAAGCTCACTCAGTCGCCGAGTTCGTTGCCACCGCGCTCGGCCGCGTTGGCATCACGGACTGGGAGCAATGGGTCGAAACCGACCCGCAGTTCGTCCGCCCAGTCGATGCCACCGAGCTCGTAGGCGACTCATCCAAAGCAAAGCGCGACCTTGGCTGGCAACCCACCGTCAACTTCACCGACATCGTGGGCGCAATGGTCGACCGCGACCTCGCGCAGCCGGTACAAGGACAAGAGCCAACCCGGGCTGGATGATGCCATCTTTCTGGGGAGGCCGCACGGTCGACACCGTAGCGGCGACGCCTGCACCGCCTCCGCGCAAGTACGGCGTGACGCACTGGTCGTTCCATGTGGCTAGCTCATCTGAAGGATTCGACAGAAGGGCAGCCGGCCGAGCACCTGATCAGCTGCCCTTGGTGAAGATAAAGTCAAGCGAGCACGGCAGTATCGACCGCAGCACCGGGATTTTTTGTAGCACGAGATAGTAGATCGTCTCAAGTGGCGCTCGGTAGGTCGTGGTAGGCGCCGAGACGAGTTGCACTTCAAGACCTGCATCCTTGGCGAGTTCACTGATTCGCTTGAAGCGCAGCACGTCCTCCTGCACAACCGGACGTTTGCGATTAACCCGCTTGAAAGCGCGCTCGTATACATAGTCGCGACAAGCAGGTTCGTGCAAGTAGAGAGCGCGTCCTCCAGGCTTTAAGACTCGACCGATCTCTCGCAGGGTTCGACGATGGGCGCCGAAGTGATGCGCAGCTGCAAACGCAAAGACGAGATCAAAGGATTCATCGCCCGCAGGGATCTCATAACTACGACAAGCGAAACAACTGCTGACCTTGACGTCGAAGACTCGTTCCCACTCAGGCAGCAAAGCCACGGCAGCAGGGCTGATATCCGACATGACGATGCGCTCGATATTGGGGAACGTGCGAGCGAGCATGCAAGACACCCAGCCCTGTCCACCGCCGAGTTCAAGCACGTGGCCGGCCGAGCTGAAGATCTCGCGGTACGCCTCGAACTTTTCGAGCACGATGCGCGCTTCGGACATTTTGTTCGTGAAGGCATCTAATGAACGCGCTCCTGGCGATTCCGTCTCTGAGGCCGTCCAGAAGTCGATCTCCAAGCGTTCGCGGCGTTCCTGCGAGGTGGTCATGGAGCCACCCTAGTGCCGCGTTTCTGAAGTTGTCGGACGGTCACGACCTTCATCCAACCTCAGGGAATCATCTTCGCTGGGATGGTCTTGAGGAGGCCTTCATCATCGGCGCCGGCTTGCGCATCTCCTGGCCGATGACCAGTGGTCGCCTCAGTTGCCAGCGGCCGAAGACAATATCTGGCGCAACTTGGTCAGGAAGGTTTGGGGTTCGAAGCGTGAGGCATATTCCCGGACGAGTCGCGGATCGTAGTCTGCGGCGTTGAACCCTCCAAGGATCTGATCCAGTGAGTCAGGTGTCATTTCGTGAGCATGTTGACCCGTCACTCCTTCCACCATGGTGTCAAGGTACCCACCAGCAGCGACGGTGATCGCGGGCTTCCCGAACACATAGCCCTCCAACGGGGTCAGCCCAAAGTCCTCCTCAGACATGCCTATGACTGCAGAGCAGTTCGCGTACAGCCAACGCATCGAAGCGTCGGGGACATCGGTCAGACCGACCATGCGATCCGGCCATACCTTGCCTTCTGGCAATCCGCCGACCACGACCAGCGAGCGGCTTGGATGCCTCGCCGCCGCTTCGCACACGAAATCGGTGTGTTTGTATGTCCTCGGTCGACCGACAGTCAAGAGAAAACCCGGCTCGGTTCGGACATTTTGTTCGTGAAGGCATCTAATGAACGCGCTCCTGGCGATTCCGTCTCTGAGGCCGTCCAGAAGTCGGTCTCCAAACGTTCGCGGCGTTCCTGAGAGGTGGTCATGGAGCCTGTCAGGAGCCCTGAGCTCCCGACCCAACCACGCTCATCCGCCGTGACCGGTGAAACGGTGGTGACATATACTTGAAACGTGTCCCATAGTGCGGCCGCGACTCTGGCATCACACGGTCTCCCGTGCAAGGCCGCGGCTCCACCGGCATCGGACACCCATGATCTATGGGGCAGTACTTCGCCAAGGGCTGCCGAGGCCCCAAGTCCCGCCAGGGTGCAGGTATTCGGTACCTTAGTGTTTTCGGTTGCGCTCATGGCAACAGACTCGGAAATATGGTGGCTCAATGAGAAAAAGAGACCTCGCTGTCCCCAATTCGCGGCAACTTCGTGGGACCGCTAACAATACTTCACTGGCATGACGCAGCCGTCCCCGTTGTCAACGCTGGCTATCGTCGTACCCAAAATGCCGATTCCAGCCGACAACGGAGACAGCATGCGAACGCTGCAAATGCTCCGTCTATTAGTCAGCCTAACATCGACCAGAGCCTTCATATCCGAGCGGGTAGACACGACAAGTGAGCACCGGGCGCAGTTGAGCCAGGCGGTCCCGGGTTTGAGTTTCGAGACCTTTCGGCCAGCGACCATCATCCGTACAGACATTGCCCGTGTCGCTTCTCGCTGGCTCAGCGCCGCTGTTAGAGGCGTGCCTGTGTGGATGCAGAATCAACACAATCCGGATCTCTTGACAGCTTTGGAGTCGTACCTTGAGACGCAGAGAGTATCGTCGGTATTTTTGATCAGCGAGGCCGCCGGCACTTATGCATCTGCGCTTCGAACTAAGCGATTACATTGGGATAAGTTCAATGTAATCGCTGCCTCCTCATATGCCGATGCTAACCAAGAACAAAACTGGCAAGAGCACGTCAAATACCTACTCCAACACAACTATTCCGTACGTTTCGAACGCAACGTGTTAGATTGCGTAACATCGGTGTCCGTGACGAGTGCGGCGGAGAAAGCTCGATTCCTCCAGTTCTATCAGCGTGCTCCCGAACTGGTTATCCCGAGTGCCGTCAAGGTATCCTCTGAACCATCATGGAGTTTTTCGTCTGGCTCAGTCCTATGGCTGGGCAGTCTTGACTATGGTGCGAATGTCTCGGGTCTGACTAGATTTCTTCGCGAGGGACTTCCTACCTTGCTGGAAAAAGGCGTAAGACTGCGTGTGGTCGGTTCGGGTGGAACTCCCGAACTGGTCGATCAACTACGCCGCACCGCGGGGGTGGACTTCTGGGGCTATGTGGCCGATCTTGACAATGCATGCCACGATATTCGTGGAGCGATTCTCCCGCTTTGGTCGGGCGCTGGCATGAAGATAAAGACATTAAGTCTCCTAGCCCGGGGTGTTCCAGTCGGCGCTACCCCATGCGCATTCGAGGGTTTGCCTGACGACGTTGCTTGTGTTATTTCGACTGATCCGAGAAGGCTAGCAGACGTCATGGTCACGGCGAGTGCAGCTTGTCTTGCGGATTTTGGGCGGTTAGGTTTCCAGTTTTGCCGCAATACATTCAGCGAGGAAGCCGTCTCGGCGTCGATGAGGGAACAGGTACGTACCGTCTTGCAGATTTGATTTCTGGAAGCGAAGAATCAGAGATTCTCCCAGGCCAGCGGTGAGTTGTTCAAGCTGTCCGACCATCCGAGAGTCACTCGGATCGCAGCGCTCCTGACACAGTGCAGCCTCGATGAACTTCCCCAATAGGTAGACTGACTCTTCGAACTTGAGCGGGCAAGTTGGTCGGGGTGTTCCATTTTCAGCCCGGAACTGGCTGCCCGCCAGGGCAACCGATGACTAACGAGACATCGGGAGATCTCAGGCACAGGCCAACCGATATGGTTTCGGATGTGGCGCCTGAGTCGGCCTACGTAGGTAGGGTCGGCGCGTCGGACGCCCAACGCAAGACAAGTGGGGTCCGACGCGACTGCGCATCGGAGACGCGTAGACGGCGCTCATGTGACACTGCTTCGGATGGCTCAGGTTGGTCGCCAGTAGTGTGATACTGGGTATGAGGCTGCGACGACGAAGGGACAGACTGGCGATTCCCCCTCGAGGGCGATCCGTGTTTCGGCCGAATCCGATGTATGACTACCGCCGGAACTTAGTGGGTGGCCCTCGTCCCCTGCGCCGACGTCTCGTCTGAAACGGGCGGTACCACTTGATATCTATGGGATGTTCCGGGGCGATTCACCCAGGAATGGCGGGACGAGTAGCCAGGTCGGCTACTCGTCCAAAGTCATCAACCGAGAAGGGAGGAGAGTGACGTCATTTAGCGCGCGCGACGCGGTTCGGGCTTCCCTTCGGTTGCTCCTTCCACGTGATCGGCGAAGACTGGTCATTGCAGCTTGTCTTCAGGCGGCAACGGGCGTGCTCGACGTCATCGGCGTTCTCCTGCTGGGACTGGTCGCGACGTTGGGTACAACCACTATCTCAAAAAGCTCAACACCTGCTCCTATCCAGAGCACGATTGACGCATTGGGACTAACTTCCTGGTCTACTGAAGCAGTTCTTGCTATCGTCGGGCTGGCAGCGGGCGCGTTCTTGCTCGCAAAGACGGTCGTGGCCCTCTATATCAATCACCGCGTTCTCCGGTTTCTCGCGAATCGGCAGACGGACGTTTCTGTCAGACTTACACGCACTCTTTTGTCCCGCCCCCTCCTTGAGGTGCAAGAGCAGTCCAGTCAACAGGTGACGTACGCGCTGACCGATGGGGTGAACGTGGCCATGATCAGTTTGCTGGGAAGCACCGTTATTGCCCTCACCGAAGTAGCGACGTTGTTGATCCTGGGTATAACATTGTTCATTCTGAACCCTGTGGTAACCACCGGTGCCGTGATCTTCTTCGGCGTGATCGTGGTTTTGATGCAACGAGTTCTCGGGCGACGCATGAGTTTGTTGGGCAAAATCCAGAGTGAGTCATCAATAGCAGGCCGGGCGCTTATTCAGGAGGCCTTGGGCACGTATCGCGAGATTTGGGTCCTAGATCGGCGCGAGCACTATGCCGATCGCGTGGCGGTTTTGCGTGAGAGATTCTCCGGGGCCTTTGCTAGTGCCACGTTTATCGGGCTGGTTCCCAAGTATGCGCTGGAGGCTGCCCTGGTCGTAGGCGCGCTTGCCCTCGTGGGCAGTCAGTTCCTTTGGTCCGACCCCATCACGGCAATCGGCACCGTGACGCTCTTCCTCGCCGCCGCCACGCGCGTACTTCCGTCGATCCTACGACTGCAGCAGGCTTTCTTGACCTTGGGCAATGCGGCAGGCGCGGCGCTGCCCACTTATGAGTTGGCCAGGAAACTCGGCGCACACAAGATGACGGGTGGTCTCGCTGCACGGGATTCTGCTCGGCTCTCTGGCGAGCGAGAAGGCGATGCTTTCGACGGCGCAATCGACATCTCTGACGTTTGGCTGACGTACCCCGGGAGTCACGTGCCGGCGATACGTGGCGTGTCGTTCAAAGTCTCTGCGGGCACGTCGATTGCGATTGTGGGCCCTTCTGGTGCCGGAAAATCGACCTTGGCGGATCTAATCATGGGTGTGCTGAAGCCGGATACCGGAGCGGCCCTTCTGAGCGGGGTACGCCCCATCGAGGCCATCGGCAACTGGCCGGGGGCCATAGCGTACGTGCCTCAGAGTGTCTATATCTCCGATGGCAGCGTCAAGGCGAATGTCGCACTCGGTCTACCGGACTCCCTGATCGACGAGGCAGCCGTGTGGAAGGCGCTGGCACGAGCACAGTTTGAAGACTATGTTCGTGCACTCCCCAGACAGCTCGACACCGAGGTCGGAGAGAGCGGTACTCGGCTCAGCGGAGGCCAGCAGCAGCGACTAGGCTTGGCGAGGGCGCTGTATACGGAGCCCAAACTATTGGTTCTCGACGAAGCGACAAGTTCCCTCGACACAGAGACCGAGCGCGCTGTGACAGACGTGGTCGCGAGCCTACACGGAACAGTAACGACTGTCGTTATTGCCCATCGCCTGTCCACTGTCTTTCATTCGAGTCTGGTCCTGTATCTGGAGGATGGGGAGCTTATCTCGTCCGGCACCTTCGCCGAGGTGCGCGCAGCCGTCCCGGGACTCGAACGCCAAGCCAAGTTGTCCGGATTGTGATCGGTCAAGGTTACGTTGTGGTATTAGAAGACGTCACGAGTGAACCTCGATCCACCGCTGAAGTATTGGGCTCTTGGTATTTGAGCGGGGTTGACCTCGACCGCTGGCAGTTCACGCAGCCCGGCGGGCCGCGCTGTGCAACATGATGCGCCTCTCGTAGTTCTCCTGGTTACGGAACCCGCAGGCGACGCGTTTGACCCAGCTTGATGACGCGGTTGTAACCCTCGGTCCGGGCGTTGGTGTTGCCCAGCTCGAGAAAGCCTTCGATCTCGGGCCACCACCTCTCTATCGTGGCCGCCAGCCGGGTCGCCTCGGGAACCAGCGGACGCTGCGGGCCCGGGTCTCGTCGATGCCGATCATCGTCGTCGGGGCCGCCTGCCCGAGCGCCGCGACAGCGGCGGTAACCAGGATGCGGTGCACCGTCCACCACGCCGTAGTCGCCGGCGACTTCCCTCATCGCCCGGTTCGTCGCCGTCACCGCCGCACTGACCTTGGCCCTCAGCCGCGTAGTCAGCCGGGACCGGGCCGGGACCTGGTCGGTGACCTCGGCGAACGACCCACGCGAGCACAACTGCTCGGTGCACACGAAGCGGCGCTTACAGACCCACAGCCGCAGCGGCACACTGCCGTGCGGAAGGTCCTTCAACCGGCAGATCGGGCGTTCCTTGATCCGTGAGGACATCACCCCACACGACGGGCAACCGCCGTCCGTGGCGACGCTCTCGACCAGCACAAGTCGGCCGCCGTCGGGCTCGAGCGTGACGTTCAGGACCCGGAATCCGGGCAGCGCAAACAGCGATGTCGTACGGTCAATCATGGCTGGTGGCTCTCTTCAGCTGACGGCGTTAGGAACCAACAGCATGGCGAGGCCACGAGCCTCTAACCTCGGCGCCGCCCCGCTCAAGTACCAAGAGCCAAGTATTGACGGGTGGGCGATTGGAGTTTTGATCGTGGAGCGCCTGGGGGCGTGAGTCCGGTACTCGAACCGGCTCGCTGACGCCTGAGTGTGGTCACCTGATCTGGCCTCGATCGGGACCGTCGGGGACAGCTACGACAACGCCATGGCTGAGTCCGTGATCGGGTTGTACAAGGCCGAGTGCGTACGCCACGAAGGACCGGTCCGCACCGTCGATGACCTCGAACTACGAACGCTGACCTGGGTCCACTGGTTCAACCACGCCCGGCTACACAGCTCTCTTGGCCACGTCCCGCCGGTCGAGTTCGAGCAAGCGCATCACCGTCAGAACACCCCCGTGCAGCACCGCTGCCGGGACAACTCGCCCTCCACTGAACCCGGGGCGGTTCAGACGACACTCGGGCCACCGTCACCCGATGGCAGAATCAACACCAGCCGGCGACCTGCAGCCGCACCGACGCTCAGCACCCAAGGCCTGAAAGAGCGAGACTAGGATGGGCACGTGCGAGACCATCAGGGTGGCTCGATGAATGAGAAAGGCTTGGCGCGTGCAGCAACCGGAGACAGAAGACGACGACACCGCAATTCTGGAGTGGCTCAGCTCGCGGAAACGTGTGGCCGCATTTGTGTTCTCTGAAGATCCTTACTGGCTCGGGTACCTTGGCGAAGCACTCGCGCGCACCCTCGCTGGAGGCGTAACCGAGGCGGATCTCTATCTATGGAGTCTCGCGACGCCGTACACCGGATTGACAGCCTTGCATTCAAACCGATTGATCAGAACCGCAGAGGCTGGATTGCGGGCACTTGGGGTCGGCGGCAGCCGAGCACTCTCGACGCAACTTTCCCAAATATCGTTGGGACGGCTTCGTATACACGAACGGGCACAGCTAGCATCGCCACTTCCGGGACCCTTGTCGGCGGCAGTATCCGCCGCTCGGACAGGGCCGTTGAGAGACGCGCAATACCGAGGCGCGGCGGCGGGGTGGGCAGTGCAGGGCACGTTGGCTCACGTCACCTGTTCGTCCCGAGCACAGGAATTTACTCCCATGCAGGACATCGACCTGATGATGAAGTCCTACGCAGCCGTATTTGAGACCGCGACCATCGAACTAACCCGAACACGTCCTGAGGCCGTACTGATCTTCAACGGCCGGCTACTCCACGAATGGGCAGTGCGAGAGGCGGCTACTAGGTTGGGGCTGCCCATCGTGGTCGTCGAACTCGGACACGCACAAGGGTTATTTTCCCTTCATTGGCAGTCTGCACACGACAGGAATGAGTACGGCCGCCGGGTTCGGCATACTTGGGGTACTGCTGCGGGGCTGCCGCAAGACCAAGCTCATGTTCTAGCGCATGCGTGGTTTGAGTCACGGCGTACAGGGAGGGATGGGAGCAACCGCTTCATACGTCATCAGACCTTGGGGACAATTCCCGCTCTCGCTACGGGCCGCCGTCGTGTCGTGTACTACACCTCCTCCTCGGATGAGTTGCTGTCAGCCGGAAGTGAGTGGCTTTCGCCGATCGGATCACAGGAGGACATCTTAGATCAGCTTATCCGGCTCGCCGAGCAAGAGACTCGCCTTCAGATTATTGTGAGGATGCACCCTCACACTCTCCTCAAGAACACAAGGGATCAAGCCTGGTGGCGAGAGTTCATGAGTAATGCTGCGAGGCACAAATTGGTTGCCTTGGGTCCAGAGTCGCCAGTTGACTCTTATGCGCTCGCAGAGAGTGCAGATCTAGTTCTCTCAACCGGTTCCACGATGGGCATTGAGGCTGCCTACTGGGGGAGAGCAAGTGCAACGCTCGCTCCGGCAATTTATGATTCGCTAGGTGCGACGAAGACCGTCGTGAGCATCGATGAAGCCTTGGAGCTGAGGCCGGGCGCCGGAGAATTGGCGGAGCGCCGAGCGAAAGCCCTTCCTTGGGGCCTCTACCAGGCTACATTCGGGCTTGAGACCCGGTATTTTCAACCGTTCCCCCCTACCTTTGGGGGCAGGCCACTGGCGCGGCGTGGTCGTTTACAGGCACTGGTCCCCGAGTGGGTGTCTCAACGGCGCGGGGACGCGGAATTTGCCAAACACACGGGCGTGAGAAGGGCGAGTTCAATCTTGTAGTACAAGACGTGCCCTCGCAACATTATGCTTGTGGTGTGTCTCCAAAATAATTAGCCGTGTTTTGGTATGTGATTGCTCAGACGCTCACCACGTGTCAATGGCCAAGTAGAAGTCCCCGCTGGTGGCCAACTAAAAGTCCCCACCCCTTGCGGTTGATCAGCTCTTGTTCTTGGGTCCTCCTTGGGCGGTTCGGGCCTCGCGCATCCGGTAGGACTCCCC
>Ga0209585_10000375_pt1 | contig 17151 bp, 19 predicted proteins | sample NGEPerone_FD_185491 | JGI IMG/M metagenome (GOLD analysis project Ga0209585, IMG submission 185491) | Arctic peat soil microbial communities from the Barrow Environmental Observatory site, Barrow, Alaska, USA - NGEE Permafrost154B-one... | ecosystem: Environmental > Terrestrial > Soil >... | reverse complement strand
ATCGGCGGAATCCGCGCGCAGGAGTGCTCACAGATCCTGCTCGATTTCTTTGAGGGGCACCGGCTCTAGTAATCTCCCCCACGGTGGCGTGTCCGAGCGGCCAAAGGAGCACGCCTCGAAAGCGTGTGTGGGTGAAAGTCCACCGTGGGTTCAAATCCCACCGCCACCGCCGTTTCTGAGCACGAATTCGTGCTCAGCACGCCGCCCCGGGCAGTCAGCCCGGGGCGGCGTTTCGGGCTCTAGTCTCAGTTCTAGTCTCATTTGGCTCCGCGCCGGCGCTACTTTTCACGCGCCCAGCGCTCAACCCCCCCGGCTGAACTGAGAGGGGCGAGCGTCCAACGAGGTGAGGCAGCTACTTGGCCGAAGCCCCCGCTTCGTCACCCCAGAGCAGGCCCCCGACTCGGGTCGCGATATCCCGGCGAATCGGGTCGGCCATGTGTGCGTAACGCTGCGCCATGGCGGGGTTGGACCAGCCCATCAGGCCCATCATCGTCTGTTCGCTGACGCCGAGCAGGAGAAGAACCGTCGCAGCGGTATGGCGTGCGTCGTGAAGGCGTCCGTCGCGGATGCCGGCGTCCTTGAGCAGCTTCTTCCATTGCCCCCAGTCGGTCCGGGGGTTGAGCGGAGCACCGGTTGGCGTGGCGAACACCCAGTCCCCGTCCTCCCACATCTGCCCCGCTTGCAGACGCTCCTGGTTCTGCTTGGCGCGGTGTTCCTTGAGCAGATCGGACAGAGAGTCCGGCAGGCCGACGTAGCGGCGTCCTGCGCGTGACTTCGTGCTGTCGGTTTCCGGTCGTGTCTGGATGCGTTTGGGGCAGTGGCCGGCATACTTTCGGTCGCACTTGCCGGCGCAGCCATGCTCGTACTGCGGTCGCAAACGGCCGCGCCGGATTGCCAGCGTCTGGGTCCTGAAGTCGACGTCCGACCACTTCAAACCCAAGGCTTCACCTTGCCGGAGTCCGAGTGCCAAGGCGATAGCCCACCTTGCGCCGTTTCGAGTTTGCGTCGCAGTACGGAAGAGGCGCTGGATCTCATCCACGTTGTACGGCTCGACCTCGTCCTCATCGACGCGCTGCGTCCTCGCCAACGTCGCGGGGTTCTTCGCGAGATAGCCGCGGCGAACCGCTTCGTTCAGCGCCGTGCGAACGGTGCGGTGGACCTGATGCGCCGTCGCCGGCTTCGTCAGCGTGCCGCCCTTGGTCCTCTTCAGGAGCATGTCTTGGTAGAGCTTCTCCAGGTGCTCCGGCCGCAGCTCGGTGAGCTTGTGGTTGCCGACACCTGGGATCAAGTGGTGGTTCACTGCGACCCGGTAGCCCGCGAGGGTGTTGACTTTCACAAAGGGCGCCGCGATGTTCTCCAGCCAGTGAGTCAGCCACTCTTCCACCGTCCACTTCTCGCCTGGTTTGAGCAGTGAACCGGTGTTCCGGCCCTGTTCAAGGTCCCTGACCTTTTCGGCGACGACGGACTTGTGCCGGGACATGACATGGCGCCGATCTGGGTGTCCGTCAGGTCGGACGCCAACCGTCACGCGCCCGTGCCAATAGCCATCGTTGCCTTCGTAGATCGTTGATCGACCGTTGGCCTGGCGACCAGCCTTCTCGCGCGCCATTGCTGAGCTCAGGTTGCGATGTGGGCGTGGGACTCTCGCAGCTGGCTCAGGAAGTTCTCCAGAGCGTCAAGCGGGATCCGGCGAAGTCGGCCGATGCGGACGGACTCGACGGCGCCGCCCTTGACCAAGGCGTACATCAACGTCCGGCCGATGCAGAGCCGATCGGCCGCTTCCTCGATGGTGAGGACGAGATGCTCTCCTGTTGTTGTTGTCATGGTTCCAGGAATGGCTGAGACGACTCGATTTGATCGCTGCCTACCGCGACCGGTGGCAAGTCAGCGGCAACGCGATCTTGGGCGCCGCGCCGTCCTCACGAGAACAGATGTCCCAGCGGCAGACAGGGCAGCGCGCGGTCTCAGCTGCGCTGGACGCTGCCTGGACCGTCAACTCATCAGGAGACGTCGGCACCGATATCGCAGGTCTCGAACCCGGAACCCGTTAACTCGCGGCGCGGGCAGCCGCGAAGAACCCGACCGTCACCTGATCGCGAGCCGGCGCAAGGGGAAGGACTACGCGCCCCGACACCTCAGCCCGGCTGGGCGACGAGCTGGGTCAGAGCGGCCAAGCGGTCTTCGCCGATGGGTTCGGTCGCGAGCAGCGGGACCATGGCTACCCGGCCCGCCAGTGAGTGCACACGATTGACCTGCTCGATCTCACCGGCGGCGCGATGGCGCAGGAACACGGTTTCCGGGTGCGCGGCGGCGATCGAGTTGTTGATGACCCAGGCCCAGGGATGGATGCCGGCACGCTCGAGGTCCTCCTGGAGCCCTTGTGCCTCGGTGACCGGGGTTGGCTCGGCCAGGGTCACGAGGATGACCTTGGTCTGGGCTGGGTCCTGCAGGTACATGAGCGGAGTCTTGAATGGCATGGAGTCGCCCATCTGGCGGGCGATCTGCCGGTGGTAGGAACCGGCGGCGTCCAGCAGCAGCAACGTGTGACCGGTTGGCGCGGTGTCGATGACGACGAATCGGCGTCGGGACTCCATGACCGCCTTGGAGAACTGCTGGAAGACCGCAACCTCCTCGGTGCACGGGGAGCGCAGGTCCTCGGCGAGGGTGGCGCGTCCGGCTTCATCGAGGTTCTTGCCCTTCGTGGCCATCACATGTTCGCGGTAGGCCCTGGTGGCCTCGACCGGATCGATGCGTGAGACAGCCAGCCCGGGGACACTGCCGTCCAGCGTCTCGGTCAGGTGGGCGGCCGGATCGGTCGTGGTTAGCTGCACCTCGTGGCCGCGGTGGGCCAGGGCAACGGCGATGGCTGCCGCGATGGTGGTCTTGCCCACGCCGCCCTTGCCCATGCACATGATCAGCCCGTGATCGCCGCTCTCGAGCCCGTCGACCAGTGCTGCCAAAGACACGGCAGTGACCTCGGCGGTCTCGGGTTGCCCGTCGAGGCCGGTGCTGACCTGCGCCGTCGAGAACAGCGTCTCAAGCGCTCTGACGCCGACCATGTTCGAGGCCTTGAGCTCGATCAGGTCGCGCGACAGGCCGGCGATTGCGGCTGGCATCTCTGCGATGGCTTCGGCTTCCCGGTTGCGCACGGCCGCCGCGAGGTCCTCGTCACCGGCGATGGCCGGGAGAACGCCGTTGACAACGACGTACTGGCCGGTGATCCCGATCTGGCTGAGCTCGCCGTAGGTGCGGTCGATCTCGGCCAGGGATGAGGCCTGCGCCCGGGCGACCAGGATCAGCCGGGTCATGGCGGGGTCCTTCAACGCGTCCACGGCCTGCGCGTAGACGGTGCGCTGTTTCTCCAGCCCGGACAGCGGGCCAAGACAGGAGGCGTCGCCCTTGCCGGCTTCCAGGAAGTCGGTCCATGAGCCCGGAAGCTGCAACAGCCGGATGGTGTGGCCGGTCGGTGCGGTGTCGAAGACGACGTGGTCGTACTGGTCGGTCAGGCGCTCGTCGGCGAGCAAATCGGTGAACTCGTCGAACGAGGCGACCTCGGTCGTGCAGGAGCCAGACAGCTGCTCGGTGATCGACGCCAGCTCCTTGTCGGGCAGGAGCCCTCGCACCGGGGCGATGATCCGCTCCCGGTAGGCCTCCGCGGCCTGCTCAGGGTCGATCTCCATCGCGGACAGCCCGGGGACGTGTGCGATGGGTGTCACCGTGTTTCCGATGGTGACTTCGAGGACCTGGCTGACGTTGGATGCAGGGTCCGTGCTGACCAGCAGGACGCGCTTGCCCTGGCTCACCAGGTGCAATGCGGTGGCACAGGCCACCGAGGTCTTGCCCGCCCCGCCTTTGCCAGTGAAGAACAGGAACCGCGGCGGGTTCTCGAGAAACAACATGCCGGCCTCCCTATCAACAGCAGCCGGTGGAGCCGCAGCACCCACTGGACTGCTCGGTCAGGCCAAGCTCGGCCACACCCTGCGGAAGCGTGGATCCCTGGGGCTCGGCATCGAGTCCGGCATACCGCATCAGCTGCTCACGCGCCGGATAGGCGCCGGTCATCACGGTCAGACCATCAACCAGCGTCAATGGCAGTCCGTCCGAACCCGCCACCTGGAGGAACGCTCGCACGGTGTCGCTGCTCGCGAACGCCGACGGATCGTTGGCGAGGTTGTGCCGCTGGACGTCGGCACCCAGCTCCTTCAGGTGACTCAGGTCGGCGGTGAAGACCACCAACGCTTCGTCGACGTCGGGGCCGCACACACCCGTGTTGCAACACAAGGCGGGTTCAAAGACACGAATAGTGGGCATGGGTTGCTAGCTCCTTCTTCCGAGGTGCGTCTCTCGTACGTACCTTGCCACCTCTTTGACATTTGTCAAAAAGGTGGCAAGGTACGTGTCATGCCCAAGCCGTTGCCCGTGCTCGTTGACGTGTCGCCGATCTGCTGTGCGCCCTTGGGTGCGAGCGCGACTCTGGACCTGGACGACGCCGTCGCGCTGGCGGTCCGTCTCAAGGCCCTCGCCGATCCTGCGCGCCTGCAGCTGCTCGCCTTCATTCTGGACCAACCCGGCCAGGAGGCCTGCACCTGCAACCTGGCCCCCGTCGTGAACCTTTCCGAGCCGACCGTTAGCCACCATCTCAAGAAGCTCGAGGCCAGCGGGCTGCTCACCAAGGAGCGCAGGGGTATGAACGTGTACTACCGAGGCGTCCCCGAAGCGATCCACGCCATCGCCACGGCACTGCACGTCAACTGCTGCTAACAAGGAGTCAAAAACATGAGCGCACCTGAAGACATCTGCCTGAGTTCGCCGCAGGACATCCGCGAGAGCGTCCGGAAGCGGTATGCCGAGGCCGCGACGCGTTCTGCGGCGGGCGACCATGAGCTGGCCCTGGCGGTCGAAACCTCATGCTGTGGCGGGGCACCGGTGGCCACAACTGATCAGAAGACCCTCGCGGTCGAAACCCCATGCTGTGGCGAGGCACCGGTGACCACGACCGATGAGCACGGTCAGGAAGTCTTCGGGGCGAAACTCTACGGACCCGACGCGACCCAGGGCGCTCCCGACGCAGCCGTTGCGGCCTCGCTCGGCTGCGGCGTACCGACCGCGGTCGCGGATCTGCACCCGGGTGAGGTGGTACTCGATCTCGGCTCCGGCGCCGGCGCCGACGTCCTCATCTCGGCCCGCCGGGTTGCCCCAGGTGGGCGTGCGATCGGGCTGGACATGACCGTCGAGATGCTCGAGCTGGCCCGGCGAAACGCCGCAGACGCCGGGGTCGACAACGTCGAGTTCGTGCACGGCTACCTCGAGGACATCCCCTTGCCCGACGACAGCGTCGACGTAGTGATCTCCAACTGCGTTCTCAACCTCGCCGCCGACAAGAACGTGGTGCTCACCGAGACTGCCCGGGTCCTGCGCGCCGGCGGGCGACTGGCGATCTCCGACGTTATCGCCGACGAGGGCATGGACGAGATCACCCAGGCCGACATGACCGAGTGGACCGGTTGCATCGCCGGCGCACTGACCCACACCGAGTTCGCCGATGCACTCACCGCTGCAGGCTTCACCGACATCGAGATCCGGTCCACCCATCGGGTGCACGCGCACGCCCAGGCCGCGATCATCCGCGCCACGCACTGACCAGACTTGGGCTTGAGTACCTGTCGCTGCCCTGGCAACACCGAATGTCACGACCGGGTCCGATGCGGCGAGCATCCGACTCTCTGCCTTGCGCCGGTCGGGCTCTCGACGCGCCAACGGACTTAGTCTCAGTTCTAGTCTCATTCGTCCTCGTCCGGCTGTGTTCGGCGACTGCCACGGGCGGGCCGATCGAGCACAAGACGTATGCCGGCAATCGCGCTCGAAAGTGGGTTCGCAGAACTCGAAAGCGTGTGTGGGTGAAAGTCCACCGTGGGTTCAAATCCCACCGCCACCGCCAGCGCCAGGGGGTAGTTGGGAAGCTACCCCGGTTCGAGTTACGAAACCCCCCACCAGAGACCGGAAACGGCCCCTGGTGGGGGGCTTCGTGCTGTTCAAGCGCCTGTTTGTGACAGTAACTGTCACACGCATGGACAGTTACTGTCACGGGCACGAAGGAGCCTCCTGCGGCGCACAGGCCGACCAGCTGCCGAGGTGGTGCGTTCAGGTGCAGCGCGGCGAGGCGGGTCAGGCTTCGGCCGGCGGGCTTGTGGTCCCGAAACCACAGGTGGCGGGGCCACCGCCGCGGTCAGGCCCGCAGCAGGTGTCGTTGCTCGCTCACCGTGGCAACGACCTCGTCCCATGGGGGAATGGCGGTACCGGGGTGGCAGAGGTCGCGGCAGGCGGTGTCGTAGGCGCCCCGGATGCGCAGGCCTACCGCCGCATCGGTGAACGCCGGCGAGTCCGCCAAGTTTGAGGGTGTCGGGGTGGGCGAGCCGTCGCTGAACCACCGACTCGTCACGGCGTGACAGTCCGCGACGATGTCACCAAGCAGGCCCGGCACGTTCAACATGCCCAGTGCCGGCGAGCCTGGCGTCAGCAGGCGGCAGATATCGTAGAAGTGCCGTGCCTCACGGCTCTTCACAAGCCGGCCCGGGTCCGCAACCAAGCCCGCGGCTAACTCGTTGGTTGCGAACAGCTTCTCGACCAGAGTCCGGGCCGGGTGCAGGACCCTCACCTCGAAGCTGTCAAAGTCGGGCCCTGTCAGGCCCAGGCCGAGGTCGGCCAAGAGAGGGCCAATGATTCGGAGTTCTGAGGGCAGCGGCCCGCCCCGGCGACCAGGCTCGAGCTGGATGGACTTGCTCACGGTCGAGGCCCTGACTGTGCGTAGTGGCAGGCCCAGGTTCACGCGACGAGAGTTGCCCGGGACAGCCTCCAGGTTTGTGCAGATCGCGCCAGGGCCCAGGGCTTCAACGGCCAGGGCTGTCATCTTGTCCATGATCAGGTCGACCTGCTCGCCCGTGTCCGGGTCGGGCAGGACGAGCAGGTCAATGTCCTCAGTACCGGTCGATCAGGGAGTATGCCTTTGACAGGCTGGTACCGCCTTTGAAGACGAACTCCGACGGCATGCGCTCGCTCAGCACGCGCAGGACCGCTGTGATGTAGAAATCCTTCTCGTAGAACCGGGCCGGTATACCCGTTCGGGTCCCGGCCTCGATGCTGGCGTCGCCGATCACCCTGCGGTCGGCCACTACGCCGCGGCCAGCCCTGCGAGCGCATGGTCGCGGGTTCCGCTCGCGGCGGCACGCGCGACCTTGCCAACAAGGTCGGACAGGCCCGCCCTGGTGAGCACCGCGCGGAGCCGCTCACGACCGGCCGGTGGCTCGTCGAGCGAACCCGCTACCAGGCGGGCAGGCTTGACCGACCCGTCCAGAAGCATCGCGGCGAGCAGGTTCACAGCTGTTGCCCGGCTGACCTCCAGGACGTCGTCCCAAGCGTCCAGAACTTCCAGGATGGCGACCTCCCGCGCCTGGAGCGACGCTGTTCGACGAGCCGCCCGTGCCCGACGATCCACGAAGTGCACCGTCGGGAAGTCTCGCGGAACGGATCCGACCACTGCGACGAGGTACGTGCCCGGGACCTGTGTGCTCAGACCGAGGTCGTTGGCGGCCGACAGGCCCGCTGGCCCAACTCCGCGCTTGCCGGCAATGACCGCGATGACTTCCTGCGCGGAAGGCCGCGACATGCCCCACGGGCGCTGCCTTCCGCGGTAGTACAGCCCGCGGCGGACCGAGACGAGCTCACCGGATGCCTTCAGTCGTTGCAGCGCCCGGTCCACCGCAGTGGCAGGCACCTCCAGGTCTGCGAAGTCCTGTGGTCCCCAGAAGCGGCCCGGACCAGTCGCGAGCACAGCGGAGCGCACCAGGTCAGCGGCGCTGCCCCTGTGTGTCCGTGTGAGAACACCCGATGTCATGACTGCTCCTGTCTACAACGCGCCCAGCAAAGACGACAAGAACAGACTATGTTGAGCGCCTTCCGCCAGTCAAGGAGGCTCGCCGGAGAAAATCAAGACCGCCATCATTGGCGTGAAGGACGCTGTGGGGATCGAGATCCCGGCACTGCCCGCAGAACTAGGCACCTTCGGTGACTCGGCCACGACCGCTGTACAGACCGTCACCGAGTTTGCGCCCGGCGTCATCGACGGCGCGACCGAGACGGTTGGCACTGCTGTTGACTCAGCAACTCAGGCCCTGCCAGACGTCACCGGGCCAACCGGCGCCAACCCACCGAAGTAGGCGAACCCAGGCGCGCGGGCTACTCCTTGCGGCCCGTCACGACTGACACGGCGCCGAGCGCCGCGACCAGTCCGCCGGAGACCATCAAGATCAGGATGAGCCGCGCCAGCCCCACCGGCTTGAGCGTCTCGTAGTTGCCGAGGTTGTTGTCGAAGACCTTGACGAGCCCGTTGAAGCGCTCCATGGTCGCCGGCATCGTCTGCAGGGCCTTTGCGGTGGCTGGGAAGTTGGTGCCGAGGAAGGTCTGCAGCTGCTCCGGCGTCATCTTCAGCTGCGTGGCCAGAGCAGGGAGCATCGTGGTCTGCATCTCCGTGCCCATGGCACCGATCGTGCCGAGCCCACCCTTTGCGTTGTCGACAAGCGCCTGGGTATAGATGGGTTTGAGGTTGGCGTTCAGCTGGTCTGCGTCGGCTGCCTTTCCGGGCAGCGACAGGGCCATCGGCACGACCAACAGGAGAAGGCCCACCACCAGCGCCGCCGCGCCGCCAGCCTTGGGTGAGCGCAGGGCCGCCAGCCCGATGAGGAACACCAGGACGCCCGCGCCGAGCAAGGCCCATGGGACGGTCGTCGCCGGGAGGCTCTCAGTGGGGATGGCGTCGGCGGACGCGAACAGCGGCCGCTGCTTGTCAAGGGTGTTGATCAGGCCGTCGAACGTGGGAATCGCGGTCGGCAGGGCGCCCATTCCCGCTGCCACCTTGGGGAAGTTCTGGGAGACGAACCCGTTGAAAGCCTCCGGTGTCATCTTTAGCTGCTGGCTCAGGGCGGGGACGAGCTTGGTGCTGAATTCTGTCTGCACCGCGGAAAGGCCGGCGATGTCGGCGTGGGCGGTGTCGATGGACTGCTGCGTCAGCGCCGGTCGGAAGTCGGTGATCAGATTCTCGAAGGCTGGGCCAACGGCGAACAGGTTGCTGATGAGCGTCATCGCGACCAGGCCGGCGCCGACCAACATGACCAAGACTGCGGCTACTTTGCTCAGAAAGCCGGACCTTCTTGGGGAAGACTCCGCCGGTGTTCCCGCACTGGATGTGGTCATGCCCTTGTCCTCGTCTCGTTCGGAGGATATGAAAGGTGGATCACCCGTGCATGTCCGAATATCGGGTCAATGGTTCGATGAAGCGCAAGCGTAGGGTCGGCGAGCGTGTTCCCGTTGCGTTTCGACGGATACTCGAAACTGATCAGGACGTCACCGTCACACACTTCAGACGGGATCCGTTGGCGACGAAAGCTTGGTGACTCGGGCAGGATGAGCCCATGCAGATGACGAAGCAAACACGCCTTCGTGCATTTGTCCCCTCTGTAGTCACGCTGGCGGCGGTGTTGACCTGGGTCGTCGCCCTGCCTGCGGGCATCTTGTTCGTACGCCGCGTCAACCTCGACCCCTTCACGCTGGAGGGGGCGGTGGCCCCACTGGCCTACGGCCTCGCAGCCGGCTTGGTGATCGGGCTTCTTGCGCTGAGGGTGCACTCGGATGTGATCTCGGGTGTCGGGGCGGGCCTCTTCTCCGCATGGTCGGGCTGGGCAATAGCTGCGAACCTGATCGGCACCCCGTATGGCTACGGCTCCATGGGCGGCGACGCCGGTCGGATGACCGCGCTCGCCACATACTTCTCGACCACCTGGCGCCCGAGCGACGCGGCCGACCCCAGCTTGCCGTCGGAGTACCCCCCGCTGTATCCCATGATGATCGGCCGGGTCGCCGCGTGGAGTGGTCATTCGGCGTGGAGCCTGCTCGGCCGCTGCCGATCTCGAGTGGGCTCTCGCCCAGATAGGGGCGTACGAGGGTGGTGAGCTAGGCGTGGTAGCGGACTGCGGTGGTCAGGGACTCCAGAGTGCAGGACTGCAGCTCGCTGTCGCCTGATACTGGCTGGTCTGCGTCGTGCTCCACTGCACCACCCTAAACTGGCGCGATGATCTTCAAAGCCGTGGGCGAGGGGCGTCCCTATCCCGACCACGGGCTGGAGACGGCTCGTGACTGGGCTGACGTACCGCCCCGCATGGTTCGGCTCGAAGAGCTCGTCACGACAAAACGCAACCTCGACCTCAGTGCCCTGTTGTCCGAGGACTCCACCTTCTACGGCGATCTGTTTGCCCACGTCGTCCAATGGGAGGGCACGCTCTATCTTGAGGACGGCCTGCACCGCGCACTGCGCGCCGCGCTCCAGCAGCGACGTGCCCTGCATGCGCGCGTGCTGGTGCTTGACTAGAAGAACAGGGTCGGCTGGATCGGCCGGACGGTTGTCTGATCAGGGAGGTAGTGGTGGGTCAGCTGCACGAGTCGGGCGCCTCGATCCATCGCCGTCGCCGTCGCCGCCGAGCGGCCATCACCCTGACGCTCGTCGCCTTGGTGCTGCTTGGGACCTTCACGTATGCCGCGGCCTACTTCCAGGGCTGGGTCGGCACGCGGGCTCCCAAAATCGTGGTGAGCCCGTCGTGCCAGCCGGTCACGCCCGTCGAGGCGCTGACGCCCCGCGCAGTGACGGTGAATGTCTACAACTCGACGGACCGTGTGGGCCTGGCTGCGTCCGTGGCAAAGGCGTTGCGAACACAGGGTTTCAAGGTCGTTGACGTCGCCAATGACCCCCTCGGCAGGCCGATCAGCGGTGTCGGCGAGATTCGCCACGGATCGGATGGGACGGCTGGGGCCGCCCTTGTCGCGGCAAGACTTACGGGTGCGAAACTCGTGCTCGACAGTCGCACCGACGCCACCCTCGACCTCGTGCTGGGCAAGACGTTCAAGGTCTTGAGTGTGCCGCCCAAGGTCGCGCCGACCAAGCCGAGCAAGCCCACGCCCTCGTCCTCGCCCCCTTGCTGAACGCCTGGCGGGATGAGACCCGAATGAGGTCTCGCAGTTTGTGATCGAGGTCCCTATCGTGTGAGCCAGCAAGAGCGTGCGCTCGTTGGGCGCCGCGCCGCATTCAGCAAAGGGGAAGCCCCATGCCGATCGACCCGCGCACGACGGCCGTCGTACTCATCGAGTACCAGAACGACTTCGTCTCCGAAGGTGGTGCGCTCCACGGCGCTGTCGAAGCGGTGATGGACAAGACCGACATGCTCGCGAACACCAAGAAGATGGTCCAGGCCGCCAGGGCCGCGGGCGCAACGATCATGCACGCCCCCATCACCTTCGCTCCGGGCTACAACGAGATCAGCGCCCACCCCTACGGGATCCTCAAGGGTGTCGTCGACGGCGCGGCATTCATCAAGGGCGGCTGGGGTGGGGCGATCGCCGACGAGATGGCTCCCCAGGAAGGCGACATCGTCATCGAGGGCAAGCGAGGACTGGACACTTTCGCCAGCACCAACCTTGACTTCATCTTGCGCAGCAAGGGAATCGAGACGCTCGTGCTCGGTGGCTTCCTGACGAACTGCTGTGTCGAGTCGACGATGCGCAGCGGCTATGAGAACGGCTACAAGGTCATCACCCTGAGCGACTGCGTCGCTGCCACCTCGGTCGAGGAGCACGAGAACGCCCTCACCTACGACTACCCGATGTTCTCCCAACCGATGACGTCGCAGCAGTTCATCGCCGAGCTGTAGGCCAACCCGAAAGACGACCATGGACGTCTCGCTGCTGTACTTCGAAGGCTGCCCGAGCTGGCATGAAGCGGATGATCGGCTTCGCCAGGCGCTCGCCATCACCGGGCATGTGGACACCACGATCACCTACGTCCTGGTGTCCACACCCGAGGAGGCCGAGAGGTTGCAGTTCCGTGGCTCCCCAACGGTGCTCGTCGATGACGTGGACCCGTTCGCAGAGCCGAACAGCGCCGTGGGACTCGCCTGTCGCCTCTATCGGACCGAGGACGGCGGACGAGCTGGATCTCCCACGTTGGAGCAGCTCATCGACGTCTTGAGCTGAGGATGTTGCCCTAGATCGCGCCATCCACTTCGGGCTCTGAAAAGCCAAAGGGGACGTAGGGGCACGCCGAGTCCTCGCCCAGCGGGTCTCCGCTGGCGGCGTACGCACGCGCCCGCGAGCCCCCGCACAGGTCGGCGTACTCGCAGACACCGCACCGACCGGTGAACTCGGCAGCCCTGATCTGGCGCAACAGCGGGTCATCCCGGTAGATGTTCGCGATCGGTGCGTCCCGCACGTTGCCCAGGGGCATCGGCAGGAACCCCGCGGGGTTGACCTCGCCGTCGTGGGCGACAAAGAGGATTCCCTTGCCATCACGAGTGGATGCGGTCTGCGCCCTGGGTTTTCCGACGGCCGGCCCCATCAGCGTCTCGAGCCGGGCGGACATCGCCTTGTACAGGTCGGTGGTCGGGGCAGGGTCGCCCTCGCGCCGGCTGGCCACGACCCGGCGGAAGAACGGAGCCTCGACCGTGCGGACGATGAAACCGTGCTGCGAGGCGTCATACAGGAAGTGGCAGACATCTTCGTGCTCAGCTGGGCTGATCGCGTCGGTGGCCACACCGCGCCCGACCTGAACCAGGAAGAAGACCTCCCAGATGTGGGCGCCCGCGCGCGAGATCAGGTCCGCGACATCGGCGAGCTCATCAAGGTTGGCCCGCATGACTGTGGTGTTGACCTGGACGGTGAGCCCGGCCTCGGACAGCGCGGTGATCGCCTTGATGGTGTCCTCGAAGTGGCCTGGGATGCCGCGTACGCCGTCGTGGGTCGCGGGCAGCGCGCCGTCCAGGCTGAGGGAGACCGCCTTGACGCCGCTCGTGACCATCCGCTCGATCATCGCGGGGGTCAGGGACGGCGTGACCGACGGTGAGAGCGCCACCGGCACACCAAGCCCGTTGGCGTGCTCGACCAGCTCGAACAGGTCCGGGCGCAGGAGGCAGTCACCGCCGGTGAGCACGAGGATCGGGAAGGGGCGTCCGAAGCCGGCGACCTGGTCTATCAGCGTGAAGCCCTCAGCGGTGGTGAGCTCACCGGGCAGCGGGTCCATGGTGGCGCTGGCCCGACAGTGCTTGCAGGCCAGCTGGCAGGCGCGCGTGACCTCCCAGAAGACCAGCATCGGTCGCTGGTCGAAGTTGATGTGGGCGCGGGGCACAGCCGTCGTGATACCAGTCATGAAGTTACCTCGGTCAGGGGCCGTTCGTCGGCCAGGGTTTGATTGACATTGTGGGAGACGTCTTGAGCGACGTCCGGTGCAGCGACGTCCGATGCAGCGACGTCCGGCGTGATCTGCTGGGCGACGGCAGCGCCGATGCGTCCGGCGTCGGCCACGCAGCTGGCGATGCCAACGCCGCGGTATGCAGCGCCGGTCAGGAACACGCCGGGCAGGTGGCGCATCGCGGTGCCTAGCGCGTCCAGCCGGCTTTGGTGCCCGACCAGATACTGGGGCATCGCCTGCGGCCAACGCTGAATGCTCTTATGGACCGGGCCCTCGGTCATGCTCATGGACTCGACCAGCTCGTCGTGCACCCTGCGCACCAACGTGTCGTCGTCCATGCTCAGCCAGCGGGGGTCGCCGCGCCTGCCGACCATGCAACGAATCAGGACGAGGGCGTCGTCGGCCAGGTGTGGCCACTTGGCGCTCGACCAGGTGCAGCCCACCAGGAGCTTGCCCTCTTCCGGAGGAACCAGGAAGCCGGTGCCGTCCAGGGGCCGCCCGATTGCCGAACGAGGGTAGGCCAACCAGATCGTGGCGACATCGACGTAGGGGACCTGTTCCAGCACCGCCGCGGCGTCTGGGACCAGGTCTGCGAGCAGCTCGGCAGTGACGAACGCCGGGGTGGCAAGGATGACCGCGTCGGCCGCCATGCTCGTCCCGTCCGACAGGTCGACGCGATAGCTATTGCCTTCTCGCGCAACGAGATTGACGGTGCTGTTCAGTCGCACGTCAGCGTCGCCCAGCGTCGCCACAAGCGCCTCGACAAGGCGACCCAGTCCGCCGGCCAGGGTGATCAGAACGGCGCCGCCCGACGACGGCGGGGCATGGCGGCGCAACTTCCGAAGGCCGAGGTACAGGCTGCGGTTCTTTCGCGCGAGAGCCTCGATGTCGGGCACGGTGGTCCGGGCGCTGAGCTCGGCTGCACGGCCGGCATGCACCCCGCCGAGCAGTGGCTCGACCAGGCGATCGAACACCTGCGAGCCCAGTCTGGGAGTGACCAGGTCGGCGATCGACGGGTCGTCCGAGACCGCACGACGGCGCGGCAGCACCAGATCGAGGGCCGCACGGGCCACGCCCGCGGGAGAGAGCAGACGCGACCTCAGCAACGGGATCAGCCGGTCGGGAACACCGAACAGGGTGCCCGTCGGGAGCCGGCGCAGCTGGCCACGTGACCACACATGCGCCCCCAGCGAGGCCGGAGCCACGATCTGGTCGCTGAGTCCGAGGTCCTCGAGCAGGGCAGCCATGGCCGGCACGCGCACCAGCAACGCATCGGGACCGGTGTCGACGCAGTGCCCGCTGAACTCCTCGGTGGCAACCTTGCCACCCAGCTGCGACCCTGCCTCAATGACAGTGAGCTGCACGCTCGCACCGAGACGACGATGTATGTCGTGGGCTGTCGCGAGACCGCTGATCCCACCGCCGACGACCACGACCTGAGGTCGAGACTGCATCGTGCTCCTTCTTCGTGACTATCTGTTGACGAGCTTGCGGGATCTCGGCGCTCGCGTCGGCTTGGCGTATGCCTCGCGCATGTGATCCGTGGAGAGATACTCGGCAATGCCGAGCAGGATGAGACTGAAGCAGATCTGCTCCGTGACCATCCACAAGGGGTAGAGCCCCGGGATGGCTGCGGTCACCAGAGCGATGACCGGAAATATCTTGCTGAAAAGCCTCAATCGTGAGTAGGCCCAATAGAATCCGCGTTGGGCACGCCACGCGAAATAGAACAGCGTCGTGGTCATGGCGAGCACGATCGCCAGGCGCATCCAGACCACCCAGGCGACGTCGTCGCCGCGCAGATGAAGCATGACGGGCACGGCCAGGGCCCCGGTCCCGATCACGAGCTCGACGACCAGCAGCCACGTAATCACCACGAAGACGCGGTGGGTCTTCGGATCCGTGCGCATTTCTTCGGAGATCGTGTGGTCCGCATGGCGACCGCCGGCGAGGCGGTCGATGTCGAGGAGAATGCTCTCCACGTTCATGGCCGCTCCTTTCGCGCGTCTGCTGACCTGCCATCGACGTGACATCTACTTGTTACTGAACTCATCAAGGTTAAGGCAAGGAAAGAGGACAGCCGACACAGCCACTGGGCATCGCCGGTCCGGTGGGGCACCCCGAAGCGCAACCCTGCCCGGCCACCGCGACCACACCCAACCGCTCCGCGTGGTCGAGGACCGCGTGCACCAAGGGTCCTGGCAGCCCGAGCCGGTGGGCGACCTGCGCCGGGGTCCCACCTCGCGTCGCAACGTCGTCGAGGACCGCGGTCCACGCGCTCACAGCAGCGACCTCATAGCCACGACCTCATAGCCGTGACCCCACCTGGAACACCAGAACCGCAAGCCCCCAAGCGGTGGCGAGCTGCACCACCAGAGCCGATGCTGTGGGTCGCCACCCGAAGAGGCGTCGCTGCTCGGCAAGGGCCGCCACGCATGGTGTGTACGCGAGCACGAAGACCATGAACGCCAGTGCCGCCGCGCCGCCATGACCGCCGGAGGACTCGTGGAAGGACGCGCGCAGCTGTTCGCCGAGACTTCCCGCATGCGCGGTGTCGGCCGGTTTGGCGACTGCATAGGACTGGGCGAAGGAACCGACGACGACCTCCTTCGCGACGAAGCCGGTCATGAGTGCGGCCGCAGCGTGGTCGTTGCCGAAGCCGGCCGGCGCAAGAACCGGAGCGATGCCCGACGCGACGGATGAGTACAGACTGTCCGCCACCGGCACGTCCCCGACGGTGTGCCGACCTGTCACGGGGACGGCCATGAGCAACCACACGACGCACATCGTGACGACGATGATCTTGCCGGCTCGCATGACGAACGACCCGACGCGCAGTCGGACCGACATCGCCAAGGTGCGCAGGTGCGGGCGCTGGTATGGCGGGAGCACCAGGATCAGCGGCTCGGCGCGCACGTCCCGGAAGGCCGTTCGGCGCAGCACGAGCCCGCCACCGAGCACCAGCATCACGCTGGTCAGGTACATCGCGAAGATGACGGTGCCGGCATGGTCGGGGAAGAACGCGCTCGCCAACAGCACGTACACGGTCAGCCGCGCGGAGCAGGACGTGAGCGGGATCAGCAGTCCGGTCAGCAGCCGTTGGCGGGCCTGCGGCAGGATCCGGGTGGCCGCGAGGGCGGGCAGGTTGCACCCGAACCCGACGATCAGCGGCAGCAACGCGCGTCCGTCAAGGCCAAGGGACCGCATCGCGCGGTCGGCGACGAAGGCAGCTCGTGCCAGGTACCCCGAGTCCTCGAGGACACCGAGGGCGGCAAACATGATCGCCATGACCGGCAGGAACGTCAGGACTGTGCCGACCCCGACGAGGAGACCGTCGACCAGCAACCCCTGCACCCAGCTGTCGCCCAGGCCCACCAGGCTCAGCAGCGACGTGACGCCCGAAGCCAAAGGCCCGTTCACGAGCTGGCCGATGAGGCCCTGGAGCGGTGACGCGAACGTGGTCGTCAGCTCGAACAACAACCACACGACTGCCAGGAACACGGGTATGCCGGCCCACGGGTTGAGCAGGACGGTGTCGACCCGGTCGGAGAAGGTCCGGCGCAGCTGCCGACCGGAGGCGGCGTGGGTCTCGGCGTCAGCGCCCGTTGCCAGCCGGTCGTTGACCTGCTCGACGACCTGTTCGACCCACGCGAACAACGTCTCGGCATGGGCGAGATCCTGCGCAATATCAGTGACAGCAACATCGGTGACGGAGCCGTTGGTGTTGCGGCCGCCGGCGACGGTCGCCGTTGTCCCACAGCTACACGGCGGCTCGGGCGGGGTGATGCCGGTGACCGGGCGGGCGTGGGCGGCGACGTCGTCGACGGCGCGGGCGAGGCCGCGCATACCGCCGTCAGCTCGGCTGCGTG
>Ga0209585_10000374_pt1 | contig 17156 bp, 7 predicted proteins | sample NGEPerone_FD_185491 | JGI IMG/M metagenome (GOLD analysis project Ga0209585, IMG submission 185491) | Arctic peat soil microbial communities from the Barrow Environmental Observatory site, Barrow, Alaska, USA - NGEE Permafrost154B-one... | ecosystem: Environmental > Terrestrial > Soil > Wetlands... | reverse complement strand
GAGTTAATGTATGTCCGCTCCGGGCTTTTTGTCCAATCTTTCTTTTGAACAACTTCGACAAATTCTTTAAGAATTTTCCCAAATGTACGAGCAATGTCTGCTTTTGAAGATTTAAAATGCTCAACATTGTCTAATGGCAATTCTATCAAAGCATTAATAATACTTTGATAGAATTCCGATTTACCCCTCAATTGATTGTCGAAAATACTTGTTAAGCGCAGGTTTGAAATAGCAAATGCCTGTTCAATATTAAGCTTAACATTTTTAATTCTGTGTATTTCTTCATATTTTGACAAAGCTTCCTCTGCCAATAAAAAAGCTATTTCGATATCATCAATTTTAAAATTGGTCTGTGCCGATTCATATTTGGAAAAGATGGAGTTTATATAAATTGATAATTTCTCAAAATTAGAAATCCAAAAACTTGATTTTGTAGTTTGGCTTTTATTTTGAATTGCCCATTGAAAATGTTCATATAGCGTTTCTTTATATGATTTGTAAGACTTTAATAGAGTAATAATCTTCTCAAACTCACTTTCATTAATTCCAAATTGTTTGAAAACCTCCTTTTCAAAATCAAGTTTTTTATGATTTTGAGGTTCAATAATTTCAGCCAAACTAATGAAGCGTAAAACCATATTATTAAACTCTTCTAATTTTTTATTGGCTTCTTTGCTAGCATTCAGTTTCTTTGAATAAGATTTGCTTTCAGAATTATGTTGACTTTGATAAATATTTATAAGACCCGATGTAATATTCCGAAGCTCCTTAATAATGCGCTTTAGTTCAAGAAGTTCAGATGGCAAGTTACTATTGGCACCAATTAAATAGCAATATGCAAAACCCTTGATTTTGTTAATTCTGACATCGAGTTCAACCTCAATTAAAAGTTCGGATTCTTCAATGTCTCTAATTTCGTTAAAATTGCTTTTATTCCATTTGAAACTATTTGTCAGATTGGTTGCAACTGATAAACATGACTTGTAAATAGGAACCATTTTAGTTTCTAAGCTTGCTTCTGCTTTTAATAGCGTTAAGCGTAAATGGTTTTCGGATTGGAAAAGCACTTTTATCTCAAATGGATTTAAATAAATTGTGTTTGCAAGTTGGAATATCTCAATATTATCGATGGTTTTGATTTTTTTAATTTTATCTGCCACCATTGATTTTGAAATTTCAATAACCATAGGGTAATTATCTCTTTCCAAATCATTTAATTCAAAAATCGGATATTGATCGTAAAGAATAATCGAGTTCTGAAAAGAATTTGGCTCTACAGTCTCAAACCGCTTGTAACCAAAATTTCTCTTGCCATAAAAACTTAATGGTGAAATTGTCTCACTTGAGAATATATTATTGAAGTTCAACGAACTTGTTGGTAAATATAATCTATCCATATATTAAAGTCTTATTCCTGTTTGACTAGTTAAGCTTGTTTCGTAAAGATTTATTGGAATTTCATCAAAAAAAGTCGACAAATTTCCTGAATGCATAATAAACAGTGATTGATAAGTCCTTGTAATAGCAACGTATAAAGCACTTCGATTGTCTTTTTCTGAAGTACAGTCTGGGATAAAAACTGTTTCAAACTGAAGCCCTTTTGCACTATGATAAGTCACAATTTTTGGATTATCCGAATTAAAGTTTAAATTATTGACTGTTCTTTGATTCTTATTATAACTTGCTTCGTTATTCAACCCTTTTTGAGTTAAATAGTTTGAAACTTTTTCGACTTCAGGATTAGTTGGAAGAAATATACCTACATCTTCAAAATTCCTGTTTTTTATTATTTGAATAATTGCATCTAGTTGAGAATCTAAGGATGAATATTTGAGGATTTTCGGCATTTCTAAACCCTCATTTTTACAGACTAATTCCAAATCAACATTATCTTTACTAATATATTCAGCAAAACGAGCAATTTTTTTAGGTAAACGATGATTGAAGATTAATTTTTCATCATCAAATTTAGTAAGGTTCATTATCTCTTCCATTCTTAGGGGCGGTGGAGTTCTCCAACCATAAAGTTGTTGGGCACTATCTCCATATAACCAGGTTGCAACTCTTGCCTTTTCTTTAAAGAGCATTATCTGCTCTTGAGAAAAATCTTGTGCCTCATCAACAATAATATAATCTGCAGATGGGTAGCCATCTCTTTTCCATTTTTCAAAATGTATTACTCTGTCATCCTTTAAGCCAGTAGCATTTATACCATCTCTCATATACTGTTTTAATGTCAGAGTGTAAACAATGAAATAAAAGCTGCCTTTGCTTTCTTCCTGAATTTGCTTAACCTTCCATAATGCAAGAATAGATTTTCCACTACCTGCACATCCTCTTACTATATAGGATTGATTCACTTTTTTGGAAATTATCTTAACTTGATAGTCGTCTGCTTCAGACTCGTTAATGAAAAATGATTTTTTTGGCATAAGAAAGTGATTTATGTTATACTTGGTGAATTATTATCATGTTTGGAAAGGTTTTTTTGAACCAACTCCGATGAACTATTCGCATAGCAATAGACACATAAATGATTGCAAGTATTGTACATACCAATGTCCTTGCTTATAATACAGCCACAAGCCTTACGTTGTCCTTTGTCCTTTAGTTTTGGATTAGAAATATAGTCCGTACCAAATAAATTATTTTGATTATCAGTGATACCAAACCATTGCATTAATTTCTTATCGTCTTTGCTTATCCTGCAAATCAATTCATCGTCTATACACCGATTTTTAACAATACTAAAATTTTTTAAATTAATTTCTTCAGCACAAGTCGCAAGTTCAATGTTCCATTTTGATGCAAATGATTGTAATTTAATTGCAAAATCAGTAACTTCAGCCTCAGTAAATTCTCGATAATTCATACCCGCTTTACCAAGATTGCCAATAACTTTGCGGTAAACATTTATATCAGCAAAACTAAACACTAATTTCTCCGTGTATTGATGAATCTGATTTCCAATACTTTCAATCTTTTCAATTAGGTTATCTACAGATAAATTATCACTTAATAAGAGTGGGTCAAAACGCCATATAGTTCTTTGTTTACCTATTTTCTTTGAAAGTGAAATAAATGTTTCAATGCGCTCTGAAATTGGTGGTACATTGGGTTCTAGATTGTCCTCTTCATAATCATTTATAGTAATTTGAAAATAATAGCCAATTTTTTTACAATCGAGTTTTTCCAAATAAGGAATAATGGGTTTTGGATTCTTAGTCCAAAAAACAATAAATCGCATTTCATCAAAAGAAACAAATTGAGTTTTTTGATTGAATGGATTAGTCCATGCAATATATCCCATGTCAATGCGATTAAACAACCATTCGGAATAAAATGCTGGGATATCAGTTGAACGGCTTACCGAAATAATCATTGGAGCAACAGCTTCAATCTCTTCGCCATCATCTGACTTTATCTTCTTTTTAATCCAATCCATATTAACTAATTTTATAAGAATCAATAAAAGTATCACCTCCAATGGAGTTTATGCAAATACAATCATTTGTCAATCCATTATTATATTGCTTCCAATTTATTACAAATTTACCCTTTTTTCGATTCTTTAGGATTTTATCAACGAAATCGGATCTTCCAATAATTTTATAGACAATTCTTGTCGCATCATTGTTTTTTTGCCTATGGCTAACATGGAATTCATGTTGGTAAAAACAATGATTATTACATGTATAAGCATAGCAATTGCAGGACAGAGGAGATAAAATTTTAAACAGAGGTTTGTTTTTGGTAAATATCCTTGATTGTTCATTTAGCAACAAAGGCAAATAATCAGAATAATCAGTTTTGGTCGTTACATCGGCTATAAGTGCCAATCCGTTTGAATTTAGTAAATCGCTAAACAAATTGAACCATTGAAAATACGAGTTATTGTTTAAACCATTGCCTTTTGAAATAATCTCTACTATAGTTTTAAAAGACATAATAAAATCAAAAGATTTACATGAGATTTTATCAAAGGCTACTGAAATTCCATTTATGTCGTTAAATGTTTTGTTAATAAGAATATGGTTGATCTTAATTGAATAATTGCGATTAAACTGATTAATAATACTTTCTAATATTTCCAAAGCATCAGCATTTCCATCAATTGCCCAAACATTGATTATATGAATATTTGAGAAATGTTTGTTTATCGCTGTAAGTAACCCAATCAAATTTCCACCGGTTCCACAACCTATATCTAAAATATTCAATTCATCTTTAATGCTGATCTCGTTATTGTAAGTTTTATTAAAAAATATATCATCAAATATACAAAAAGATTCAGCAAAACTTCTTGGAAAGTAAGTTCCTAAATATATTAAAAGTTCTTCTTTCGAATGTTCAAGATTGTAATCGAATTTTTTAAAATCAGGTTCATAATTAGCATGTAAATTTTCAAAAATAAATTTATCAAGCCAATTTGGTAATCGAGTTTCCGATTTTATTTTATCAATTATTTGATTGTCATTGATAATAAAATGCTCTAATTTCTCTTCAATTTTCAATTCATTTTGTAATCCTTCAAACCAAAACAAATATGTATTGTCGTTTTTAGTTTTTTGTAATATTTGTTTGCTTATCAGTTTTGAAAGTTTCTTGACTTTTGTTTCCAATAATGGAATATTCTTAGTGGTTTCTATAACTATAAGTAATTCAAATTCTTTTCCAAAGTCAATATCTAAGCATTTTGGGACAACATCTGATTTCAAATAAACATTAATCATAAAACATGCAGCTTCCTCTTGAAAAACTAAAGGAAGAATACTTTTGATATGTTTGATGTGTAATTTGTTTTCCATTTTAAAAAATACAAAAATTAAAATACATTCAGGTCGGTAATGAGTATCGGTTAGTATATCTGTCAGTTTCGTTTTCCATATCAAGTTTAAGAATTCATTACATTGTCAATTTGCTGTTTCGTTGTCCTTCTTCCACTTGTGTATTACACGGAAAATCCTTATTTTCTTCCATTTTAGGTGGCTTTCTACTGAAACCGTCTTGTAATATTATGAACAAATATACTGATAGTTTTGATATTGTAAATTACTAAGGGAATTATTTATGTTTTTAATCTTCTGTTGCGCATAAAAACTTCCCTTTCTTTTTCTCCTTCAATAGTACTTAGCCTTTAAATCTAAACAATTGAATAAAGTTACAACCTTGCAATCAATCTTTATATTATTAGACTACAGCTTAGTAATAGATTTTCCAATTATGCTTTCACCAATCTTCGATTCGTAATTGACAATCCTAAATTGTTAAGCCGTAAACCCACTTACCTCCACCGTTCCTGTATAGGGCAAATCGTAATTAATTGTATCAAGTATTACAATCGTTCCGTTAATCATGTACCGTTTACCCCACTGTAAAGCCAGCAACTGGAGAATATTTAATTGAATGTATTTTGTAAATCCCCGTGCACGGTAGGTTTGCCAGTTTATAAATTCCAGATATACTTTATCGTATAAGTAAGCTGGTTTCAGCGACATGCCTGTATCTATTGTCCCATCCCGCGAATATCTATCAAACGAAGCATATGGAATGCCGATAGTGGTAAATGTTTTCCTGCCATGGTATAGCGTTACATTCAAAGCTTCAACAAAAGTGATCGCGGGTTTATTTAAAACATTTACTCCATAACCTGCGAAAGACGGGACCGATGGATTTTTCGAAATGCTCAAAATTGAAGGGCACTCAAAATTGAGACCGTTGCATAAATAGGTAGTTTGCTTTGGTACATTGACATTTAGTTCCACTTCAAATTCACCTTCTCCTGTCTTACACTCCTTTAGTCGTCCAACTTCTTTCCATACAAGCGCATCCGCGTCGTTTTTTTCTGTAATAAAACTACGATCATAACTACTTTGAAAAATCTCTCCCTCCACAGTGGGTGCCGGTAATGTGAGCTTTACAATGCTGATTTCGGGCCATTCCGTGAAGGTGTCTAATTCGTCATTTTGACTGGAATAACGAAGAATGAATCCTTTGAACGCTTTCTCTTCCATATGTGACCAGCCAGCCAACTCTACTATTTTCATCCCGTCAAGATTTTCAGGAAGGAAAATGTTTTTTTTAAATCTGATTTGGACCTCTTTCTTCAACTCATCAATCTCATACATGATGCAGAACATGTCTTTAATCATTTTGAGGAAATCAAGTATCTCAATTCCGGGCATCAAGGTTTTATATTCAAGTGATGCCAACGCTGGAATAACTGCGACTGGCTCACTATTTTTCACACTCATAGCAACGTGTATTATATTGCCATAGAATATAGCCTTATTAAACTCCGAATCCGCAAAATCATCAACTCCGATTGTGTATCCTGCATTTTCAAAAATCTTCCGAAGCACAAACGACACATAAAACTGAAGACTGTAACTCGCCTCTTTATACCCGTACCCAGAGGTTTGTCCAATATTCGACCAGGGGCTGAAAAACGATACCCTTCCCAGCGGGTAATAAACATCATACGTATGTGCGTTAACCTCTTTAATAAATCCCCAGGCAGGGGCATCGGGTCTGCTAATAAAAAAAGGGCACACTACATATTTCCCGTTATTCGTAGTGTTTGCGGCATCCCATTCGAGTAATTTATTATTAATACCATTAGTTATAGGCGTCAAAGCTTCAGTTGTCCACGGAACCTGCGGTGTATTAATGGGCCATGTCTCACCTCCATATTCAATATCACCCAGTTTTTTCCCCTCCATTCTTTTGGTAAATTCCGTGAACCCGCTTTTAAGAATTACCCCAATCTCATCTTTGGTAATTTCATCATAATCCACTTCTCCAAGCAAAATCTGCAAACCAGAGTCCTCCAGAACAAATGTCTGATCCGGGATATCACCCGCCCGCTCCAGATTGCCCGGCCACCCAAGCGCCCGCTGATTAGGAAGAGTTGGCACGGGAAATGGAAACGAAAAGGATCCCGTATCATCGTTCAAAAAAGGAGTAGATCTTTCAATGCTGATTACCGTCCCCTCTGTTAATGCGATTTGATTGCCTGCAACAGTTAATTTCATTTCCTGTAAACTTTTTTATTGAATTTCGCAATTTCATTCATAGAATCCGCAATGCCATTCCTTCCATACTTATTTATCGTTGCAGTTGCGCGAATACCCGATTTAAGCTGATTGTTCAACTCTCCGATAACAGACATAAGCTCTGAAATCGCCCCTTCTCCCCTTCTCCCATTCGCCCAGTCATTTCGAGCGTAGCGAAGCAACCCCTCATCCGGATAACTGCCCGATGCTTTTTGTTTGCTTCGGCCCGGGCCTTTTCCCGCATACGCATAAATATCCCTTAGTATCTCAGGCGCATTAAGCTGAATTCGCCTAAATGTATCACCATCCACAACCAGTTCAGGTGCCCTTTCCCCAACCAGGCTACGACCATCCGACATATTTAAAAGTGTTGGCGAATTATACACGCCCGTTTGTGGATTACCACCTTCCGACGCATGATACAATCTCCCATCATCAGCGCCAATAACCGGATAACTTCCTTTTGCCTTTTGTTTCGCTGAGAATGTTCCGATCGTTTGCGCTAAGACACTTGCGATACTTGCCGCCATTGAAATATTATTCATTGCAACCATCGGACCCCATACGAGCGGAACGCCAAGTGCTGCAACCTTCGCCTGTGCATTTGCAATCATCGTATTAATTACAATTTGACCAATAGCCGCAGCCTGCTGAAAAAGAAACAACGCTCTGCCTAATGCCGTTTCTTTCCCGGCAATTTCAGCCAGTGCGCCAAATAAATTACTCGCAGCTCCGGCCATTTCGCCATATATTCCAATTCGTGCTTCGAGTTCGTCTTTTTTTATATTAATGAGTTTGTTGGACAACTTTCTTTCGGCCTCAGCTATTTTAGCTGCATTACCTTTTGAACGTTTTAATTCTTGCGTATATTCCAATTGTGCAAGTTGCCGTTCTACTGCAAACCGCTCTTTTGTACCCTGGGCACTCATCCCTATATTCATCTGCTTTTGAATTTCGGCAGCTGCATCCAGATCCGCAATTCGCTTGTCAAACGCTGCCTTTTTTTGCAGGATGATCGCGTTAATATCATCGTTTAAGGCTTTCTCATCATCATTTAATATTTTTTTGTCGTTCAATCGTTTTTTTAACCCGGCTAACTCATCGGCCCACCGCTTTTCTTCGATCGCTTTTTCCTTCGATATTCCATCTTCCAGATTCTCAATTTTTGCATCAGATAATTCCTTTTGTGCCTGAAAGATTAAATCTTTCACCTTTTGCTGTGCAGTAACTTGTTTTATCAAAATGGCAGCTTCGGCTTCTTCATATTTTTCGCTGCCTTTGTCATAAATCAACAATTTAGCTTGCAGGTAATCAAATTCCTGCTGAAGTAATTCGGCATTATACTGATCTTCGGATGTAATATTATCGAGCCGTCTTTTGTTTATTTTGGCGATTTCACTCTTATTAAGCGCATCGTTTTTCTCCTCAGCTGTTTTGTCGTCTTTCTTCTCTGTTTTTTTCTTCTCCAGCTGACTTTCATACTGCAAATCAGCTAATTCTTGTTGCTGAGCCACATACGCGGCGGCCTCCCCTTCCTCTGTGCGCCAGCTTGTCCTTTTATCTTCAATCGAAGCTTTCAAAAACCGGATCTTTGCCTGTCTTATCTTATCGTCTGTCGCTTCTTTTTTTGCATTTGTCGCAATCGCCCGTTTTGTAATATCAAGCTCTTCCTGTGCAAATGCTGAAGCAATATCTTTTTGACGTTTTTTGAATGTGTCTAAATCTTCATCTTTAGATTCCATTCCAACAGGAGTTATTTTAATCGCCTTAGGAGCTGCGGAACCCGCTATATCGCTCTTTAATTTCGCGTATTCATCCGTATAAGCAAAACGTAGTTTCTTTAAACTCTCTATTTTTTTACTATACTCTTCTTTTAAATCTGCATCGAGTTGGACATTCCGTGTCACACCAAGTTTTGCAGCCTCTTCGGTTGCAGCCTGGTGCTTTTTCATCAAAGCCTCCATCCGTTTAATCTCTAACTCATTCGCATTCCAGGCCTGCCTGTTTATATCACCGGCTTTCGTTGCGTTTTCGAATATAGCCTTCTTCCCCATCGCCTCCACAATCTTATCATACGATTCGACCATTTGAGCCGCCGTAATTCCTTCTTTCATTAGCATTGGCAGATAGTCACCATATTGCTCTTGTAAGGATTTCATTATTTTGCTTCTCTCACCCTGGCTAATATTTACATCCTTCAACCGGTCAATCATTAAATCCAGACTACCTTTTTCTTTTAAATAATCGGCCTGTATTGTCTTGTGTAGTGTGATATGTCTTTTTTCTTCTTCCGATAGTGCCTTGCGCCTGATTACCAATACGTAAAAAGCTGCGGCCAATACTGCCACTACAGCTGCAGCAGCCACAAGTGGAAAAGCCATTGCAACGGTTGCATTTCTAAGAAGTCGCATTTCAACAATCGCAGCCCTGAGTCCTTGCGTATAGGCAATATTGGCAATTCGTAAAAAATTCGACTGAACTAACATTGCCCGCTGAGCAACAGCTGTGGCACCGGTTGCCGTAGCAAGATTCCGCTGCCAAATGACCGATACTTTCATCCAAAACACCTTGATCGCTTCGGATGCATATGTTTTACGGAGCCATAAATCTTCAAGTATCAGGTTCGATATACGCCATATTGCAGGTGCCTTATAAAGTATGTACGCCATTGTCAATATTTTAATAGCGGTCCATTGCCTGCCAATCCAGTCGGTTACGGTTTTGGCACCAACTACAAGAAGGGTCCATGCTTCCACCAGTCGTAAAACCGCTGGTTCTGCATCTTTATTCATCGCGTCAGTAGTCGCACGAATAATTTTTTGTTGTTTCAGTACATTGGCCGTGAAGTTGTTATTCATAATTATGTACTCATCCAACACCGAAGCTCCTGCAATCTTATTCTTCCATTCCGTTTCAGCAATTTTCTGCTGTGCAACCAGTACATCAAGATTTTGTGCCAGCGATCCGATAACGGCTGTCATATATTGGCCTTTCGCTCCAAAATCTTTCATCCCTCCGGTTAGCTCTACTAAGCCGCTTTTTGTCGCCACAAACTTGCCAAGCAACGCAATCATAGCATTGTTAGGATCTTCCTTCAGCATCTTTTTATAGCCCTCCGCAGTTAAACCAAGAGCTTCGGCAAAATCAGATATTTTCTTGGGATTGGCCAGCTGAAGCATAATTTTCTGAACTGCTGTAGCACCACGTTCTGAAGGAACATTCATCGCGTCAAGCGCCGATCCAAGCCCACCAATCTGAGCAATTGTAAATCCGGCCAATTCTCCGACCGAACTTAACCTGGTCATATAGTTCAAAATTGTTCCGGCTGAAGCAGCTGAACTTTTCGCCAATTGATTTAGTACACCACCCGTTCGAAGCATCGCTTCGTTAATTGGCATTTCTTTATCTACCCTGAAAGCGTTCATTAGTTTTCCCAGGCTATTCACCGTATCTTCGACCGATCCGTCAAGGTCGTCACCAAGGGCAATCTGAATCATATTTGCGCTTTCCACAAATTCCATAATAGCATCCTTGCCCTCAATACCCAACTTACCCGCTACAATAGCAAGTTTCAAAAGATCATCAGTTTTCGTCCTGGTATCCCACGCGTCAAAAGCATCTTTCATTTCCCATACTTCACCAACCGCAAGACCAGTATTCTTTCGAACTGTACCCATCAGATCCTCCAGCTCCTTCATTCGGGTAATAACACCTGTCACCACGCGAACTATCCCGTAGATAACCATTGTAAACATACCAAGAATAGACCCCGCTCTGGTTGCTGTTCGCTCCAGCCTTTCCCACGCCTGCGCCAAACGGCCTGCGCCTGTAGTTAGTGTTCGTATCCGGGAATTAGTTGCTGTAAGATCGTTTAATAACTTTTGTCTAAGCACTGGATTACCGGTCATATTATTGAGTTGGACCTGTAATGCTTTGGCGTGATTTTTCAATTGCTGAACCGTCATTCCGGCCAACCCTACTTTCTGCCGTAGTTTCTCAATGGCTACGGCCTGTGCGCGTATTTCCTGCGTTGTATCGGCATATGCTTTTCTCAATGTCACCAATTTCCCGGCATTGCCAGCTTCATCCTTCGCCAGGAGTTTTATTTCCGATGCCAGCTTTTTCGACTCTTGCTCCAACCGGATCATTTTCATCTCCATCTTCCCAAGCTCCGCAACCATCTGTTTGCTGCCTTGGTTTAATCCCTGCCCATTTAAGATTAAATTCAATCTTAGATCTTCATCGTATATTTTTCGTCCCATATCCTTGTCAAATTCGTGTAATTCGCTTCAATTCGTGTAATTCGTCATTCCTGAATCCTAAATCTTAATATTCAATTTGGTATTTGCAATCTTGCTTCTCCTCACAAACTTTAATACCTCACCGCGTAAATCATTCATACATCTGAAAGCGATCGTGTTCATCCGGCCCCAGATCATGCGGTTATGAATTCCTTTTCCCTTTGTTTGTGATACTTTCGGCGTGTGCAGTTTCGAATTGGTGCGTCCGTGTTTTATCTTTCGCATATCCTGGTAACGTAGATAGTCCGGATGTACAAGGCTGGCAACGATTTCGTATTTATTCGTGGTGATTGAATAACGCCTACCGGCACCCCCGGAATGGATCAGGCCAGTTTGCTTCTGTAGCTTCGCATCAATCGACATGTCCTGAGACTTTTTGAAATTCTTCCACTCTTCGTATGCGATTCGACGGCAAAGCGTTACATCAATGGGATTTGTATTTTGCATACAACAAGAATACTGCCCTGAATTGTGTTTCTAAAGGACAAAAAAAGGGCGCCTCAAAAGTTGAGACACCTTGCAAATTTAAGGACCTTAATGGCTAGTTAAGTAATCGATTGAGCTATTGTATTTGGCACCACTGGAAGAAACCTGAAAGAAAAAACCTCATACTATTAGGGATCGACCAGAACCATGCCTATTTATAGATTAGAATACGTATGGGAGGCTGAGCGGTTGCCTAAAGCCCGATTCTGAACACTAACCATAACAATAGCGGGACTCACCCAGCGGGGTTACGAACCGTCGTTGACCAATTATTACAAAGTAAGTCCACATCACCAAAGTTCGCCACTATTTCACTTTGTACTAAACGCCGTATACGAGACCAGCACTACATGGGTGTTATAGGCGCACTCCGTTAGCTAACTACTGGCGGAGCCGTCTACTCGATTATGGGCAGTCCAATTTATCAATCTTGCCTATTCAGTTCTCCGTTATTGACGTCTTTCATTCAAATTTCATTCAATTTCTGTCTTGTCCAATTGCTTTAAAAAGTTCAGGGCCTTTTCTCTATCAAGGATTTCGTGGATTTTTTGGTTTTCATAACTACGCAAGCATCGATAACATGAAGGAGAACATTCACAAGTATTTAATAAAGTTATTGCTCTTTTTATCACTGCTTTTAATATTTCTCCGACTTCAGTTACAAGTCGTCTTGAATGTCCTGCTCCTCCCGGAACGGCATCGTACATGATAATCCTATGTTCCATTTTTCCGTTAGTTATCTTATATGTTAGACAAGCCTTAATGTCGCGTCTTTCAATGTTGAGTTCATTGGCAAATGAATTAAGTAGGGCGTACATTACAGACAGCATTGTGGCTTGGTCAGAAGTATCACAACCAAAAGAAATCTTTGCCACATCTGTCTTAAATTCGTGATGCAGGCAATATCTAGTTAGAGAAGTATTGCTACATTTACCTTTACCGAATGGGTTTTTATGTCCGTTTTTGTTGTTTTCTATTCGTGTAACGCCTACTCTATAATCTTCATATTCGTTCAACTTACTTGCTTCATCACTTGCAATGGAATATCCACATTTTGGACATACATAGAAAAAATCAGTAGATTTAACAACAAGCGAATCGTTTGCAGTTGATTCAACCTCTAATTTGATATTTTCAAATTCATAGTCATATTTACTTATTGGGTATGCTGTTTTGTCACCAATATAGATGGCCTCTGTTTTATATTTTCTTTCTTGTGAACTAAGCGGAACATCTTTAACATCCTCTTCAGCAATAAAACCTGATCTTGGCTCAATACTTTTATAGAAGTCTCTATTCTTCAGTTCTTTTCCGCAGATTGTACAAGGTATTCCATCAGTGCCTATTGGCATTTTTGAATAATTCATATTCTCACAATCGGGACATTTGGAAAGATATGCTGTTTCGAAGTCGCTCATTTCGCTTTTATTAACGATTGGTTTCCTAATATAACGGCTTGTATATAATCCTCCGTCAGCCACCACTTCCGAAGACGGTGCATATTCGGCGATGGCAACTGATAAATCACGACTAAGGTTTAATGATTTAAAGCTTTTAGCAGCAATATTTTGCGTTAATTCTACCGAATCAATAGGGAAACCATATTTTGGAAGAATATTTCCACGAACAAAAAAATCAATTAAATCGTTTTTTTGATACCTTTCTAACTTACGGTTAAAAACCGAGGCGGTTTTTTCATCTCTTGCTCGCATTGCCTTTTCGTATTCCTTTTTCAAATACTCAACATTCTGTTCAAACTCATTTATTATTTTTGAAAATGTACCTTGTTCTCCACAAAAATCTTCAAGCCAATCATAACTGTTTATGTACTTCGCTTTCAATTGTTGATTAATGCTTGATATCGAGTTATTTAATAAATCAGTTAATCCTTTTGGTTCTGATTTAAGCCAAACAATAAAACCCAGATACCCCTTTTCGTTGATAAATGTTTTTGCATTATTGCTTGAATACAATTCAGGATTAATTTTCAAATATAAACTTAAAGCCACGGCATAAATATGACGTTTTAAAATTTTCTCATTATCCAAATTAAAGCTGGGTGGATTAATCTTTCCGTTTATCATTTCCTCTGGTCTATCGAAGAAAGTAAAATCGTGAGAACTTAACCTCGCAAATGTTAAAGCAAAGGCGGCTGAATTTATACTTCTACCTGCTCGACCAACCCTTTGAGCATAATTTGATGCGAGTGGTGGAATATTGCGTAAAAAAACAGTTTCTAAATCTCCTACATCGACACCCATTTCAAACGTGGTAGAACAAGAAAGTGCATTAATTTCTTTTCGAATAAATTGTTGTTGATAATCTAATGCATCTTTTTTTGCAAGTTGAGCAGTATGTTCTTTTACAAATAATGGCGAAACTTTTTCGCTTTTATAAAGCATAGCATAATAATTGTCACTGCAAAATTCTTCGGAGTTTAATCTTTCCAATTTTCCGTCACAACCAATTTGAATACAATTATTACCAATACTAAATTGCGTTACTTTTCCACACTTTTTGCATTTCCAAAGAATAGCATTTTTACCCAAATTGGTTGTGAAATAATTTGCTGGAACAAAATATCCTTTGCCATCATTTGTTTGAAGTTTGTATTTGTTACTATCTGAAACTAAATAATCCCAATAGTTACTCAAAAATTCCACAGCATTATCATCATTTAAATTGAGATTTTTCTTAGTGAGCAGCAGTTTGTTAGAACGATAATATTTTTTTTCTCCACTTTTCAATGTTTTAGGAGTGGGCAAAAAACCATGAGAATTGAATACCGAATTATCTTTGTGTTTAGTTATTACTTTTTGATTTGGTGTAAAATACAAATAATCTCTGTCACTAGGGTTTATATCTGATATCTTATCTGTAATAACTGCAGCCGAACGCACAATTTCAAATGCAAGATAGTTTAAAAAATTCTTTGCATCTTGTTTAGAAAGTTTATAATTATTGACTACCACTTGAATAATATCATCGCTGTTTCCGAGATATTCAAATGAAATTTTACCTAAAGAAACTAATGAAGTGTCACGATTGCAGTTATACAGTTCATTAAGAACAGCTACCCAAGCATTACGGCGATTTTCTACTATTGACGATTCTGCATTGTCTGAATTGCTTTTACGAAACAATTTTAATCCTGAAAAATAATTATAAAGTAAACTAACAAAATCGCTTATACCGATGCCATTCTTGTAATTATTTTCTTCTTGTGTAACGATATTCCAAATTCCACGTCGACGTAAAAATTCCTTATAAGAATCACTTAAAAAGCATGCGAACTTCGCAGCACCCTGACGGCTATCGGAAAAAATTAAAAATTGGCTTCCTGTTTTGGACTTACTCTTTTTCTTTTCGGCTTTTTGTAAAAATGGATTGTTTGTTGATTCTTTTTCAGAGTTTTCTTCAACATCAAATTTATATTCCGGAATTTGTTCATATAAAGAGGTGGCAACAACTCCTGTGGCTGCATCATTCCCTAAATTAAAGCGCCTCAAAGTCCCTCCACAATTTTGACAATTATCTTTTGTCAATTTTGAAATCTTTATTTTTTGAGTGTTTCCACAAGTACACCAACTATTATGGGCCTCATCTTCTGCAACTATTGCCCCGCAGTTCTTGCAAAGATAGAATTGCGTATCTTCATTTTTTTTCTTTCTTATATTTTTGGGGACGTCTTCATTGGCATTTTTATCTTCCTCATCTTCATATAAATCTTCGTTGAAATGCATTTGATAAAAATTCCGTTCTTCTAAAATACTCGCTCTTACTAATTTGTCATTTACGACCTTACCAACAATAGCAATTTCTCCGCAATCCTCGCAAACTGCAATTTCAAACATCTTTGCCGATTTCTCATAAGAAAGAGGAAAACAATCCTTTCTTATTAACGACAAACTATCGTCGTAATCAAGAGCTAAATAACAACCATCTAGAGCTTTCAGAAAAAAATGATAACGAATGTCAATCAATGGCTTTTCGTTCTGTCTTGCCTTTGCACATAAAGAAACAAATCTAACTGCTTCTTGGCTTGACATTTCAAGAAGTATGGCAAAATCATTAAGTTTAATTAAACTACCCTTGCTTCTCATTTTGGCGTACAAATGAGAAGAAGAAATAATATCATATAGTATTTCTGCCTCTTTTTCTTTTGAGTAAGTCAAATCAAGATTGTATTTTTTTAAAACATCATCAAAGAAATTATTCTCATTCGCCAAATCGGTAAATAATTGAATCGGGTATTGATAAATAACAGACGACTTTTGTGAATTATCGCGATAGGCTGTTATTATCTCGTCAATATTAAAATTACACCCTGTTAATTGTTCAGCAAATTCCACTACTCGCTTATTACTTGCCGGGCTACCATCTCCCAAAGTTGCAGACGTTAAAATAAATTGAGGTTTCTTTTCTCCACTTATTCTACCTTTTAATCTTCCCATTAAAAACGCAGTCTCTATACCTGTCGCCCCAGCATAAACGTGTGCTTCGTCCAAAACTATAAACTTAAAATTGGAATTGCTGAAAATTGTATCATCGCCTGGACGAAATAACATATGTTCCAACATGGCATAGTTTGTGAATAATATATGTGGTGGGTGTTCTTTCATCCTGTCGCGAGAAACTTCCTCGTTTGGCAATTTCCTTCTTAATTCAGGGTATTTCTCGTTGGCATACATTGCTTCATAAAGAGCTATCGCATCCGCTTCTCTATTTTCGGTACCTCCATTATAAACCCCAAACCGAATATCTGGATAAGCCAATAAAATTTCACGTAAGCCCTTGATTTGGTCGTTTGCCAGGGCATTCATAGGATAAATGAAAATTGCTCTGACTCCCTCATTTAGCTGTCCTTTTTCCTTTTCGCGGAGTAATTCGTTTATAACAGGTATTAAAAAACAATTTGTTTTACCACTACCTGTACCAGTTGATACAACAACATTTTTGCCAGCAACTATTTTCTCAATTGCCTTTTCTTGATGCAAATACAAAGGACGAGAAACCGGAAGTTTTGGCGGGTATTTTTTGTCTTTCTCTAAATTTCTAAAAAGTGGGGATAATGTTCCTTTATCGATAAATTCATCAATTGATTTTCCTGACTTGAACGAATCCTTAATTTCAACGAATGGACCGGTTGAAACGGTTTTATCTAACTCTTTAAGTAAATTTTTTTGCAGATTTTGATTTCGAAAGTGAAAAGTAGTGCTGATATAGCCAATGTATTCTTTCTTAATTTCATCTGCAGCTTTTGCCGGATTAAACATATTCTTCTTTGAATTTATATAAATTTACTACTTTGTAT
>Ga0209585_10000373_pt1 | contig 17166 bp, 16 predicted proteins | sample NGEPerone_FD_185491 | JGI IMG/M metagenome (GOLD analysis project Ga0209585, IMG submission 185491) | Arctic peat soil microbial communities from the Barrow Environmental Observatory site, Barrow, Alaska, USA - NGEE Permafrost154B-one... | ecosystem: Environmental > Terrestrial > Soil >... | reverse complement strand
CTCCTGCTCCCGTCGCGGGCGTCCCTCAGAGCGGGAACCGTATCGACGGTACAGGCGTGGTTGGGGTGGTCAACTTTTCGGTGATCGAAACACCCTCAGGTGGTCAACTTTTAGAGTATCGAACACACATGGCTGCCTCCTTGGCTTCGTCGTCGATATCGCATGACCATTTACGCTCTGCGGGCGCGTGAAGTCCAGCCGAGATCCGGCTTCGACACATTCCTACGCAACCGAGGCCGGCGCGGCTGCCGGCGATGCGTCGGCAGATCACAAGAAGCGCCTGCACACTCGCCGCTTCCTGAGCGGCGACAGGATAGCCAGACCTGTGCTGCCGTCGGCTCGGAGTCGACTACTGGATCACGAAGACGCGCTGAATGCACCGCGAATCCCCATCACGGCGCATGATGGGAGCGGGCGGCGTCGAGGCTGACTCGACCGAGGTTCCGCGAGCTTTCCAGCCGTGGGGCGCCGAAGAGCGAGCTAGACGGAATGCCTCAAGTCGCGCTCTTGCAGAAGCGAACGGCTCTCGCGGCAAGGCCGTCTTCAGCCTCGGCGCGCCCGTAGGTCGCATTGCGGCGAGAGACTTCCATCTTCCTGATGGCCGAGATGATGTCTGCCTTCTCGACTGCGGTGTGGGCCTCGGAGAGGGACTCCTCCAGGTTGTCGAGGTCGCTCGCATCACCGTGTTCTCCGAGATACGCGACGCAGTAGCTACGTAGCCATGTCGAACGGTTCTGGTCGAAGGCCCAATCGCGGCACAAAGCTGCGGCCGGATCAGATTGGAGATTCTCGACATAGAGCCAGCGGACGAACTGGTACAACTGGTAGTCATACTGTGCGTCTGGAGATCCCATGAAGGCGACGAGTGCTGTTGACTGGGCGTCCGACAAGTGCACGCCAGCGAAGTAGCGAAGAATCGGGGCGGTCTCCTCGGGGCGGGTTCGGATGGCATCGAGGCAGTACTCCACCGCGACGTTGGAGCGCGCTTTGCCGAGTCGTGTCAGCAGATAGCGGAAGACTGTCTTGTTGAAACGGTCATCTCCGGCCGCGGCGAAGTGCTCCTGAAATGCTCTCTCGAGTATCTCCGGGGGCGGGCCTTCACGAGACTCCAGGATCTCATCTACCTCCCAGGACGGCAGGTAGTCGTCTCCAAGCCCCTGTGCCTCGCCAATCTCGGCCGCGAGAGTATCCGCGATGTCTCCAATTACCAGAGCGACCCCATCGATGGTTGCCTTTGCCTGGGACTTTCCCATGACCTTGGTCTTGGCCGACTGAAGGCTCAAGCCGGTGCGGTGTAGCAGCGCAGTGAGACGCGCGATTGCCGCCCGCCCCTGTCGCTTGGACTCAAGAAACACGCGGTAGTCGTCCACATATCTCAGATGGACGTAGCCGTCGTTCATGAGCGCCCGGTCAACTGGTTCGAGAAAGAGCTTCGCCAGCAGGTGACTTGCCGAGTATCCCTGGGGAATACCGCGGTCTCTTGGGCGTGCCCACTTGCTGAGGCAGTTGCCCAGCAACTTGAGTTCGTCCCGCGCTCCGCACGCCGCTCGCATGTGGGACATCAGCTTGCGGATATCGATGTTGTCGTAGAAGCCGGTGATGTCGGCGACGAGCATGTAGGACGCACCCTGATCAAGCCTCTCAATCGAGCGCTTTCGCCACTGTGTCCAGAGACGGAATCCTGTCCTGATCCATGCCGTGTCGTCAGCGCTGTCGGCCAGTATGTACGAGAGATCGGGGTTGCCTTGCAGGTCAGCGAGCTGCCTCCGGAGTTGGGGCAGCAGTCTCCCTAGCAGCATGTTGTAGACAAGCTCGTCCTCCACTTCGAGGACGGTTCCGGGCCGAAGCAGGCCGCCTGGTTTGAGTGCCCAGCACATGTGGCTGGACCGCGGTTGGTAGCCGGCCGCGAGCTCATCTCGGATCTCGACCAGCCAAGCGTCGAGATCGGATTCAATCCATCTCAGGACATGTGGATGGTCGACGAAGCGAACGTTGAGATGGTCTGCTTTGACTCGGCTCCACGCGATGGACAGCTCCTCGACGGTGATTTCAAGACGCGCTACCGTCACATTCCCTCCTCAGGCTCGAAGCCGAACGACCGCCCCCTTGTGCTCCGATCATACGCCCGGCCGGCCGGCGGCAGGTTCCCGAACATGGCCGCAGGGTTCTCGATGCTTTGGGAGCAGTGCGCCCACAATCGAGCCTGGTCCCCGCCCTGTCCCTCGTAGTAGCTTCACGGTGACATCACCGGACGTGATGGGGGGGTGCCAGATTCGAGGCTCTTGCGGCCGGTCTTCCATGATGCATCCAGCGGCCCATCCGGGCCATGCATCACGCGCTGGTGGAGATGGGCCAACCTTCGCCTATGTCCGCCATCGCATCCGACAACACGGCGATCTCGGACGCCCGAGCAGCCCCGTTTGCCGAGTAGAACAGCCCAAACAGCCGTCTGCGGCGTTCAGGGTACAGCCTGTGCACGGCCGCGACGTTGTCATACGTCAGCAGCCAGGTGGCGTCAGCGACGGCGTTGAGAGTTCGCGCCAGGTCCTCGTGATCCTCTGCCCGGAACGAGTTCATGTACAAGCTGCCGGCCTTCTCGAAGTACGGTGGATCGGCGTAGATGAAGGTGTCTGGCCGCTCCGCATACTCGGCAATCACGTCGACGCCATCCTTGCACGACACCGTGATGTTCGGCGCGTACAGCTTCAGGAGTCTGATTCGATCGGCAAGCTTGTTCCTGTCGAACCGAGCATCGATCTTGTAATTGCCGGTCTGGTCGAGGCCGCCAATCGGACCTCCATTAAGGATGCCCGATCGGTTCGTGCGGTTCAGGAAGAATGTTGAGAACGCGAGGGCGTCAAGGTCCGCCTGACCGGACGAGTAGACCCTCTTCTGGCGACGCCATTCGGTCACATCGAGCGGCGTCGTGAGGATCTTGTCGATGAGCAGGTCCGGTGACTTGACGAGCGACTGCCAGAAGGCGTGTATGGCCGGGTCAAGATCGTTGATGACCACGTGGTCCACTTGGCCGGTGACAAGCAGGCTTAGTCCAGCACCGACACCACCCGCGTAGGGCTCGACGTAAGTGCATCCGGCGAGGCCGCTGTCGCGGACTAGCTGGCGTAGTCGAACCCAAAGGGCTCCTTTGCCGCCCGGGTAACGCAAGGGCGAGATGTTCAGTCTCCGATATGGGGCTGACTTCACGGCTTCACGGCGTATTCGAGGAGCGACACGACCGACTTCCACATTTCGACTGCCTCGTCTGGAGTCACGAACAACTTGTGGTTGTGATTCACTGCGTTGAGCTTGTCCTGCGAAACCGTGTAGTACACGAGCTTATCCATGTTGGACACTACCTGCGTCACCCAGCGATCACCCTTCGTCTTGGCATATTCGGATAGCCAGTTCATGCAATGTCGCAGGTACACGTATCCGCCCTGATTGCTGGACTTCCTGATGTCGATTCCCTCCGCCTCTGCGAGGGACTTGATGCCTTTCTCGAGAGCCGAGCGCATCAGGAGGAATGCCGTGGCCGGCCGGTGCCGCACGTCCGTTGTGGAGAGCTCCTGGATGGTCTGCTTGAAGCCCTCACCGTAAGTCTCGGGGATCTTCAATCGGCTGACGTTCAGGTACTTGTCCTTCGGAGTAGCTGGACGTCGAGAGGTTGTAGCCGATGAGTCGCCATCCTTCTTGCCAGACGTCGCCTTGGAGGAGCCCGATTCCGCAACGGGCTTGGTGGTCGCACCCGCAGCTGCCCGCATGTCGGTCAGCAGCTGATTGAATCGCTCATTGTCCCTGACTGTGTTGAGCGTCCTGGTGTTCAGGCTTCCCTTGTCCATGTCTCGGACGATCACCGCGGCCATGGCGTCGAACTCGTCGTCGGAGCCGGTCGTGGAGAAGCTTCCGTCGTCCTCCATCTTCAGTCCCGTGAGCTCCCTGAACCTCTTCGCCTCGTAGACGCGGGTCAGAGTCGACAACCCTTTCTTGAATCGGCTCGACGCGACGAAGTCCTGAAGCTCCGGGCTGGGATACTTGATTGACTTGAAACGATTGACAACGTGCGCACGAAACACGAACTTCCTCACGTCGCTCGTGGGATACCTCTTCACGAGTTCCTCGTACTTGCGACTGGCGTCAATCTGAGCCTGGAAGAAGGCCGCCTGCCGTGACGGGGTCCACGGCCGGCGCAGGTTGCCTGTGTGAATCGCCGCGATGATCTGGTCGGCCTCGTCCTGAGAAGGAGCCACGAGGGCATCGACCTCTGACACCTCGGGGTGGTCGGGGTATCGCTTCAGAAGAGCGGAGATCCGGTTGCTGAAGTCAGGCACGAGCATGGGGTTCTGCATCGCCTTGAGGGCGGCTATTCTCCGGTTGCCCTCAACAACCACATTGGCACCGTCCCGCTTGACGACGATGGGTGTCTCGTGGGTCAGATAACCCACAGCGCAGATGCCCTCCACGAGCCCTAGGGCTCCCTCGTTGGCGAACAGGTCTTCCATGATGTCGGCCTCGACCTTCGCATCGGCCGTCTCCAGCCTCACGTTCTTCGGGTCCAATCTGATGCCTGTTCGTAGGTCAAAGCGCTCCCGTTCCCAACTCCTTGTGTCCATCCCCGCCCCCGACTTCTCGCCCCTGGCATTCCGACCGTCTGGCTGAGCGTGGCGCAGTCGGCCGACTGACTCGCCGCGTGAGCGCCTGCCACCGGCTGAGAATACACCGCCGAGCGTCCAATCCCTCGCGATCGGTCCTTCACGCCGCGTGGGGGAGTCTCTCGTGGGGAGAACCCGTCACAGGTGATGATGGGAGGCCAGGGGCTCATCCGCGAGGCATCGGCCGTACCAGGACGTTTCCAGCGCAGCGGGAGTCCACGTGGCTTCTCCGCTGGATCGGCGGATGTCCAGCGGCCGCGTCGGCAGCTGGTCGGCGGCCGGTGTGAAGCTGCTGCACAGCGGCGTTCTTTCCGGTGGCGGCAGAACGTGCTGACCTGTACCGTTGCTTGCCGATGGCCTGACGGGGGGCTCATCGCGCCGTGCTATCGCGGTAGGTGGCTGGTGTAGAGTGAAGCCGCCAGCAGCGGAGCAAGGGGGGCACGATGGCGGCAGACCCATGGGCGGCGCTCACCGAGGCACTGACTAGGGTGCGCAGTCGCGTGGCAGAGCTGCGCGAGCGCGGTGACCGCCTCAGCGAGCAGGATACCAAGGCGGCGCTGGAACCGAGATCGGGGGGCACCCCGCGGTGTTGTAGCATCGCCCACCTCAGGCTGATGATGGCCGGGTGTTGCCTTCGTTTCAGTCACAAGACGGGAGGGCCTATGAGAATCTGGGTGGTGCGCGCCTGCGTCGCGTCATGCGGAGTGGCGATCACCCGTCTGAAGCCTACATGAGTTCTAGGGACAAAGCCCGGCTGAGCGAGCAGGAGATTCGCTCCCAGTACATCACTCCGGCGATTACCAGGGCCGGGTGGGACCTGCACTCCCAGATTCGCGAGGAGTTTCGCATCACCGCCGGCCGGATCATTGTCAGAGGCGCGGTGCATGCAAGGGCAGACGGCGGCTTCGCTGACTACGTGCTCTTTCTGAAACCGAACATCCCGCTCGCGATTGTCGAGGCGAAAGACAACACTCACCCGGTGGGCGGAGGCATGCAGCAAGCACTCGCCTATGCCGAGATGTTTGACGTGCCATTCGTCTTCTCTTCAAACGGTGATGGGTTCGTCTTCCATGACAAGACGGCCCGGTCTGGGGAAGTCGTAGAGCGCGATTTGGCTGTTGATGAGTTCCCTGCTCCAGATGAACTGTGGCGTAGGTACTGCCAATGGAAGGGGCTCGATACCGGGCAGGAGCAGCTCGTCGCGCAGGAGTACTACGCGCACGGCCCCTCCAAGCCAGCCCGCTACTATCAGGCGGTCGCAGTGAACCGCGCCATCGAGGCAATCGCCAAAGGCCAGGATCGCATTCTGCTCGTTATGGCCACCGGCACCGGGAAGACCTACACGGCCTTCCAGATCATCTGGCGCTTGTGGAAGGCACGCAAGGCCAAGCGAATCCTTTTCCTCGTCGACCGCAACATCCTCGCTGACCAGGCGCTCATCAACGATTTCAAGCCTTTTGGCGCCGCGATGACCAAGATCACCAATCGGACGGTCGACAAGTCCTATGAGGTCTATGTGTCTCTCTACCAGGCTGTGACCGGCACAGAGGAAGTACAGAACATCTACAAGCAGTTCAGCCGTGAATTCTTCGACCTTGTTGTGGTGGACGAGTGCCATCGCGGGAGCGCAGCCGCTGACTCAGCATGGCGAGAGATACTCGACTACTTCTTAGGCGCGACTCACATCGGGCTCACAGCGACGCCAAAGGAAACCAGGAGCGTTTCGAACATCGACTACTTTGGCGAGCCGGTCTACACCTACTCTCTGAAGCAGGGTATCGAGGACGGGTTTCTTGCCCCATTCAAGGTCGTACGGATCGACATAGACCGAGATCTGGCCGGTTGGAGGCCCGAACAGGGGCAGTGCGATCGGTACGGTGAGCAGATTGAAGACCGCATCTACAACCAGCGGGACATGGACCGCACACTCGTGCTGGCAGAGCGCACCCGTCTGGTCGCCGAGAAGATCACGGAGTTCCTGAAGTCGACCGACCGGATGGCAAAGACAATCGTGTTCTGCGAGGACATCGATCACGCGGAACGCATGCGACAGGCGCTCGTGAACGCGAACGCGGACCTTGCCGCAGACAACGCTCGCTACGTCGTCCGCATCACTGGAGACAGTCCCGAGGGCAAAGCCGAACTGGACTACTTCATCGATCCCGAGAGCCGATATCCGGTCATCGCAACGACCTCAAAGCTGCTGTCCACCGGGGTGGATGCGCAGACTTGCCAGCTGATCGTGCTCGATCAGCGCATTGAGTCAATGACGGAGTTCAAGCAGATCATCGGGCGTGGCACGCGAATCCGAGAGGACTTCAACAAGTACTACTTCACAATCATTGACTTCAAGAAGGCGACCGAGCTGTTTGCCGACCCGGCTTTCGACGGAGACCCAGTCAGTGTCTACGATCCCGAAGTCGGAGGCGAGGACCTCGGTGAGGGCGAAGGAGAAAGCGACGGGGGAGGCCGCACCAAGTACTTCGTTGACGACGTTGAGGTCTCAATCATCGACGAGCGCGTTCAGTACTACTCCAAGGACGGCAGGCTCATCACGGAATCGCTGAGAGAGTACACATCTCGAGCGGTTCGGGCGGATTACAAGTCGCTCGACGACTTCTTGCGGCGATGGACTGAGGCCGAGAAGAAGTCGGCGGTAATCGATGCCCTCGAAGAACATGGCGTGCTGTTCGATGCCTTGGCCGCTGACGTAGGACGTGACTACGACGCCTTTGATTTAGTCTGTCACGTCGCCTTTGGCCAGTCTCCCCTGACTCGCAGGGAGCGGGCGGACAGTGTGCGCAAGCGGGACTATTTCGGACGCTATAGTGACTGGGTCAGGGCAGTGCTCGAGGCTCTGCTCGACAAGTACGCGGATGAAGGTGTCGAGGACATCGAGGACATGGGCGTGCTGCGTGTGCGGCCAATCAGCCAGATGGGCACCCCGGTGGAGATTCTGACGGCGTTTGGCGGACGGACTGCCTTCCTCGAGGCCGTCCGTGATCTCGAGCAGCAGCTGTACGCATAGGGCGAGGAGAGACCATCGTGATCAACGCAGGCACAATCAAGGTCATCCAGGACATCATGCGTCGCGATGACGGAGTGGACGGCGATGCCCAGAGGCTGGGGCAGATGGTGTGGATGATCTTCCTCAAGGTCTTTGACGATCACGAACGAGAGTGGGAGGCGTTGGACCCCTCGTACTCCTCCCCGATTCCTGACGACCTCCGCTGGCGGTCGTGGGCTGAAGACCCGGAAGGCATTACGGGCGAGGGCCTGCTCGGATTTATCGACCAGAGGCTGTTTCCCGGCCTCAAGCAGCTTTCTGCCGGCGATGGCTCGTCCGCTGCGGCGATGATCAGCGATGCTTTTGAGGACACGCACAACTACATGAAGTCTGGCCAGCTCATGCGCCAGGTAGTGAACCGGATTCAGCGCGATTTGGACTTCAACCGGAGTCAAGACCGGCACGTCTTCGGAGATCTCTACGAGCAGATGCTCCAGGGGCTTCAGGGCGCCGGCGACGCCGGTGAGTTCTATACTCCACGGCCCGTGACTCAGCTCATGGTTGACGTCACTGACCCGAAGCTCGGCGAAACGGTTCTCGACCCCGCCTGCGGCACCGGGGGATTCCTCACCTCAGCGCTTGAGCACGTCCGTTCGCGCTACGTGCGCACGGGAGAGGATGAGGAGAGACTCCAGGATCAGATTCATGGAGTCGAGAAGAAGCCGCTGCCGCACCTTCTCTGCACAACCAACATGATTCTCCATGGCGTTGATGTCCCGAGCCACATCCGCCATGACAACACCCTGGCTCGTCCGCTTCGGGATTGGGTGTCAAGCGATCGCGTGGACGTTGTCCTCACCAATCCACCCTTCAGGGGCATGGAACAGGACGGTATCGAGAACAACTTCCCTTCCCCGTTCAAGACGAGGGAGACCGCGGACCTGTTCTTGCTGCTCGTCATTCATCTCCTTAAGCCGGGCGGCAGGGCAGCCATCGTGCTTCCGGATAGCTCGCTGTTTGGCGAAGACATCAAGCTCGCGCTGCGCAAGAAGCTCCTGTCGGAGTGCGACGTCCACACAATCGTCCGCCTCCCCCAGGGAGTATTCGCCCCGTACGCTGAGACGGTTCGGACCAATCTGGTCTTCTTCACCAAAGGCGCGCCCACGAAAGCAATCTGGTACTACGAGCATGTCTGTCCGTTCGGTGAGAAGTACACGAAGACGAAACCTATCAGGCACGAGGACTTCGTGGACCTGAGGGAGTGGTGGGACGAAAAGCGTCCGAGTCGGCGAGCATGGTGCGTCACGATGGCGGAAATCGAGCGGTGTGGCCTCAACCTCGACATCGCAAACCCAACGCAGCCGGATTACCGCGCGGAACTCAACAAAGTGCTCGAGACGAGAGCCAGTCTCTCGGATGCCCTCGAGGACTTGCCGAATCGCATGCGGGCGGAGATTGACTCTGCCCCCTGGTATGTGGGAGCTCGAATCGCTGAGCTGGTTGCCAACGTCGCGCAACTTGCTCCGCATGGGTCCATGGGAGCCGGCGTCGTCGAGAACCTCAGGACGGCGATTACAGAGCTTGCTCTCTCGGGGGAGCTGTCAGAGCCGGAGGACGAGGACGAGGATGTCCGAGATACTCTGGCGCGCTACGTGGGGGCTCCGCACAAGATCAAGACTGGCCTTCACGTGAAGGAGCCATTCGTCATCCCAGATACATGGGAGTGGAAGAGGCTCGCGGAGCTCACGGACTTCCGGATTGGACGCACGCCCTCGACGAAGGACCCTCGCTACTGGCTTCGAGACTCGGAGTCGGACGGCTTTGCCTGGACTTCAATCAGCGACATGCCGCGTAGGGGGCTCGTTGAGGCGACCGCTCGGCGAGTGACGCAGACAGGCGTGGACGCGAGCTTCAAGAGTGCGCCGACTACTGCAGGCACCCTCCTCGTGGCTTTCAAGCTGTCCGTCGGGAAGACCGCGATTCTGGGCATTGACTCCTACCACAACGAGGCCATCGCTTCTCTTGCGGCGGATGACGAGATGCTCAAGCAGTACCTACTTTGGGCCCTGCCTGCCGTGGCTGCGTACGCTGCCTCGAATCCGGCGATGATGGGTACGACTTTGAACAGCAAGTCCCTAGCCTCTCTGTGAGTGCCCGTACCGCCTCGTCAGGAGCAACACAGGATAGTCGAAGGCCTTCGATGGCTATCGACGCTTGTGGAGAGAATCGCGGCTGAGGTTGGGGAAGCGCAGGATCTGTCAACTGACGGGCTCAAGCTCATTGCCCAACATCGGGCGATGTCCTCGTGGGTCGAATCGCCTGCCGAGTGCGTGGAGCAGCCCTCGTCCGTCCCGCTCACCCTCGCCACCACAGAGTGACGGGACCCCGCGACGACTCATCGCGTCGCGGGGTTTCCGGATGAGGTCCAGCTCTAGTTGGCTCCCGTTTCAGTCAACCCGGGTCGTGCGGACGATCGTCTGGCAGGATTTCGCCGACTAGGATCCCCTGGCTTTCACGCCAGAGCTCCAGCGCGGTGGCAACTCTGGTGCGGGGTAGTCGGCTTGGCGTCGGCAGCCGCTACATACTTCTGGCGTGGAACCCTGAACTCGGTCCACCTTGACTGTAAGGTTTCGCGACCGATGAAGGAGTCCGACCATGCCTCAGAAGCGCTACCGCCCCGAAGAGATCATCGCCAAGCTGCGTGAGGCCGAGGTGCTGCTCGGCGAAGGTAAGAAAGTCCCGGAGGTCGTCAAGGCCCTCGGCATCCACGAGGTCACCTACTACCGCTGGCGCAAGGAGTACGGCGGCCTCAAGGTCAGTCAGGCCAAGCGCCTCAAGGACCTCGAGCGCGAGAACGCGAGGCTGCGCCGAGCGGTCTCCGACCTCACCCTCGACAAGCTCATCCTCCAGGAGGCGTCCCGGGGAAACTTCTGAGCCCCTCGCGCCGCCGCAAGTGCGTCGCCGCGGTCTGTGAGGGGCTGCACATCTCCGAACGGCGGGCCTGCCGTGCTCTCGGCCAGCATCGCTCCAGCCAGCGTCGCCAGGCGCAGCTGCGCGACGACGAGGATGCCCTGACCGCGGCCGTGATCGGCCTGGCGCGCTCCTTCGGCCGCTACGGCTACAAACGCATCACCGGCCTGCTGCAGATGGCCGGTTGGAACGTCAACGCCAAGCGCGTGCAGCGCATCTGGCGGGCCGAGGGCCTCAAGGTGCCCAAGCGTCAGCCGAAGCGCGGGCGCCTGTGGCTGAACGATGGCTCCTGCATCCGCCTGCGGCCTGAACACAGAAACCACGTCTGGGCCTATGCTCCAAGACCCCCATTATGCGGACCATCTCACCGCGGGTGCTTTGCACATCTTCGCCAGTCTCCAAAGACACTTGTTCCTCGCCAATGGACTGCCATTCCAGGGCCGACAGGTGATGTGACAGCCCCTGGAGGCGGAGGAGTAGTACTTCCGAGCGCTGACTCTTCTCAACATTCTGACGAAGCGCAACGTCGGCGATGACTGCCGCCGACGCGATTAGGACCGTAAGAATCACAACTAGCAAGCCGATCCGGCGATTGCTCCTCGGAGAGGGAGTGGCTTCAGCCACGAGCACTCGGCTCCTCGAGAGATGGACTGATCGACATAGTGAACGTGCCCACGATTCCCCCGCGAACACAGTTGCACCAGTCAGTGCACCAGTCAGGCATATGCCGTCTCGTCCCATAGTGACGTATCGGCAATTTCACAGCGTGGCATGAGGATTGACCCGGCACGGGGGAAGCCTCAGCTTGCTCTCTCTGCCGAGGCGCCGAATCGATCTCGACTGCTCTGCCTGTCAGGCGGCGCCCAGCTTGACGCCAGGCGTCGCTGTGCGCGAGCATCAGCCCCATGTGCACGAACCGGTCCTGAGACACCCAAGCAGATCCTGCCGCGGCGCTACGCGGCCGGCGAGAGCGAGCGCGACGAGTACTGCAGAGGCTCGGCGACCTGAAGACCCCGGCCGGAGGCATCCAAACCGTAGATCGGGCGGCCCCGCCCATTGATTGGCTAGGCCCTAGGGTTCGGCGTCTTGACGACGAGGAACCGAACGCGATCCCCGCTCTCGTTGCGGATCGCGTGCAGGTGGCCGGCTGCGCTGGGCACGAGCGTGTTCGGTGAGACCGTCACCGTCTCGCCCTCGATGTCGATGCTCGGCGCGCCTTCGAGTACGTAGAAGAAAGCGTCGACAGGCGCCTTGTGCGGCTTGACCACCTCGCCGGGCTCCAGGGTGATCTGGGAGACGACGACATGCGCCGTATCGTGCAAGTGACGCACGTCCACGCCGTGCGGGTTGTCTGCCACGGGGAACTGATCGGCTGTGATGGTCTGCATGGGGCTCTCCGTTCGTCGCGCTCTCGTGGGTCAGGGACCGTCGCCGACACCATACCCGACCGACACGGTCTGGATTCTTGACGATGGTCAAGCGGCGCCGGTCCGTCTCCCCGGCGGGCGCCGGCCGGCTGCACCCGGTGATCGCGCCCTCGGTGTAGCCCGCCTCGCACTCCTCCGCATTCCGGCGTGTTTGACGACGAGCAGCGGTGGCGATAATATCGAGACGTAATCGTTCCGTTATTCGTCTGCTGCCCGCTCTGCTGGCCGGCGGCACCCCGATGAGCGGACAACGACACTGGTCCACGCCCGACGCAGGGGCGGCGTGATCGCCAGACTGAGGAGTCGCATGAACGTCAACGAAGGCACGGGGCAAACGAGCGCAACGGCCGGACGACCCCGAGATCCGCGTCTCGATAAGGCGATCGTCGCAGCTACGCTGGAGCTCTTGGTCGAGGAAGGCTACGCACAGCTCACGGTGGAGCGGATCGCGGCGCGAGCGGGAGTCGGCAAGGCCACTGTGTACCGCCGCTGGCCGGACAAGGTGTCCATCGTGCTCGAGGCGGTGAGCCGCAATCCCGAGCGGCCGTCGGCGCCGGACACCGGCAGCCTGCGCGGCGACGCGCTCGCCTACTTAGGGACGCTGGTGCGCTACCGCACGCTTCACTCCGACGCGATCTCCGCCATCAGCAGCGAGGCCCTCTGCGACGAACGGTTCGGCGATGCCTTCCGGGCCGGCATGGCCGAACCGGTCATGACGGGCATGGGCACGATCCTCGGGCGCGCCGTCGAGCGCGGAGAGCTGAGCGCTGAGGCCGACGTCGAGCTCCTCAGCTCTGTCGCCCCCGCCCTGTTTCAGGTGCAGCGCCTCCTCGCTGGACGTCATCCCGACGAGGCCTTCGTGGAACGGATCGTCGACCAGTTCTTCTCGCCAATTGACCCCGGTGAAAGCGAGCTCCCTTGACCACCGCAACGCACGTCTACGAGCGCCGCTGGAAGATGCTGGCCGTGCTCTCCTTGAGCATGATGATCATCGGCCTCGACAACACCATCGTGAACGTCGCGCTGCCCACGCTGCAGGGCGAGTTCAACGCTTCGGCCTCCAATCTGCAGTGGATCGTCGATTCCTACCTGCTGGTCTTCGCCGCGGCGCTGCTCACCATGGGCACGCTCGGCGATCGCTATGGGCGCAAGCGCGCCCTGCAGGGCGGCCTCATCCTCTTCGGGGGCGCCAGCGCGGCCGTCGTCTTCGCCGGCAGCGTGAACCACCTCATCGCGCTGCGCATCCTCATGGGCCTGGGCGCAGCGCTCATCATGCCGGCCACGCTGTCGATCATCACCAACGTGTTCCCGCGCGAGGAGCGCGGCCGGGCGATCGGCGTCTGGGCCGGCACGGCGGCGATCGGCATCGGCCTCGGTCCCCTGGCCGGCGGATTGCTCCTTGAGGCCTTCTCGTGGAGCTCCGTCTTCCTCATCAACGTCCCGGTCGCGATCGTGGCTCTGCTTCTCGGCATCAAGCTGGTGCCCGACAGCCGCGACCCGGCGCCGGGCAGGTTCGACCTCGTGGGGGCGGCAGTCTCGGCGACCGCGCTGCTGGCCTTCGTGTGGGCCGTGATCGAAGCTCCGTCCCGCGGCTGGACGAGCACAGCGGTGATCGCCGGCCTCGTGACTTCCGCGGTGCTGACGGCCGCGTTTATCGCCTGGGAGCGGCGCGTCGCCTCGCCGATGCTCAACCTTGCGTACTTCAGGAACCCGCGCTTCAGCCTCGGCTCCTTGTCCATCTCGCTGATCTTCTTCTCCCTCATGGCGGCGATCTTCGGCCTGACGCAATATCTGCAGTTCGCGCACGGCTACAGCGCGCTCCAGGCGGGGGCGACGATGATACCCCTGGCGATCGGGCTGATGTTCAGCGCCGTCAACAGCAGCCGTCTCGTGACCGGGTTCGGCACGAAGCGTGTCGTCGCAGTGGGCATGGTCCTGCTCGCGCTGGTCCTCTCGGCGACGGTCTTCTGGACGCCCGCTCAATCGGTCTGGCTCATCGTCCTCTGGTTGTTCGTGCTGGGCCTCGCGATGGGCTCCGTGATGGCCCCCGCGACCGACTCCGTGATGGGCTCGGTGCCCCCGGCCAAGGCAGGCGTCGCCTCGGCGATGAACGACGTGACCAGGCAGGTCGGCGGGGCTCTGGGCGTGGCGATCGTCGGTTCGCTCATCAACACCATCTACACCAGCCGCATCGGCGACGCGGCAGCCGCCTTGCCGGCTAAGGTGCAGGCGCCTGTCGAGTCGTCGATCGGCGGCGCCAACGCGGTCGCGGAGCACCTGCCCTCGCCGGCGGGCGCTCACCTTGTCTCGGCCGCGGCGGATGCGTTCACGACGGCGCTGGGCTACGGCCTGCTGGCGGCTGCCGCCGTCGCGCTCCTCGGTGCGGGCGTCGTCGCGTGGAAGCTTCCCGCACGGCACGGGGCGGCGCACGGGTCGGCGCCCGAGACGCTGGAGATGGACGAGGCGCCGGCGGAGGCCGTGCCCTGAGGGCACTGGCATGACTCCGCCCTGCGGCGTCACGACTGGACCCCAGACACGGGAACCCGGATTGATCGATTGGAGGTAGTGCCATGCGTGCAGTAGTGACAGAAGCCTGCGGAGCGCTGCCGCTCGTCCGCGACGTTCCCGAGCCCCAGCCGGGACCCGGTGAGCTGCTTGTGCGCGTGCGGGCGTCGTCGCTGAACGCGTTCGACCTCGCCGTCGTGGGAGGGGTATCGATGGGCACGGTGGAGCACCACTTCCCGATGGTTCTTGGCCGCGACTTCGCGGGTATCGTCGAAGGTCTTGGCGTAGGAGCGAAGCACTTCGCCGTCGGCGACGCCGTGTTCGGCGTGGTGGTCAAGACGGGGCCCTCAGACGGCGGCTTCGCCGAGCTGGTCACCGTCCCGGAGTCGGCGGGAGTGGCGCGCCTCCCCCAAGGGATGGACGCCGTGCAGGCCGGAGCACTTGGCTTCGCCGGCCTGGCGGCGCTCGCCTCGGTCGGCGTGTTCGAGCCCGAGGGCCTCCAGCTCCTAAACACGGCCGACCCCACCGTCCTCATCTCCGGCGCCACCGGCGGGGTGGGCTCGTTTGCTACCCAGATGGCCGCGCGACGGGGTCTGCACGTCATTGCGACGGCCAGGGCCGACGAGACTGTGGACTTCGTCCGTGGCTTGGGGGCGTCCGACGCCGTCGACTACACCGCTGACGTCGCGGCGCAGGTGCGCGCTCTTCGCCCAGGCGGCGTGGAAGCCGTGCTGCACTACGCCGGCGACGGCAGGGCGCTGGCCGATCTGATCGTGCCAGGCGGCCGACTCGTTTCGACGCTCGGCCTTGGCCACGGCCAGTTCGCGGGGCGCCACCTCACGGCCGTTGCCGTGATGGAGCAGCCGAGCGAGGAGGCCTTGGACGGACTCGCGGCGCTGGTGGTCCTGGGCGCGCTGCGCGTGCCGATAACGCGCACCTACGCACTCGACGAGGCTCCCCAGGCTTTCGCCGAGTTCGCCGGTACGCTGGGCAAGGCGGCGGTAGTCATTGGCTGAGCGAGGAACTCTCATAGCGATCTCATGGCAGCGACAATCGTCGTGACCGGCAACCACTACATCGTCGACGGCATGGCCGGCGGCGCCCTGGCGCTTCTCGGCTTGGCGCTCGGCGGGCTGCACGAGCGATTGGGGGGGCGACGGACGGATGGCGTTCAAGGCACCTAGGTCGACGAAGACGGCGAGCAGGACCACGGCGTCTGCGATTCTAGGCCGGGCCACGGGTGTCGGAGCCTGCATCGGCATGCGTGCTCCGGTCGCCCTGCTGTCGCTGCGCCTCAGCCCCACTACGAGGGCCGGCGCTATCGAGACGGACGACGATGCGCTGTCGCATGGGCTGGACCGGCTCCTCGTGCTGATAGCGCTCGCTGACGCCGCGCTCGACAGCACCTCGGGAGCCTGGCGACTCCGTGATCATCTGGCGATGCCGCGGCGGGTTACGGTGGGGGCGCTGGCCGGGGTGGCGACGCGCGAATCACAGACATGGGGCGTTCCCCTACTCGTCGGGGGTGCCGCGGCTTGGCTTGGACAGAAGGCCGAGCGCGACTGCCGCCACGAGCTGATCTCCCTGGGCCTTCCCCCCATCATGGTCGGGCTCGCTGAGGAGGCCGTCGCCCTCAGCCTGCCGTTCTTGTGGCGGCGTTGGCCTGCGCTCGGCCTGGCGAGCGTGCCTGTGGCCGCGGGCCTCATAGTCGCAGCTCGGGCGCGGAAGGTAAGGCGCTACGTAATGGTGCGTGCAGGACCGCGACATGTGCCTCTGGGCAGGCAGCTGCGACCATCGCCCGGAGGCGCGTCACCGAGCGGGCCTTCATCACCGTGGACGGAACGCGGCGTACGCCCCATGGCCGGTGCGTCTTGAGCCACGTTGACTGCGCCGCATTCGACGTGCTCTGTGGCGGCGCAAGCACGGCCAAGCCCCAACGCGGCATCATCCTGCGGCCCGTTGCCGTCCGTCGAGGCGGACTGAGGTCTCGAGCGAGCGCCGACACCAGCCGCATCGACGATCCGGCAGCAGCCTCGCCGGCCAAGGTGCAGGTGCCTGTCGAGTCGTCGATCGGCGGCGCCAACGCGGTTGCGGCACACTTGCCTTCTGCCGCGGGGGCTCATCTCGCCTCGGCGGCCGCGGATGCGTTCACGACGGCTTTGGGGTACGGCTTGCTGGTCGCTGCGGCCGTCGCGCTGCTCGGTGCGGGCGTCGTGGAGTGGAAGCTTCCGGCGCGCCACGGGGCGGCACCCGTGATGGATGCGCCTAAGCCGCTGGCGGCTCTGGCGGGCGCTGAGTGACGGCAGGACGAGGCAGCCTTCGTGTTTGCCCGGCTCGTGAGCATCTGCGCCGACGATCTGCCGACGAGACGTGTCGCCACGGCCCATCACGCCTCACCACGTCCCATCACCAAGCCCGCCCAGAACCTTGGACTGTGCAGCACCTTTGCGCACGGGGCACTACCCTACGGATTTCATCATGAGGTTTCCTAAACCTGGTGTCGCTGGTTCGATTCCAGCCGGGGGCACCAGAAGTTCCTGCATATGGGCCTGCAACGATTTTAGTCGTTGGCCCGATTGCTTCCGAATCGGCAAGACTGCCGACATTT
>Ga0209585_10000371_pt1 | contig 17219 bp, 18 predicted proteins | sample NGEPerone_FD_185491 | JGI IMG/M metagenome (GOLD analysis project Ga0209585, IMG submission 185491) | Arctic peat soil microbial communities from the Barrow Environmental Observatory site, Barrow, Alaska, USA - NGEE Permafrost154B-one... | ecosystem: Environmental > Terrestrial > Soil >... | reverse complement strand
ACAAAGGGTTTGATTATTTAAAGTCGGATGAGGTATGAAGGAAGATGGGCAAAGTATAAGCGATTCGGGTTAATAGGAAGGGAATAGGGTAAAATTATTTCGTGTGTATATATGAAGTATTATTCATGAAGGCAGAAACCCGCCTTGACAGTTCAATGGCTGGGATGCTCAATTCTCTTACACCAGTCTTCACCCTGATTGTAGGCTTTCTCTTTCATAAGACGGCATTCAGGTGGTTGCAGGTTGTCGGTCTGTCACTTGGATTGGGAGGAGCAATCGGTCTTATTCTTGCAGCTGACGGATACCATTTTGGTACTTTTAACAACTATGCATTATTTATTGTGCTGGCAACTGTTTTCTATGCCTTCAGCATCAATCAAATCAAAACGTATTTGCAGCATCTGACTGGTGTCCAGGTCACCTCGCTCTCCTTCCTTTTTATTGGACCTGTGGCACTTATTTATTTACTCACCACAAATTTCACCCCGGTCGTGGCAAATCCCGAATGGCCTATCCATTTGTTGGCCTTAGCCACGCTAGGCATACTTGGCACTGCATTAGCTATGCTTCTGATGAACAGCCTTATTCGTCATTCGTCTGCGGTAACTGCGGCATCGGTCACCTATGTAATTCCAATTTTCGCCATTGCCTGGGGATTGCTCGACAATGAAAAAGTGACGATACTTCACCTTATTTGTATGGCATTTATTTTAGCTGGCGTTTACCTGATCAATCGGAAGAGGCGAAAACCACTCGTCGAAATTGAGCGGGAAGTATAAATTATTATTTACTTGTTTTTCTGTATTTTAACAGTTATTAAGTTTAATATTTTCTCCCAATATGAGATTTTCTTTCTGAATTTCAATTCAATTATCTTTGAGTTAATTCCTTGTTTAGGTTAATTGAAATAGTAACCCTGGGATAAACGGATGCGACGTTAATCCGGTGCCGCTTCCCTTCGTGTAAATCAACCACCCAATTACCAACGAAATAACCAATGCCGCAAGCCAGAATCTCATCCGACAGAAAATGCTTATTCTGGTAAATACGCGAGAACATAGTGAATGCAGCAGGTGCATAAGCCAAAACTTTAAAAACCGTTTTATCTGCATGGCGCGACATCACCGTAGAAAGTGCCATCGCACTGGTTGTATGTCCGCTGGGCATAGAGTTGTAATCAACATCAAAAAAGCTGAATGGATGGTAACTGAATGCTCCCTCGTTATTATAGGGTCGTGCTCTCCCAATTGTGTTTTTAAGCACGTGGGTAATGAGTTCAGCATAAATTCCAGCCTGTATCAATTCAATGGAAATTTTCTTGGACCTGTCATCTTTGGCAATTAATCCATAAATACCAAACACACTTGCGACTCCACCGATGGCATACCATTCGCCATATACTCTGCCTCCTACAATAAAAACGCTGTTATTATACCGCTGATTACCCTGTGTTGAATTAATAAGTGATTGATCAAATGGCATTACGGCAATCGTTGCAGCAGCGATCATCCCAACTCTAAGCCAGTCCTTTCCTTTCCATAAAGTGGGCTGTTTAACGAACAGGAATGTTTCGTGTCCAAATTGAGAAAGACTGTAAGGTTTTGTCTCTTGCTTCTTTTCAGCTTTCGTTTCGGGCTTCGTTTCCACTCTCGCTTCCTGTGCGAATGCGCTCATTTGAAAGGCAATGAAGAGAAAACTGATAAGATATTTGTGTAACGCCTGATTTATTTTACTGCGTGATGATGAATTCATAATATTTCTCAATTATATCGGCCTTTCCGTTGATGATCTTCGAAATAAAGCAGTAAAAATATTTTCTGTTCGGTTTGTACCCGATGTAACGCGGGATAACCACTCAGATACTGGTCGTTGGTATAGATATAATTTTCAAAGCCTATGCGTAAAGCATGGTAAAGCTGTACGGTAACTCTCGGCTTAAAGATCTGTATAAAATTAGTGCCTGGTGCACCATAATAAGTATGAATCAGATAATTATAATAGATCATTGAGACTTCCAAATATTTACCCAGATTTAGCGCACTTGCAAACTTGCCTTGTAATCCTCCTCCAAAACTATAATTTCGGACTGTGGCCGTATCTGTGATAATGTCTGTGCTATTTCCCGCCAAAGGGACAATGCCCAGGTGTATGTTGGTGTAAAGATTAATCTTTGCGCTTAACTGCATTTTTGAAAATATACCGCCACCTAAACCAATCGTCCCCAACACAAATGTACTATTATCCCAGTAATCGTTTGATTGAAAAGCCGCCGCGAGGATAGCCACCTTACCAACCTGCAAATTTTTACCAAACAAGATTCCATAGCCGGTCACATTATCAAGAAATTTCTTTCCCACACCGAAATTAAAATCTGTACGAAGTCTAAAAAAGTCAAACGGTTTTCGTTTACGGATTTCGAACGGATTTCCGTAATCAAACTGCGCGTTGAACATCACATTGTTAGTTCCATTTTCGAAAGGAGAACTCTTTTCTTTACTAATACTATGAAGTCCAGCATACAACGAAATATTTAAAGGCTCCCTTTCATAAACCTCCTTGTCAGTAATTCTGAAAGTTTTCCCCTGAAAGAGCCAGTTAATACCTCTCATGGGGTCAATAATACCGGCCGCTATTTCACGGATCACCCTCTCTCTGCCCCGGGTACGGTCATCGAGGACATTCGAACTTAATCGGTGAAGTACTTCACCCAGAAATGCTCCGCTAATCGGCGTATTGACAATATCATTATAGGATGGACGTGTATTTTCAGCAAAACATTCCCACATCAGACTTCCTCCTGCGGCAAATCCCAATGATGCAAAATAGTTGTAACCGTTCGAACGTGCAGCACTATACGAAAGGCTCCTGAGTAAGGATGCCCGACAAAATTTATTCCGAACCCGTCATTTTCCCATTCCCATCCATATTTCAGGTTGTGCCCCAGGTATCAAATCCTACCTTCGCATAATCAGCCTTCAAAGCATAACGGTCAAATAACCATGTAGTAAGAAGTCCTGCAGAAGCTAGTGTAGCGGTACGCATAACTGAATATTTCTTATTATATTCAGGATCATCATCAAGTAAATCCCCATATCTGTTTTGTAATGTGGTATCAATGCGTGCACTTTTTTCAGGTTTGTTTACTGCTTCTGATTTATCGGAATTCAGTGACTCTTTTCCCGGTTCGATCTTCGCCAGTTGCTTGTCAATATTACCCTTAATCGAAATAATCTTTTCAAGTTTGGCCGGTGCCTGTGCAACTTGCCCATTTAGAAATGAGGATGCTATCAGTAAAAAGGCGATCAGAAAAATTGCTCTCATAAGTCTACAAGCGATTATAAAAGTGGACAATCAATAGTTAAGTCAAAGATTTCAAAAACTTTCCTGAAAATATTCCAGTCAGTTTACAAAACTATATCCATAGTCCCCAATAAAAGTTACACAACTCTTCGAAAATGTTACATGATTCACTCATTTATACCTTTTGAATTATTCATGAAATAGAATTAAAAAACGCAAATATTGATTTATATTTACCATTCAAACCATGACACCATGGCACATCATACGCTCAAAACATCCTATTCCGACCTTGTCGACCGGCTCAACCGTTTTCCACAGGGAGCACCTCCATCAGATCTTCTCAATAAAATACTGAAAGTATTGTTCAGCGAAAAAGAAGCGCAACTGGTTTCATTATTGCCCATCAAACCTTTTACTGCAGAAAAGGCAAGTACCATCTGGAAATTAGACCTTCTTACAACACAGAAAATTATCGATGCGCTGTCTGACAGCGCATTACTTGTCAATATAGAACAAAACGGACAGCAGGAATATGCCCTGCCGCCACCAATGGCCGGATTTTTTGAGTTCTCGATGATGCGTGTACGTAACGACATCGACCAAAAAGCGCTCGCTGAACTCTTTTATCAATACCTGAATGTTGAAGAAGATTTTATTCGCGAGCTATTCACCAGAGGCGAAACACGGCTTGGACGGGTTTTCGTTAACGAACCTGCATTATCCACCGAAAACGTTTTGCACGTTCTGGACTACGAACGAGCTACCGAAATCATTGAAACCGCCTCCCACATTGGCGTTGGAACCTGCTATTGCCGGCACAAGATGGAACACCTTGGGAAAGCCTGCAATGCGCCCAAAGATATCTGTATGACGTTTAATACTACTGCGGCCTCACTTACAAAGCATGGACATGCCCGCAAGATTGATAAGTTAGAATGCCTTGATCTGTTGCAGCTGGCATACGACAATAACCTCGTGCAGTTTGGTGAGAATGTGCGCGAAGAGGTCAATTTCATCTGTAATTGTTGCGGATGTTGCTGCGAAGCGATGATTGCAGCACGGCGTTTTGCGATCTTAAATCCCGTTCATACCACCAATTTCATCCCAGTGGTTAACGAAGAGCAATGCAATGGCTGTGGCAAATGCGTAAATGTGTGTCCGGTAGAAGCAATGACGCTCGTCTCTACTAACGATCCACATCACCCGAACCGCAAAAAAGCGGTGCTTAACGAAGAACGTTGTCTTGGTTGCGGGGTATGTGTCAGAAGCTGTGCAGTTAAATGTATCCTGTTAAAATCGCGTTCAAAAAGAGTTCTGACAGCGTTAAACGGGGTACACAAAGCGGTTATGATGGCCATCGAACGGGGAAACCTGCAACACCTGATCTTCGATAACAGGGTTTTATTTAGTCACCGGGCACTTGCAGCAGTATTGGGAGTACTGCTTAAAATTCCTCCCATCAAACAAGCTGTCGCCAGCCAGCAGATTAAATCACGCTTTTTCGAAAAGATGATCCAAAGGATGAAGATATAGGATGCAAGGATAAAGGTTCTGGGTTAAAAGTAAAAGGTTAAAGCATCAGGGAAAAATCCCTTGACACTTTAACCTTTCCACATTAACCTTTATTCTGCATTCTTACAATTCGCGGATCTTGATATTGCGGAACCAGATTGGGTATCCATGATCCTGAAGACCGATATAACCTTCTTTGGCAATTCCTTCAGTAAAGCCCGGGAATGTTTTGAATTTGCTCTTGGCAACCAGTGCATCCCACTCGGGTGTCCACAAGGTATATGAAAGAACCTCAACACCGTTCTGGGTATGAGTAACCGCACCGTCCTTTACTTTGATCACGATTGTATTCCATGAACCGGAAGGTTTTACTGTTTTTGGATCGGCGGCAATCATATCGTAGAGTGATCCTGCAAGATGGCTGTCGATTTTATTGTCCGAAGCATCCACATTGTCGAGTACCTGAACTTCTGGTGCTGCATAATAAATCGGTTTACCTGGCACTTCGCGAACATTAAAGAAAATTCCTGAATTACCGGCTTTGCCTGCATTCCAGTCAACTGAAAGCTCAAAGTTTTTAAATTTCTTTGTAGCGAAAAGGATATCGCCATCAGAACCCTGACCTGGTTTCTTACCTTCGCCTGTAAAGACGTTCATCGCATCCTGGTCAATCTTCCAGTTTTTAGGCATCGCTGTACCGTTGCATTGTCTCCATCCGTCGAAGTTCTTGCCATTAAACAGCAGTGACCAGCCATCTTTCTTTTCCTTCTTCGAAAGTTTGTTAAACTCCTGTGCAAATGAAGGAAGTGCAATTAACATTGCAGCAGCCAATGATAAAGTCAAAAAAATATTCTTTCTCATGATTTAATTTTTAAACACCCACCGGGTGAAATTGATGATTAATTGGATATTGTAATAATTCACACCAAAGATAATTATTCAATGATAAATGAGTTGTTATAAATTGTTAATTGTTAAGAATATCATTTAATGCTTGTCCAGACACGGTAAAATATTTAACGCTGGATAATTGAATGAAGATAACCTCTCCTACGAGTTATTTAGCTTTTATAAGACAAGTTTCAACTATCATTCCTTCCTCTAGATATTCGAACTGATACAATTTTAAATTAAATTTAATCTTCATATTATCATGATTAAAATATTTTAAAAATTGCCGTATCACAATTTAATCAAACCAATATGGACTTACTTGTACCATGGCACTTTATTATCATTATTTGAGCATTTCTGCTGATGCTCGGTGGAAAAAAATTCCCGAAAGGAAGAGTGGGATTGGCAAAGGAATGAAGGAATTTAAAAAGGCGGTAAAAGATGAAGATGACAAGCCTTATGAGGAGACTCCAAAGTCAATTCCAAGCCCAAATAACAAAAGAAACCTTTGAAGGAGTAGATTTTTTTTGCCTTATTTGCAGATCCTTACGAAACAATTACACAACTTATGCGAAAAGTTCTTCAATTCATCTTAATCATCCTGCTCAGCAATTGTATCACGCCGCAAAAGCCTGTGGTTGACAGCGTGATCCGGTTATCAAATGGTACAATCGAAATTGGTCTGCTGCCCGATGTTGGAGGCCGGTTGGTAAGAGTATCACTTGTTGGTAAAGAAAATATTATTCAATCCGATTCATCACTTTGGAACGAGCCATCCGACAAGCGTCCTTCGCTTGATCCTTCAAAACCATTTATATCCTATAACGGATCAATTAACTGGTTGAATCCGCAGAGTGAGTGGTGGGTGAAGCAGGATTCATTCCCCGATCTGAAAGCGAAACGGTCGCCCTGGCCTCCCGATCCATATCTCATTTATTCGAAGTATAGAATCACGGATCAAAAACCCGGAGAAATTACGATGATAAGTCCCGAAAGTCCATACACACATGTTCAGTTTACCAAAACTTACCGTATCGAAGGGAATAAAGCGTTCCTCACAACAAGTGCTTGCAATTGCAGCAACGATACTGTCAGTTGGGGTCTTTGGTTCAACACACGGATGAATGGATGGGATCAGGTATTTGTTCCTGCCGATTCGGCAGCGCTTGTCAAAAGTACAGATCCCCGTATTTCGCCTGAAAAGTCATCCCTGCTTTGGGAAAATGGATGCTACAGTTACAATACACCACTTAACGATTCAACACTTAAAGTCTTCAAAGGAAAATCATTCTTTTCTCCCATCTCCACACCTGTGATTGCCGGATTTAAATCAAATCAATGGCTCATCATCCGAAGCGGAATAATTGACAAGTCGGCCATTCATCCTGAACAGGCACGCGTTGAACTTTATATCGAGAACTCTACTAAACGGAACGAAGACCTTCAGGAACTGGAGATGCAGTTTGCTTATGAGAAGATTGCTCCCGGGAGTTCGATTACAGCCTCTCAAATATGGGAAGTGGTACCCGGAACCGGATTAACAACCAAAGATGAGCTTGGTAAGGAGCTGATGAAATACCTGGGAATGTGAGGGTGAAGGGGCGAAAGGGAGAAAAGGCGATAGGGCGCACCTTCACTTCATAATCTTGATTTTAGTTTACTTCTTCTGTAAACCTATTTCAGGACAAGACAAATAGGGCACCTCTTCTCCACTTCGCCCTTTCGCCCCTTCACCTGATGATCGTCACATAATTGGAAAGAACGATATTCCCCCCTTTCTTACCCATATTCCCATCGAAATGACCAATCACCTCAATATGATGGTTGCTTTGAATTTCAGCAGGTAAAACAGCAGATGGGGGTTCGTTTGATAGAAATATGATTGGGAGTGAAGCTGGAAGCTGAGGCTGTGCAACCGGGTTCCATGCTTTTACTTCGTGACCGCTATTCCAGACAACTTCGATAAATTTACCCGGTATCTCACCGTTAAAATAGAAGGGAACATCTTTCAGATCATCACGGTGACGTAATTCTTTATATGAACGGTAATCCGGATTGGTCTTAGCAAGCTTTGGAACAATTGGCAAAAGTGTCAGACAGACTGAAAGCACCATTCCAACCATTCCCATCCAAAGCCATAGCGGATTCTTTTTCAGAAATGCCCGAATGAGGAAGGCCGCTATCCCCCAGAAAAGGATGAAGATTAATATTAATAAACTGATTCCCGGTCTCCCCTCCCCTTTTATCACGAAGACTACGGCTAATGGGATGGCAAAGCTAATCAATGCCATCAATAAGGTATTCACCCGTATAATTACGATATCTGCTTTACCAGAAGATGACAATTCGTAAATGTGTATCAGGTAACGGAAATAGAAAGCGGTGAGTATCGCGAGCGGAAGAAGTACGGGAAGGAGATATCGCTCTTTTTTCTCCGGGAAAAGAGATAGCAAGATCACGGTAATCACAACCCATAAGGCAAGAAAGGTGTAGTTTCCGAATCGTTTAATCCTTGGACGGGCATATGGAAAGTAAAGGGCAATTGTTGCAATGATTGCCCATATGCCGGACTGGACAGGAAAACTCCAGTAATGATAAAATGGACGAGTACTCCGGTTTAGCCATGCGGCCGATTCCTGCTGTGCTATCTGTGCAGAGAATTTGGGGTGCGAAAACCAGATCATCATTGGCCACCAGAAACTAATCACAAGGGCAATCAGCACCATAAAGGCAAGTCCCTTTTTCTGTCTGGCAACTCCGCGCCAGCCATACGAAAACGATCGGGCAATCAGATAGGGTAATAGCAGTGCATAAAATGCGATAGGACCTTTACTCATAAATGAAAGTCCCATCAAAACACCTGCACCGGCCAACGCCCGCCAACCATTTCCATTATTTTTAATCCCTTTATGAAACAGCCATATTGCCCCTATCATAAAGCTATGACAAAAAATATCCCAACTGATATCGCGTGCCATGAAAAAGATATAAAAAGAGGTACTTGCTGTTCCCGCGACAAGAAAAGGGAGCAGTTGATCTTCCGTTAATTCAGTAGTCAGCTTAAAGAGGAAAAAGATCATCAGCAAAGCGGCAAGTGCTGCTGGTAAGCGGAGTAATGAGAGATTCTCTTCCCCAAAAAAATGCATCGTCGCAGCTGCTATCCAGGTGGGAAGAGGAGGCTTTTCAAGCCGTAACTCTCCGTTCATGGTTGGCTCTAACCAGTTGTTTTTCTGGAGCATCTCTCTCGCCGTAGTGAGATTTCGTGCCTCCATGATATTTGCTTCAAGCGCACCGTTATTTACAGTAAAAGCGACGAATGCGATCAAAAGGAGCAGAAAAAGATGGAGGCTACGGTTGTTCATGAATTAGAATTTGCTGTTATACCTTTGTTGTTCAGATCAAAAATAATAAATCCGGTTAACTTATCTATTTTCCAATACGTGCTTTTCCCAACATAAGGTTTCTGAGATAGATCACGAGACCAGATAGCTGACCAAGGAACAATACAGGATCGAACCGGAAAGCCGCATAAATGATTATCATAAATGATCCAAGGATACTTACAAACCAAAACCTTTTTGTCAATACCGATTCATTTTTTGCTTCGGAGTCGAACCATTGAACGTAAAAACGAAGTGTAAAAATCACCTGGCCAACACTTCCCCAAATCTTCAACGGCAAAGTGATCTCGTCATTTTTCAACAGAGAGGTAAGATTCCCGTGATTATCAGAAAGCAGGTAAACCAATGTAATGATTGGTGCGATTATTACAATTAACCGGAATATTAAAGGGATTGGTCGCCATTGTTCCTGAAGGTGAAGATTCCTTACATAAATAAAATAGACCAGAATCTGACCTAAAACAATTGCGAAATCATGTCGTAAGATTCCGTAAAGCAGGAAGATCATTGATCCCAAGATACTTAATTGCCAGAATATAACCGGAGAAAGCGACTTCCCGGCCTTTTCAGACTTCACCCATTGAACAATCATACGGGCAGCAAAGAGCAACTGAGCCGTAAAGCCGACTGCAAATATCCAAAGTGATGACAGGTTCATCCTCTGCCTGTTATTTCGTAACGAATCGTCCGCTTACGCATCCAGCTAAAAGCGATCAGATCAGCTGCAGGACCTAACAACCGGTTCCAAAGGTGGAAGTTTGATTTCCCTGCAAGCCGTTCAAAGTGCCGGACAGGTACTTCCATTACTTTCCCTCCACCAAGCTGAACAAGCGCAGGAAGAAACCGATGCATTCCTTTAAAAAATGGAATTCTGTTAGCCGTGTCAGTTTGAAAAATTTTGAGTGGACATCCGGTATCCGAAACCCCGTCGTGCGTTACACTGCGACGTATGGCGTTGGCTATTCGGGAAGAGATTCGCTTGACAGTACCATCTTTCCTTCCAACACGAACCCCTGTAACCAGCTCGAAAGCATCGACAAATTCCATTAACAGGTCAAAATCATAGGGTGAAGTCTGAAGATCAGCATCAATATAGCCCGTATATTTGGTTACTACCTGATCAATTCCTGCTTTCAGGGCAGTACTCAGACCACAATTCTTTTTAAGATGAATAAAACTGAATGAATTGTTATCCATACAATAACGCTCCATAAGACTTGAACTGTTATCAGTCGATCCGTCGTTAACAAAAAGCACTTTTGTTTTATAGGATGTCTGAGAGAGGTAATCGGAGAGCTCCTTCGCCAATCGTGGAAGATTCCCCTCCTCGTTGTAGAGCGGTACAATTATCGTAAGGAGATATTCGGAATCGGCAGCGTTACTCATATGACGGACGAAGGTTCATTCGTTCGCAAATTTAATAAAAAGAGAGATGGAATCAGAAAGTAACGTCAACGTATAAAAGAAAGCAAACAGGATAAAAATAAAATATCACTTTGCTCATAATCATTGATTGGTTATAACTCATCTCCGGGTCCCTTTCTTATCAGCTCCCCAGCATCTTCTCTATGGCAACTTTTTCAGTATTGGTCAGCGTGTCAATTGATTTTAGTGCCGATTGAATTTTTGTTTTAAAGTTCCAGCAGGTCATCTGTCTTAAAGCCAGCCGGCGTGCAAATTCATACGTCGAAACATCTTCCTTTCCCTTGCAAACATTGTAAGCAATGACGAAAGCTTTATGAATCGGGAATTTACAGTTATGAAAGATGGTTCCTGATGCTGCCGACTCTTCCGATTTGCATTTTGTACAACGCCTTGAATAAGATGACTTTCCGGTACAGAAATTTGTATTTCCACACTTCCGGCAGGTAAAACCATCGGCCCATTTAAGATCCGCAAGGAATTCCATGCATTTCTCATCGCTGACAAAAAGCTCCTCAATCGCCGCTTCCGAAATATCTTTATTGAAAATCAATCCCATTAATCGCTGTTTATGCGACAAAAATATAAAAAATAGTGATACTAAAAAGATTTAAGTGATACCAATGCGATTTACAAAAAAACTTTTTGTAGTTTTGCAACGTCTTTAAAAATTAACAAAATGAGTAGTTCGTGCGAAATTGAAAATAAGCCAAAAGGTTGGTCCGCAATGCTGAAATCGTGGTATTTCTGGAAACCGTTTGTCGGATTTGCAGTCGGTGCAATTGCCGGAGGATTATATTTCTACTACAATGGGGCAGCCTCAGGAACTTCACCGGTCACAAGTGATTTTTATTCAAACGTGCTGTTCGGTGGAATGATCGGGCTCTTTATTGTGAAAAGACCCTGCAGTACCTGTTAAAATAAAATACCAAGTAGAAAATTAGTATCTTTAAATTTTAAAATATCAAGAATGGATTTCTCAGCCATCAATATCAGATATGGGGAATTGGCAACAACTGAATGTTGCTTATCCTGCGGCGGCGCAATCAATTATGCAAAGCCAAAATCGGGTGAAGTATGTGTCGATTTAGGAAGTGGCCGCGGAACAGACGTTCTGCGGATGGCAGACGAAGTTGGCGAAACCGGATTTGTTTACGGGATCGACATTTCGGAAGGAATGCTTGAAAAAGCGCGGCAAAATGCATCTAAATTTGAGGTGACGAATGTCCGTTTCGTAAGAAGTGAACTCGAAAAAATTGAATTAGCTAACGGAATCGCCGACCTTGTGATCTCGAATTGCACAATTAATCACGCAACCAATAAAGAAGCCGTCTGGAGTGAAATATTCCGGATCCTCAAAAAAGGGGGACGATTTGTGGTAAGTGATATTTATTCAACAAGTCCCATACCGGAAGAATATCGCAACGACCCGGTTGCTGTAGCCGAATGCTGGGCAGGTGCCATAACACGTCCGGAATACCTGGATACGCTTGAGAAAGCAGGATTTACCGGTATCGAGGTCATCGAAGAATCAAAACCCTATTCAAAAGGAAAAGCAGAAGTGGCAAGTCTCACGATAGCAGGGATAAAACCCACTAGAGGATGCTGCTGCTCAAGATAAACCTTTCATGAAGTATATGTTTGGAAGGCGGTAACAACAAGTTTAATCACTTAATAACAAATTATTTGCGAATGAAAAGTCTAATTAAGAAAAAAGAGGAGCCCAAGATGGTAAAGATTGCCCAATGTTGTGCAAAAACCTCAAGGACTGTTGTTGGTTGTCACGATTGATGACAATTGATGGATAGTACCGGGCATCAAACACCCGGTGCTATCCTGATTAATTTTTAATAACCTCCGATTCCGCAGGAGGTACAGGAACGCCCGAAACTTAGAATCCCGAAGCGGATTCAGCCATTTGTTGAAAAACAGACAAATACCTTTTTTGTCAAAGAAACCATTTGAATGAAATATTCCGAACAAAATATATTCTCAAAAGTAAAAGACAGCGAAAACCATTTCGTTGTTAATTTATTATCCGGAAATGCCGATATTCTTAGTCCACTTGAGGCTGAAAAGCTTGAACTGATTCGGAATGGCGGTTCAGCTGATCCTGAATTTACTGACGAGATGACTGAAAAGGGTTATCTGACCCGGTCAGGAACCGAAAACAGGCTCTTCCGGATGCAATACTACAATGTACTGGATGAACGTGATCAGGAGGAGGTACAACTATTTTTCATTCTGAATTACAGTTGCAACTTTGGATGTACTTATTGTTACCAGGATGAATATACCAACTCAGGAGCTGCGCAAGGGAATGCCCTAACAGATGCTTTTTTCAAATATCTTCAGAAAGAATTCGCCACGCGTAAAAAATACATCACCGTCTTTGGTGGTGAGCCATTGTTGAATAGTCCGCATCAGCGGGCACAGATCGCTTATTTACTTCAAAAAGCGAAGGAGGCAAAACTTGAGGTTTGCTTTGTAACTAACGGATATACACTCGAGGAATATATTGATGTACTTAAGACAGGACTAATCCGGGAGATCCAGATCACGATTGATGGTACTGCCGCTGTTCACGATAACCGCAGGACACTAAAAGGGGGAGGAAAAACCTTCGACAAGATCGTTAAAGGTGTGGATGCATGTCTCGAAAGCGGACTTCCTGTAAATCTTCGCATGGTAATCGACAAGGAAAACATCGATAATCTGCCTGATTTTGCTCAATTCGCGATCGATAAAGGATGGACTTCTCATCCGTTGTTTAAAACCCAGATCGGAAGAAATTATGAACTTCATCATTGTCAGTCAACGCCTGATAAGCTTTTCAGCCGGATATCACTTTACGAAAAGCTTTTTGATCTGATCAAACAATACCCTCATATTCAGGAATTTTACAAACCTGCTTATTCCATATCGAAGTACCTTTCAGAAAACGGGAAACTTCCCGAACCATTGTTCGATGCATGTCCTGCCTGTAAAACAGAATGGGCGTTCGATTATACAGGCAAAATTTATTCCTGTACCGCAACAGTTGGTAAAGAAGACGAAGCATTGGGAACCTTCTATCCTGAAATTACCCGTAACGAACAATTAATCGGCGAATGGGAATCGCGCGATGTGACCACCATTCCCGAATGTAAAACCTGTTCCGTCCAATTGGCATGTGGTGGCGGTTGCGGATCGGTTGCCAAGAATAAAAATGGCACCATCAGTTCACCCGATTGCAGGCCGGTGAAGGAATTACTTGAATTGGGATTTGCTTCCTATTTTAAAGATTGATTGGCTTCCAAAATCTGAGACTGAATATTTAAAACATATAAAATGATTGAAATTACATCCGTTGAATTTGAGAAAGAGGTTTTGCAATCGGGAAAAGTAGTCCTTGATTTTTACTCCTCAGAATGTCCTCCATGTGAGGCGTTGGCTCCAAAATTTGAATCACTTGCCAAATTATATGGCAACGATATTAAATTCTTAAAGATCTTCCGGCAAAAAAACCGCGAATTATCCGATCAATTGGTTGTGAAATCCTCCCCCACCCTGATCTTCTTCGACAATGGTAAAGAAGTTGGTGACCGGTTAACAGGTGGAGTCAAAAGAAGTGATATCATCAAAAATCTTAACAAATTACTCCCTGAAAGCAAAGTTGCATCGATCACGGACAAAATCAAACCGACAATATCGGAATTCGATGTGATGATCCTGGGTGCAGGTCCCGGTGGACTTACGGCTGGTCTTTATCTTTGCCAGGCGAAAATCAATACCGTATTAATTGACATAGCGTTGCCTGGCGGTCATGTTTCTACAACACACGAAGTGTCCAATTATCCGGGTTTTATTGAACCTCAGGCGGGCTATATGTTATCACATAACATGTCGGAACAGACCAAACTCTGTGGAACAGCTTACAAAGTGGCGGTCGATGTAACGAGTGTTGACCTCAAAAAAATGGAGATCGTTCTCGATGAGTATGAAACTGTAAAAGCTAAGAAGATCATTATTGCTACAGGTACGTCACCCAATCTGATGGGAATTCCCGGAGAAGTTGAATTGAAGGGAAAAGGAATTTCCTATTGCGCCACTTGTGATGCAAAATATTACGGTGATAAAGAAGTTGTCGTTATCGGAGGTGGTAATTCTGCCGTGGAGGAATCAGATTTTATATCGAAATTTGCCAGTAAAATAACGATGGTTCACCAGTTTGATGCATTTACTGCCAACAAAACGGCGATTGGAAAACTAAACGCAAACCCAAAAATAAGTGCGTTGCTCCAACATGAACCACGCTCCTTCAAGCGCGATGGTGACAAGATCATCACCGAGGTAGAAGACCTTAAAACTAAAAAGATCAAAACGTTGATCTCGGATGGTGTATTTATCTTTATTGGAATGAAACCCAATGTTAAGTTATTCAAAAATAAACTCACACTCGACCAATGGGGCTATATCAAAACCGACGAAGATATGCGGACAAATCTTCCCGACATATTTGCCATCGGAGATGTTATCAGTAAGAAATACCGACAGATTACAACTGCTGTTGCTGACGGTACCATTGCAGCTATTGCTATTGCCAAAGAATTAAATTAATTGCAAAATGGAAACAAAACAGATGATTTTCGAGAAAGTAAGTCCGTGGGACTTCGAAAAGACCGTTGAATTACTGACAAAAGCGGCCGTTAAGAAAGATTGGAATATTCCTGCTACTCATGATTTACAGCAGTCGCTTGCGAAGGCTGGAAAATCTGTGGATTCAGTAAAAGTGCTTGAAATTTGTAAACCCGAATTCTCCGGTAAAATGCTCGAGAAAAACGATGAAAGAATCGTTTCTGTAATGATGCCCTGCCGGATCTCCATCTACAATAAAGAAGACGGAAAGACCTATGTGGCAATGATCAATGGAGCCGCCCTGGTTGCAGGAATGCCCGAAACGGTTCGTAAAGTAATGACTGCTGCTTCGGATGAAGTAAATGAGATTGTTGATTCGGTTGTCAGCTAATTCTGATTAACTATTGGCGCTTGTTGTGGTGGCCGGAGGGATGTTCATTTATTGGATATTCTTCCGGCCACTTCAATTGATGTCCTCTATTGTAAATCAATTGACCATTTTCAAAAAATTGACTTATCGTTTTGAAATCTGAAGTTGTCTTCCTCAAAATGCGCAACATCTTCTGCATAATTGAAGTTGTCTTCCGTAAAATGCGCAACGACTTGTGCATAGTTGAAGTTGTCTTCTGCAAAATGCGCAACGACTTGTGTAAAGTTGAAGTTGTCTACTGCTAAATGTGCAATGACTTGTGCATAGTTGAAGTTGCCTAATGCTAAATGTGCAATGACTTGTGCATAGTTGAAGTTGCCTAATGGTTAAATAACACCATCAATATATTAATGAATGTTAATTATTGTCGGAAAAAGACCGAAGTCAGGTATTACGCTGAAATAAGCATATAATTGTACAGATATCAGATGGTAAACATTCCATTCAATTTATCCGTTATAGTTCATTTATAGGGAAATAAAATAAACGCTCAGAAATATCAGATTTGCCAGCGTAATTCCTAAATAAGATGAATGATGGTAACTTTTATTGCGATACTTTTTGCGGGTGCATTATTTGCCGGGTTTATCGGTTCACTTACAGGTCTGGGTGGCGGAGTGATCATTGTGCCTCTTTTAACCATCGGGTTTGGAGTTGACATCCGTTACGCAATTGGCACATCACTGATCTCAGTTATTGCAACCTCTTCCGGTGCGGCATCCGCCTATGTAAAAGAGGGTATTTTAAATATACGTGTTGGAATGTTTCTAGAGATAGCCACTACTTCGGGAGCGATAATCGGCGCGGCGATCGCGTTCTTCGCGCCTACCCATGCCATCGCTGTAATTTTCGGTTTTGTACTTTTATATTCCGCAATTGTCTCTTTCAAAAAGAGAAAAGAGAATTCATTGGCAGAAAATGCTTCGGAAAAGGAATCAGGGCGAATAATTGAATTATTGAAAACCAAAGGAACCTACCCTACTGCCAATGGTTTGAAAAATTATACTTTACAACATTTAGGAGGTGGTTATACCGTAATGACGTTTGCCGGGATTTTATCGGGTTTATTGGGTATTGGCTCAGGTGCTCTTAAAGTGATTGCAATGGATTCAATCATGAAAATTCCTTTTAAAGTCTCGACATCTACAAGTAATTTCATGATTGGTGTTACGGCAGCCGCGAGCGCAGGTATCTATCTGAACAGGGGATATATTGATCCTGTATTGTCCATGCCTGTGGTGGTTGGAATTTTAATCGGCTCCCTGGTTGGCGCGAAATTTCTTATTAAATCGCAGACTAAATCCATCCGGTTGATTTTTGCGATCGTGATTACAATATTAGCCTTCGAAATGATTTATAACGGGCTTGCAAAAAACATTTAATATGACGACGAATACGAAACGTTGGAATGATGGCCAAATGAGAGATATCATGGGTACATTGTTACGTACAGGCGTATTGGCAGCTGCTTTTTTAGTAATATTTGGAGGCATCCTGTTTTTCATTCAGCATCCAAAGGAAATTTTCGATTATACCACTTTTAAAGGAGAACCTGCCCAATTCCGGCAAGTGCATCTGATCCTAAAGGAATCATTGAATTTTAGAGGCAGAGATATTATTCAGCTTGGACTTCTTGTGCT
>Ga0209585_10000370_pt1 | contig 17250 bp, 16 predicted proteins | sample NGEPerone_FD_185491 | JGI IMG/M metagenome (GOLD analysis project Ga0209585, IMG submission 185491) | Arctic peat soil microbial communities from the Barrow Environmental Observatory site, Barrow, Alaska, USA - NGEE Permafrost154B-one... | ecosystem: Environmental > Terrestrial > Soil >... | reverse complement strand
CGTACGGACGACGGCTCGCAGACGTGATGCCGACGCGGCGATGGCGGCACAGCGTGCCCGGCGATCCGAGAGGCCTGCGTCCGCTATCTTCGTCGTATACGCGCCATGCGACTCGGCGACCAGGGCGTTAACCAGTACGGCGTGGCAGTCGCAGCACAGGCACGAGACCACAGCGACCGAAACGTGAACCGCCAATGGCGGCTGGACTTCCATCTTCGTCGCGCTCGCGGCCCTCGCAAAGCGTTCGACGACGGTTGGCCGCACGCTGACCGGCACGAGCCGGCGCAGCGCGAGCGACCCCGGCCGGAGGCCGAAGAGCCCCCGGCCGGGGTCGTAACGGCTTCGCCGCTTCAGAACGCGGGCATGCTGAAGTCCAGCACGCGATTCGCAAGCTGAAGACGGTGGTTCCCGGCGATGATGTGGGACGGCGATGGAAACGGGGGTCCAGGCGGCGGCTGGGTGATGCTAGCCCTCATCGTGGTCGCCGTGGTCGCGGTCATCGTGGCGATCGTCTTCCTGGTGCGGTATCTCAAACCGGACTGGCGGCACGTCGTCCACGTCGGCGGTCCCGCCGGCCTCGACAGGCGGTCCCGAGTCACCCAGGGACATCCTGAAGCGCCGCTACGCCACCGGCGAGTTCGACCGCGACGAGTACCCGCAGACGCTCGGCGACCTCTAGTCATGGCGCGCTCGCGCGGCACGAACCTCGTGATCGTTGCGGTCGCACTCGTCATCGCCGCGCTCCGTGACGCGCGTTGAGGCAATTCTCGCGAAGGGAGGCCGGTCGACATGAGTGAACCGCTGCATTGGGGAGTGCTCTCGACGGCGCACATCAACGAGAAGATGCTGGCAGGGGCCGCCCGATCCCCCGATGTCGAGGTGGTCGCCATCGCGAGCCGCGACGCACGTCGCGCCGAAGCGTTCGCGGCGAGATGGGGGATAGGACAGGCGTACGGCAGCTATGACGATCTCCTCTCCGACGATGCTGTCGATGCCGTCTACGTGCCCTTGCCGAATGGCCTGCATCACCCTTGGACTCTTCGGGCGTTGCAGGCCGGCAAGCACGTGCTGTGCGAGAAGCCGTACAGCCGCCGGCCGGCAGACGTCGAAGAAGCGTTCGCTGACGCGGACGGGCGCGGGCTCGTCCTCAGTGAAGGCTTCATGTATCGTTATCATCCGCAGATCAGAGAGCTGGCGCGAATCGTCCGCGACAAGGGTTTGATCGGAGACGTTCGGCTGGTTGCCTCGTCGTTCACATGGCCGACGGACGCACCCGGTGATGTGCGTCTCGACTCTTCACTGGACGGCGGGTCGCTGCTCGACGTCGGTGTCTACTGCATCAGTGCCGCTCGCCTGCTCGCAGGTGAACCCCGAACCGTGGCTGCGCACCAGGTGCTCGGACCCACAGGGGTCGATGTGTCCTTCGCCGCCACCATGGAGCTCGGTTCGGGGGCTCTGGCACACTTCGATTGCGGCATCAACCTCCCTGATAGGAGCCACCTCGAGGTGGTCGGCTCCAAAGGCACCGTTCACGTGTCCGATCCATGGCACTGCCTCGAACCAGGCCTCACGGTGGTCCAGCAAGGAAGGTCAGCACTCCGCATGCCCGTAGCTCAGGCCAACTCCTATCAGCTCGAGCTGGAAGAGTTCGGAAAGGCCGTTCGACGAGAAACTCATCATCTGCTCGGCCGTGATGACGCTCTGCGTCAGGCGAGAGCCGTCGATGCCCTCTTCAGGGCTGCGGCTTCGGGCATGCGAGAGACTGTGTGTCGACGTCGCTCGGAGTAGTGCTGTTTGAGCCCGCCGAGCCCCAGCCGCTCCCATCTGCATGGACCTGAAAGCACGGACTTGGGTCGCGAGGGGGTTGCAGACGGGCTTTCGGGGGGTCTCCCGGAAGGCTCGCAGAACGCGCGATCTGCCTGCACATCGGAGGTGGACCGCAGGGGACTCGAAGCCCTGACCTCCGCCGTGCATCTTGACCCTCATCTGCCTGCCTCCTCCGAGACGAGACACGCGCTGAGAAGAAATGTCAGGTGCTTGAAGACGAAGAGGGGGCCCGATCCAAGCCGCGAACGGAAGTCGAGACCGTCTCTGTCGCTGGCTCTGTGCCTGTTCGAGAATCCACGTCGCCTGTATGCTCACCCGGGTGTAGAGCATGCTCAGCCGTCATCCATGCGCGCGAGCGCGAGCGCGTAGGCCCCTATCGACACCGCTCGTGCGGTGCCCAGACGGGTGATGCCCACGCCGACGACCTTGGTGGCGTCGTGCAGGATCGTGCGCGAGGACAACGGCACCCGCAGCTCGCGCAGGTCGCCGCGCAGGAACGTTGCCAGATCCTGAGGGTCCTCGAGGTTCAGCGCCAGGCTCTCAGAGCGCGGCACGCGCTCGCCGAGAGGGGTGTCGTACGCCGCGTTCATCTCGCGCACCAGGCGCGTCAAGAAGAGGTCGTGACCGCGGGCCAGGCCACCGCCGATGACCACCAAGCCATCGACCAGCGAGCCCACGCTGGCCACGGCGTCTCCGGCCACTATCGCCAACTCCTCGAACGCTCGCTGGGCGGCCAACCTGTCACCCGGTCGCTTCCCCAGTCCGATCTCGTTGATCTCCCCGGGCGTAGGGCACTGCGCGAGGTCGGTGTTGCTCTCGCGGGCGTACACACGCTGCACGCCTCTGATGGAGACGCTCTCCTCGACGGTCCACGCGGACACCAGGCGGTTGCGCAGACGGTTGATCTCGCCGGCGGCAGAGTTGTCGCCCTGGAGTAAGCGCCCGTCGCACACCACGCCGGCGCCGAACCCGGTGCCTAGAGTGACGCCCAGCAAGTTGAGGTAGCGCCGCGGGCTGTCGGCCTGGTCCAGGAGGCTGTTGACGTGAGGCAGGAAGCCGGCGACGGACTCTCCCAGGGCGAAGAGGTCGCCGTCGTTGCTGATATACACCGGCAGGCCGAACTGGTCTTCCAGCGCCGGACCAAGTGGTACGCCGCCGCGAAACACCGGCAGGTTGACGAGATCGCCGATGACGCCGTGCTCGTAGTCAGCCGGCCCCGGGAAGGCGAAACTGATTGCCACAGGTTCCGCGGGCCCCACGGCCGACCCGCGCGCTCCGGCACGGGCCTGCGCGCCGTCGTACACGCGACGAAAACCGGTGATTAGCAGATGCAGGAACTCGTCGATGGTACCCGCTGCCGCGGAGAGTGTCACCGGCGGTACGATCTCGCGTCCGCCTCGGACGGCGCCGAAGACCAGATTTGTGCCGCCGGCGTCGAGGGTGAGCACGACACGAGGGTCTTCCATACATCGTCTGGACGCCTGCCGCCGGCGCTCGCCGTCATCGACCATGTAGCATCCCTACCCCATCCGGGCACATGCCCTCACCGTTCGCCCACGTACAGCCGCGTCAGCACTATGGCGACCACCGCCGGCCCTGCGTCAAGCCAGAAGGTCGCGGGGCGACCGAGCCCGTCGATCAGGGGGAGGAAGGTCATGGCGACGATGAGATCGACCGTCCAATCAGAGAGCGTGGCGACGCCCAAGGCCGTGCCGCACACGTTGAGGGGATGGATCTCGGACGTGATGAGCCAGGCGATGGGCCCCAGGCTGACGGCGAAAGCGGCGACGTGGGCCGCCAGACTGCCGGCGTGACCCATTTGACCGACATCCAAGAGAACCGTGGGGATTCGCGTGCGTCGCGAGCGAGCCGTATGGATCGGCCCTCCGAGGGTCGCGTTGCGGCACTCCGGCGCGTCACCGCGGGTTCGAGAGCTCGAGCCCGAAACGCCGGTTCTGCAACGACCGTTGCCGAGTGCAGGCGTTCCACGAGCGCAGACGTCTCGCAGTGATTGAGCTTCCGTGTGCCGGCCCTCATCAACAGTGCTCCAGTTTACTCATCGGTGCGGCTGGGCGTATAGTCGGCAGGGTGCCCGGGAGCCGCGCAGCGCTCCCGTGGGCCTACCACGTCAAAGGGGGGCAGTCGTGGCTGGAGTGACCTTCGATGGGGTGACCAAGGTGTTCTCCGACGGCACGCAAGCCGTGGCGGACATGGACCTCGTGATCGCCGACGGCGAGTTCGTCGTGCTCGTGGGGCCTTCTGGCTGTGGCAAGTCGACGGCGCTGCGCATGCTCGCCGGGCTCGAGACCATCACCTCGGGCACGGTCTCCATCGGCGACAGAGTCGTCAACGACGTGACGCCGCGGGACCGCGACATCGCCATGGTGTTCCAGAACTACGCGCTCTACCCGCACATGAAGGTCTACGACAACATCGCCTTCGGGCTGCGGCTGCGCAAGGTGCCCAAGGGCGAGATAGACAAGCGCGTGCGCCACGCGGCGCAGGTGCTCGGCCTGGAGGACTTCCTGGATCGCAAGCCGCGGGCCCTCTCGGGGGGCCAGCGCCAGCGGGTCGCCATGGGGCGCGCCATCGTGCGCGAGCCGCAGGCCTTTCTCATGGACGAACCGCTCTCCAACCTGGACGCACAACTGCGCGTGCAGATGCGCGCCGAGATCAGCAGCCTGCAGGACGAGCTGGGCGTGACCACGGTCTACGTGACCCACGACCAGATCGAGGCCATGACCATGGGTGACCGTGTGGCGGTGATGCGCAAGGGCGAGCTGGAGCAGGTAGCGCCGCCCCAGGAGCTCTACGACCACCCCGTGAACCTGTTCGTCGCGGGCTTCATCGGCAGTCCGACGATGAACATGATGGAGGCGACGGTGGAAGACGCTGGCGACGGACTAGCGGTGGCCGTGGGAGAGCAGCGCCTGACGCTGGCCCCCGAGGCGCTCGAACTCCATCCGGCGCTCCGCCGGCACGTGGGGCGCACGGTGGTCCTGGGCGTGCGCCCGGAGGACCTCGAAGACCCGACCATCGCCACCGAGATGCCCACCGACCAGCGCCTCAGCGGCAAGCTGATGCTGCGCGAGGCGCTCGGCTCCGAGATCATCGCGCACTTCGAGATCCACGCGCCGCCCGTGCTCACGGAGGACCTCAAAGAGCTCGCCGAGGACGTCGGCACGGCCCACCACTTCGAGGCTCACGCCAAGAACCAGAGCACCTCCTCCAAGCTTGCGGCCCGCTTCAACGCGCGCACCAAGGTGCGCGAGGGCGAGACCATCGAGATCGCCGTCGACACGCGCGCGCTGCACTTCTTCGACATCGACACGGGGCTCGGCATCTACGACGGCGCAGGTGCGATGAGCTCACAGCAGGACGAGGCCGTCGTCGTCGGCCCAACTACCAAGGGGGATGAAGACCATGAAGAAACCACAGCACCTAGTGCCTGACATACTGCGCATGCGCAAGCGTGCGGGACCTATCGTCGCACTGATCGTCGCGCTGGCGATCGTGCCGCTCGCCCTGGCCGCCTGCGGCGGCGGGACCTCGTCGGACGGGGCGTCGTCGAGCGCCAAGGCCGGCGGCGACGTCGAGGTCTTCACGTGGTGGGCGGCCGGCTCCGAGAAGCTCGGCCTCGATGCGTTGGTGGGTGTCTTCAAGACGCAGCACCCCGACTACACGTTCGTCAACGGCGCGGTCGCCGGCGGCGCCGGTTCGGCGGCAAAGGACCTGCTCCAGTCCCGGCTCCAGGCGGGCGACCCGCCGGACACGTTCCAGGCGCACGCCGGCAAGGAGCTGACCGACTACATCGACGCGGGCCAGATCGAGGACATCAGCGCCCTGTACGACGAGTTCAAGATCCGCGACGTGTTCCCGGCCGACCTGCTCGACCTGCTCACGGTCGACGGCAAGATCTACTCGGTCCCGTCCAACATCCACCGCGCCAACATGGTGTGGGCGAACCCGAGCGTCCTGAAGGCGGCGGGGCTCGACCCCAAGGCAACGTACGACAGCATCGACGCGTGGATCCCGGCGCTCGACGCCGTGAAGGCGAAGGGCAAGACGGCGCTCTCGGTCGCGACGACCTGGACCCAGGTCAACCTGCTCGAGACCGTGCTCATCTCCGACCTCGGTACCGACGGCTACATCGGGCTGTGGGACGGCAGCACCGACTGGAAGGGTGCCGACGTCACCAAGGCGCTCGGGCACTTCGAGAAGCTCATGAGTTACACCAACAAGGACCGTGACGGGCTCGACTGGCCCGAGGCCACCCAGATGATCATCGACGGCAAGGCCGCCTTCAACGTGATGGGCGACTGGGCCGTGGCCGCGTTCGAGGAGCAGAAGCAGGTCGCGGGCAAGGACTTCATCTATTTCCCGGTGCCCGGCACGGACGGCACCTTCGACTTCCTCGCCGACTCGTTCACCCTGCCCGTGGGTGCAAAGAACCCCGACGGCGCAAAGGCGTGGCTCGAGACCGTAAGCTCGCTCGAGGGGCAGACGGCCTTCAACAAGGCGAAGGGCTCCATCCCGGCGCGCACCGACGCGACGCCGTCCGACTTCAGCGAGTACCAGCAGACGGCGATCACGTCGTTCGGTAAGGACACGATCGTGCCGTCGCTCGCCCACGGTGCCGCATCATCGATCGCGGTGCTCAACGCGATTGCGGACGCGACCAGCAAGTTCACGACCGGTGCTTCGGACCTCAAGACGTACCAGTCGGAGCTCGCCGCGGCGGTGGCTCTCTGAGCCGCGGCACGTCGCACTGAACGCTGGGCGGGCCGGGCCATCCCGGTCCGCCCAGCGTCACGAAGACCCCCGACAGGAGGACCTCCGTGCCACGCCAGATCCGTCAATGGGGACCACCGCTGCTCCTCATCTCCCCGTCGCTCATCATCGTCGGCGTCTTCGTCTACGGGTTGATCGCGATCAACGTCAAGACCTCCATGACGGACATCCACAAGGCCGCGCAGGCGACGGGTAGGGCGCCGAGCCACTTCGTGTGGTTCGAGAACTTCGCCAACCTGCTCGGCTCTGATGCCTTCCAGCACTCGCTGAAGAATCTGCTGCTGTTCACCGCGGTCTTCCTCGTCGGCACCATGGTCATGGGATTCCTGTGGGCGTGGCTGCTGGACCGGCCCGCTCGTGGCGAGGGGATCTTCCGGTCGGTCTACCTCTTCCCGATGGCCGTGTCGTTCATCGCCTCCGGGGTGGTGTGGCGCTGGCTGCTCAACTCCAACCAAGGCGAGATGGCCAGCGGCCTCAACCGGCTGTTCCAGATCGTCGGTCTCGACTTCCTGCAGAACAACTGGTGGAACAACGTCAACGTGGGCATCGCGGCGATCGCGCTCCCCGCCATCTGGCAGCTCTCCGGCTACGTCATGGCCCTGTTCCTGGCCGGCTTCCGGGGCATCCCCGAGGAGCTGCGCGAGGCCGGGCGGATCGACGGTGCCAGTGAGTGGAAGCTCTACCGGTACGTGCTGTTCCCGCAGCTGTCACCTGTGGCGCTCGCGGCCATCATCATCATCGGCCACATGTCGCTCAAGACGTTCGACCTCATCATGTCGATCTCGAAGCCGGCCAACTACCAGACCAAGGTGCCGGCGATCGACATGTACGTGTTCAAGTCCAGCTTCAACTACGCAGATTCCGCCGCGGTCGGCGTGATCCTGCTCGTCATCGTCGCGGTCCTCATCGTGCCCTACCTCGTGCGCACGGCCCGAACGGAGAAGAACTGATGAGCGCGCTGACGACCGACGACCTCGCCGCCCCGCTCGGGCGCGCCGTGACGGACCGCCGCCCCCGGGCACGCAACCGCTTCAGCGTGGCCCGCACGCTGCGCTACCTCGCGCTGCTGTTCTTCCTGCTCGTGGTGCTGATCCCGGTGTACGTCCTGGTGGTCACGAGCTTCAAGGGGATCGGCGACGCCTCGCCGGCCCGCGCGTGGTCCCTGCCGCAGACCTGGACCATGGTGAACTGGCGGGACGCGTGGACCGCGCTCGCTCCGGCGATCGCGCGCACCGTGGAGATGGTGATCCCCGCGGCGATCATCTCGTCGTTCCTCGGCTCGATGAACGGGTTCGTGCTCTCGCGCTGGCGGTTCCCCGGGGCCGACCTGGTGTTCACGCTCATCCTCTTCGGGATGTTCATCCCCTACCAGGCCGTGATGATCCCGCTCCTGCAGCTCGTGCTCGGGTCGGGCCTGCCAAACGGTATCCCCTCGCTGATCGTCCTGCACGTGATCTACGGCATCCCGATCACGACGCTCATCTTCCGCAACTACTACCAATCGGTGCCTAACGAGCTGATCGAGGCCGCTCGCGTCGACGGCGCGGGCATGCTGCGAACCTACGTGTCGGTGGTGCTGCCGATCTCGATCCCGAGCTTCGTCGTCGTGCTCATCTGGCAGTTCACGTCGGCGTGGAACGACTTCCTGTTCGCAGTGTTCTTCTCCTCGAGCCAGAACGGTCCGGTCACGCTCGCCCTGAACAACCTGGCCAACGGCGCGCTCCTGCAGAACTACGGCGTGTCGATGGCGGGGGCGCTGCTCGCCTCGGTGCCGACGCTGCTCGTGTACATCCTGCTCGGGCGGTACTTCATCGGCGGGCTCATGTCGGGGTCCGTCAAGGGCTGATCGCAGCCTCCCCCACGTACCGATGGACAAACAAGTAGTACGCAAGTCTGACGGCCGCTCCGTCATCTTCTATGGCTTCTCCGCCTCCGCGTCCGTTGAGCCTCGGCCGGCGGCCGACGCAGATCCGCCGCCGGACGCCGGCCTCACGGAGCAACTGCCGGGAGCAGGCGAGCTGCGCTGGAACCCGGTGCTGCGGGAGTGGGTGGCCACCGCGGCGCTTCGTCAGGATCGCACCTTCTTCCCGCCCCCTGGCTACTGCCCCCTTTGCCCCACCCGTGAAGGGTCCCACGAAACCGAGATCCCTCGCTCGGACTACGAGATCGTCGTGTTCGAGAACCGCTTCCCGGCGTTCACGCCGCGGTCGGCCGGGTCCCTGCCGGAGGGAGATGACCTCTACGCCGTGGCGCCAGCGCGGGGCGTGTGCGAAGTGGTCGTGTACTCACCGCTGCACGATGCGACGCTCACGCAGCTACCCGAGCGCGAGCTGCGCAACCTGATCGACGTGTGGACCGACAGGTACGCGGAGCTGGGCGCCCTGCCGTACGTCGAGTACGTCTATGTATTCGAGAACAAGGGGCGCGAGATAGGGGTCACCCTCCAGCATCCACACGGCCAGATCTACGCGCTGCCTTTCGTGCCCCCGATCCCGCGCCGCGAGCTGGACGCCGCGCGGGAGCACCTCGCGCGCACCGGCCGCTGCCTCTTCTGCGACATCGTGGAGCGCGAGCGCGTCGGCGCTGAAACGGCGGAGAGCGGCAGCCATCACGCCACGCGAGTGGTGGCCGAGAACGACGGCTTCGTGGCGTTCATCCCGTTCTTCGCCAGGTGGCCCTACGAGACACATGTCTACCCGAGGCGCCATTTCGGATCGCTGGTCGATATGACGACGGGCGAGCGTGCGGCGCTCGCCAATCTCCTCAAGACGTTGCTCGGCCAGTTCGACGCGCTGTTCGGACGCTCGCTGCCCTACGTCATGGCGATGCATCAGAGCCCGACCGATGGCCTCGCTCACCCCTACCACCACTTCCACATCGAGTTCTACCCGCCGTATCGCACCGCCGACAAGCTGAAGTACCTGGCTGGGGTCGAAGCCGGCGCGGGGCAGTATCTCAATGACACCAACGCCGAGGAAAAAGCCGCCGAGCTGCGGGCGACAGCCGACGGAGGAGAAGCCTCGTCGTGAGCCGATCGCCGACCTCGCCCGCTTCCTCCGGAGGCCCATCCGGGGATCGATTGCTGGATCGCTTCAGGGACGTCTTCGGCGCCGAAGCCCAGCGCCTGGCTCGTGCCCCCGGGCGCGTCAACCTGATCGGTGAGCACACCGACTACAACGGAGGCTTCGTACTTCCCATCGCCCTTCAGGTGCAGGTCCTCGTCGCGGGCAGGGAGCGCAGCGACCGTCGCGTCACCCTTTTGGCCGTGAACGACCATGATCGGCAGCTGGCGTTTCACCTTGATGCACCAGTGGACGAGCAATGGCCGAAGTGGGCGGTCTTCGTGCACGGGGTGGCGGCGGCACTGGGCAGGCGCGGCATCGCCGTGAGCGGCTGCGAGCTGGCCATCGACGGGGATGTGCCGATCGGTTCCGGCCTCTCGTCGAGCGCCGCGCTCGAGGTCGCCGCAGGCACCGCCATGCTGGCTCTCTCGGGAGCCTCGCTGGCGGGAGTCGAGTTGGCGCGTGTCTGTCAAGAGGCGGAGAACGCGGGCGGGGTGGCCTCCGGCATCATGGACCCACTGGTCTGTGCGCTCGCGCGTCGCGGCCACGCCCTTCACGTGGACTGTCGTGACGTCACCTTTACGCATGAGGTCTTCCCCGACGACGCCGCCGTGGTGGTATGCGACACCATGCGGCGGCGCAATCTGGCCCAATCGCCGTACAACGAGCGGCGCCGGGAGTGCGAGGCCGCACTGAGCGAGCTGCAAGCCGTCTGCGGCCGGCGGCTGGGCTCTCTGCGCGACATTGAGCGCGAGGAGTTCGAGTGTGTCGCTGGGTCGCTTCCACCTGTGCTCGCTCGTCGCGTCCGCCATGTGCTGAGCGAGAACGAGCGCGTGGCGGCGGCCGTGCTGGCGATGAGGCAGGGTGATCTCGTCGCCCTTGGGCGACTCATGAACCAGTCGCATGAGAGCCTTCGGGAAGACTTCGAGGTGAGTTGCCCCGAGCTGGACGAGATGGTCGCGGCCGCGCGCGCGCAGAAGGGTCTACTGGGCGCGCGCCTCACGGGAGCGGGCTTCGGCGGCTGCACGGTCAATCTCGTGCGCTCCGACTGTCTCGACGGTTTCGGCGCGGCGGTGAGCCGCGACTACCGTTCGCGGACGGGCCTGTCGCCGTCGACGATCGTGTGCCGGCCGGCGGCGGGGGCGAGTCTGCTCATCTGAGCGCGCGGGCACCTGGGCCGGGCGGTCGTGGGTAGACTTCAGAGCGAAGGGCCACTGGTCGTCGAGACCGACTACGAGGCCTGCGCGAAGGACGGGAACGAGGTCTGCTTCGTCTGCAGCCTCCGTTACGTGGAGTTCGAGCGCCAGGGCATCTTGCCGGCGGTCCCGATCGCGGCGCCGGTGTTCATGGGCGAGCGCTACCACGACAGGCCTCTCTACTTCTCCGACGTCATCGTCGACCGAGACAGCCGGTTCCGCTCGTTCCTCGATCTGCGCGGCCGCTCCTCGGCGATCCGCATTCGTTAAGTCTCCCGGTCGGGCATGCGTCTTCTGCGCATCCATGGCGGCCAGCCAGTGCGGCGCTACGTCGCCAGTGCCTTCCTCCCCGGCTCCGTCGCGCTCGTGCTGCGTCGTCTGTCAAGAGCGTACAGCTCTGCGCCGCCGCCCACCCCGTCGACCCGGGTGACCGGGAGCGGGACCTCGAGTACGCCCTGCCTATCGTCGTCGGCACAAACGTCTGGATCGCGGCGAGCGTCGTTGTGGCCGGCAACCCCTCCCGCATCGTGCGCCACCTCTGATCCTCGCTTGATCGAGCTCGTGCGCGACAGAGCGCGTTCGCTGGCGAGGCGTCTGGAATAGGGTGCCCAACGGCAACAAGTACGAAAGTCACTGTCCTAGGTTGATAATCCCATCGACAGGAGTGCGTACGGCCACCCTGAGGGGAGCAGGCACGGATGATGACAGAACGCGCGACGCCAGCCGATGAGCCGGACGATGCCGCCAGGCTGCTCACGCACGACCCCCACACTGGCCTGCCCAACCGCTTCCTGCTCTCCGACCGTCTTGAGCTGGCTGTCACCCAGGCGCAGCGCTTCGAGCACCTCGCCGCGCTCGTCGTCATCGACCTCAACAAGACGACCGAGGTCCGCGCCGTCCTCGGGCTCGACGCCGGCGAAGAGTTGACGCGCATGGTGAGTGATCACATGAAGCTGTTCGCGCGCAAGTCCGACACCCTCGCCTACATCGGCAGCGACCTGTTCGCGATCGTCATGCCGCAGGTGCGCGACCTGCCCCAGATCCTCGGTCTCACGATCCGCCTGATGAAGCTCTTCGACGGCCCCTGGGAGCTCGCCGGCCAGTCGCTGCACCTCAGCCCAGGGGTCGGGGTCGCCTACTACCCCGAGAACGGGGAGGAGGCCGGGGAGCTCATCGCCCACGCCGTGACGGCGGCCAGCCGCGCCGCTCAGGCCGGCGAGAACCAGCCCCGCGTCGCCGACCCCGCCTGGCAGGAGGAGGCGCGCAAGCGTATCGCGCTCGAGACCGACCTGCGCCGTGCCGTCGAGCGCGAGGAGTTCCGCCTCTATTACCAGCCGCAGGTGAACGCGGAGAGCGGCTGCATCTCCGGCTTCGAAGCGCTCGTGCGCTGGCAGCATCCCGAGCGCGGCCTGGTCCCACCGAACGACTTCATCCCCCTGGCCGAGCAGACCCGCCTGATCTTGCCGATCGGCGCCTGGGTGATCGAGGAGGCCTGTGCTCAGCTCGCACGCTGGCGCGACGCCGGCCATGCGGACGTGCGCGTGGCCGTCAACCTGGCTGCCCAGCAGCTCGTGCAGGAGACGGTGCCCCTGCAGGTGCGCAACGCGCTCCAGAGACACGAACTCGACCCGCGCCAGCTCGAGGTCGAGATCACCGAGTCCTCGGCGATCGCCGATGCGGCGGCTACGGGCCGCGTCATCGAGAAGATCAAGGACCTCGGCGTGCGCGTCACGCTGGACGACTTCGGCACCGGCTACTCATCGACCCTGCTGCTCGCCCAGTACCCGTTCGACACGCTGAAGATCGACCGCTCCTTCGTGGCGCGCATCTTCGACGGCTCCAAGGAGCGCGCCCTCACGCAAGCGATCATCGCCCTGGCGCACGCCGTCAACATGACCGTGGTCGCCGAAGGGGTCGAGACGCACGAGCAGCTCGCCCTGCTGCACAAGCTCGGCGCCGACGAGATCCAGGGCTTCTTCTTCTCGCAGCCGCTGCCCGTCGACAAGTGCGAGCCTTTCCTCAGCGGGCGCTGCAGTATCGGGGACGGCCGGCTGTCCTAGGACTGCGCTCAGCCGGCTGCGGCGCTCAGTGCCGCTGGCCGAGCAGCTTCTCGATGTCGATCCAGGCCACGAGCTCTGAGATCGGCCCGGTCTCGAGCCAGTCGTGGTCGAGCGGCTCGCGCTCCTGCTCGGCGTTCGTGATGCAGTACATGCGCACCGACTCGGCGTCGATCGCCTTGGCGCGCCGACGCTGCTTCTTGCGCAGCGCCTCGGCCAGGGCCTGGGCGCGCGAGCGGCTCATCATGTAGCACTCCATAGGGCCTCCAGCGGTCGCGGCGGTTCCCCCACTGGTATCGGACGATGCGGCCGTTTGCGTGACTTCCCGCCGTCCCCGCTCAGTGATCGCGAGCGAGGCGCCAGCGCGCTTGGCCGGGCGATCGTCCGGCCGTCGTTCTCGCCCTCTCCTTCACACCCGGCCCCACGAAGCAGCGAACCGCGGTCATTTGTCCTTCGCCACGACCTTGTTGGAGGCCGGTGTGCGCCGCTGCGAGCGCTTGGCCTTGTACATGCGCTCGTCGGTCCGTGCCAGCAGCTCGTCGATCTCGCTGAGCGCCTCGCACGTGACCACCAGGCTGCCGAAGCTCACCGAGAACCCGTAGTCCTCACCCAGCTCCTTGCGCTTCGTCTGCACGGCGCTCTCGAGACGCGCCTCGATAGCCTGACGGTCGAGGCGCTCGTCATCGCAGTGGCCGAGGACGGCCAGCGCGGCGAATTCATCCCCCCCGATGCGCGCCACCACGTCGTCCTCACGAAAGGCGAGGCGGAGCGCTTCGCCGGCGGCCACGAGAAGGGCATCGCCGGCCGCATGGCCCATCTCGTCGTTCACGCGCTTGAGCCCGTCGACGTCCAGGTACATGACAAGGACCTGCGCACCGGCGCCTTGCGCCCGGCGTCGGGTCTCGCCGACCAGGGCAAAGAAGCCACGCCGGTTCAGCAGTCCGGTGAGCTCGTCGCGGTCCGTCAGGTCGCGCAAGAACCCCTCCAGCTCTTTGTGGGCGGCAATGCTGCGGCCGACCGCCAGGCAGAGCCTGCGCGCCCCGATCTCGACAAGCCGCGCGCTCACCTCGATGGGCATTCGCTGCCCATCGCTCGTGATGTACACGGTCTCGAAGACGAGGCTGCCGGCTTCACGGAGAGCCTGCGAGCGCTCCTGCACGTTGCGCCTGGCTTCGGCCGCGTGGACTTCGTCGGCGCTCATCGCCAGCAGCTCCTTGCGCGAGTAGCCCAACGACCGGCAGGCCGCCTCGTTGACCTCCACGAGCTGGCCCGGTCGCCCATCATCCTCGAGACGGTAGACCAGGATGGCGTCGCTGCAGGCGTCGAACAGGGCCCGGTAGCGGCGTTCGCTCTCGAGCTGTTCCAGGTGGGCCGCATTCAACGAGCCGATGGTCATTTGCAGCGCGTTGCGCCGAGAGAAGACGGTGAGGGCGACGAGTGCGAGGAGGAGCACGCTCAGGATGCCCTGCATCGTCGCCGGCACCACCCACTGTGCGAGTGCGACGGCCGCCGCACAAGCCACGAGGACAAACTCCGTCCAGCGCTTCATGGTCTGCCTCGCCGTATGGGACCTCTCACGCTCTGACTCATGACTCGACCTGTCCATCCTCGCCCGAAGGCCTGCCTTTTCACGGGATGCATCGGCCGGAAAGGGGCGCGCCACAAGTCGACTAGACGTATGTACCGGAGGGGCGACAACGAGCTGGCCTCGCTTTTGCATCGGGCGACGACGTTCTCCGTGGCCGGGCGGCCCACAGCTACGGACGAGACGACTGAGGAAGCGGGCGCATCACCCCGTCGTCGAGCGGCAGGCCGCGCGCCGCCGGCGCCCACCGCGGATGCGGCTCTCGTACTATCATGGAGAGCGGACCACCGGATGGGGGCAGGTCGTGCCGACGAGCGCTGGGTCACGAGGGGGGCAGGGATGAAGAAGCTCATCAACCGGCCGGAAGACGCGGTGAAGGAGGAGCTGGAGGGCGTCGCGGCGGCTCATGCCGACCGCCTCAGGGTGCACACCGGCCTCAACTACATCGTGCGCGCGGACGCGCCCGTCCGGGGCAAGGTGGCGATCGTCTCGGGCGGGGGCTCGGGTCACGAGCCGATGCACGGGGGGTTCGTCGGCATGGGCATGCTCGACGCCGCCTGCCCCGGCGAGGTGTTCACCTCACCCACGCCCGACCAGATGCTGGATGCTGCCAAGGCCGTGAACGGCGGCGCCGGGGTGCTGTACATCGTGAAGAACTACACCGGCGACGTCATGAACTTCGAGATGGCCGCCGAGCTGGCGCGGGGCGAGGGCATCGAGGTCGAGCAGGTCGTGATAGACGACGACGTGGCGGTGAAGGACAGTCTGTACACGGCCGGGCGCCGCGGCGTCGGCGCCACGGTATTGGCCGAGAAGATCTGCGGGGCAGCGGCGGAGCAGCGCCGGCCGCTGCCGGACGTCGCCGGCGTCTGCCGCAAGGTGAACGCCAACGCGCGGAGCATGGGGATGGCCCTCACGTCGTGCACCGTGCCGATGGCCGGCAAGCCGACCTTCGAGCTCGGCGCCGACGAGATGGAGATCGGCATCGGGATCCACGGAGAGCCGGGGCGGGAACGTCGCAAGCTGGCCCCGGCGCACGAGATCGTCGAGGCCCTGGCGACGGCGGTCGTGGAGGACCTGCCCTTCAGCTGCGGCGACGAGGTGCTCGCCTTCGTGAACGGCATGGGCGGCACCCCGCTCATGGAGCTCTACGTGGTCTACAACGAGCTGCACAAGCTGCTCGAGGGCCGGGGCATCGCGATCACGCGCAACCTCATCGGGTCGTACATCACCTCGCTGGACATGGCCGGCTGCTCGATCACGCTGCTGCGGCTGGACGACGAACTCACGGCGCTGTGGGACGCGCCGGTGAACACGACGGGGCTGCGGTGGGGCGTGTGAGCGAGATCGTCACCCAAGAAGGCGTGATTGCCTGGCTGCGTGCCTTCGCGGCCGCGGTGGCCGAGAACCGCGCGTACCTGACGGACCTGGACGCGGCGATCGGCGACGCGGACCACGGCAGCAACATGGATCGCGGCATGAAGGCGGTGGTCGGCAAGCTCGACGGACTCGACGAGCCCGGAGGGGCCGGCGAGCCCTGCCAGCCTTCACGCGGCGGCATCGGAGCTCTTCTGAAGACGGTGGGGATGACCCTGGTGTCGACCGTCGGTGGTGCGGCCGGACCACTGTACGGGACCCTGTTTCTGCAGATGGGGAGCGCGGCCGGCGAGGCAGCGGAGCTCTCCCCGGCGCAGTGGGCGGCCGTGCTGGAGGCGGGCGTCAAGGGTGTGCAGGCGCGGGGGAAGGCGGAACTCGAGGACAAGACGATGGTCGACGCCCTTCTGCCGGCGGCGGAAGCGCTGAACGCCTCCTCCTCCGGGCTCTCGCTGGCCGACGCCCTGCGACGGGCGGCCGAGGCCGCGGAGCGGGGCATGAAGGCAACCATCCCGCTGGTGGCCCGCAAAGGCCGCGCCAGCTACCTGGGCGAGCGGAGCGCCGGGCATCAAGATCCAGGGGCGACCTCTTCGTGGCTCCTGATGGAAGCGGCCGCGGAGGCGTTGGCCCTTGACGCGCCTCTCGATCGCCCCGGGACGTAGCCGTGGTCGGACTGGTCCTCGTCTGCCACAGCGCCAAGCTCGCCGAGGGCGTGGCCGAGCTGGCGGCCCAGATGGGCGGCGAAAGCCTGCGGATCGGGGTCGCCGGCGGCCTCGACCGACCTGGGAACGCGCTGGGCACCGACGCCGTGCGCGTCGTGCGGGCCATCGAGGAGGCTTGGTCGGAGGACGGCGTCCTGGTCCTGATGGACCTCGGCAGCGCCGTCCTCTCGGCGGAGATGGCCTTGGACCTGCTCCCGGAGGAGCGGCGCGACCACGTCGTGCTCACGGAGGCGCCGCTGGTCGAGGGCGCCGTGGCCGCCGCGGTCGCTGCCGGGCTCGGCGACTCGCTGGAGAAGGTCGCCGAGGAGGCTCGCGGCGCGCTGGCCGCCAAGGCCTCTCACCTGACGCCGCAGGCCGCCCTCGAGCCGCTGCGCGGCACGCCGCTCGCGGAAGAGGGGAGCGCACAGGCGGGGACCGCGGAGGCGGCACGGGGGCCGACCCTCCGGCTGACTGTAGAGAACGCGTCGGGGCTCCACGCGCGGCCGGCCGCGACGCTCGTGCGGACTGCGGCGGGCTTCAACGCCGACGTGACCATCTCCAACGCGACGACGGACCGGGGGCCGGCGAGCGCCCGCAGTCTGAACGCCGTGGCGACTCTCGGCGTCCGCCACGGCGACGAGATCCTGGTGCGGGCCT
>Ga0209585_10000369_pt1 | contig 17276 bp, 14 predicted proteins | sample NGEPerone_FD_185491 | JGI IMG/M metagenome (GOLD analysis project Ga0209585, IMG submission 185491) | Arctic peat soil microbial communities from the Barrow Environmental Observatory site, Barrow, Alaska, USA - NGEE Permafrost154B-one... | ecosystem: Environmental > Terrestrial > Soil >... | reverse complement strand
AGCACCTGGTTGTCGAGCACGGAGTCGACCAGAGCCAGCTCGTCGCTGCGCAGCGATGCGGGCTCGAGGTCGGATGCCGCGCACGACAGGCGCAACTCCTCGGCGTCGACGTCGACCTCGGCGACCTGCGCCCACGAGACACGGAGCTGCCGACCGCCGTCGCACTCGATGAAGAAGCCGGTGACCACGGCGGTCTCGGAGGCGCAGCGGGCGACCACATCGAGCAGCTCGCCGATCTCCGTGCCGGCGGCGTCGACGACGGTCATGTCTTCGAGTTCGGAGAGGGCGAGCGAACCTGGATCGTCGTCCACGGAAACGGGTCACATCCTTTCGCTTGCGGGCCCCCGCGGGACGCGGCGAGGATACCCGGGCCGGACGCCACACGTCAATGCCTCCAAAGGATGGTGTGCCCATATCGTCCCGGCGTCCCCGTGAGATAGACTCTGCGCGTTCTGAAACGCCCACCGATCCCGAGGAGGACGAGGTCCATGGAAGCCGCCGCTGACGCCGGCTCGACCAACGCGCTGGAGCGTTTCTTCAAGTTCAAGCAGTGGAACACGTCGCTCAAGCGCGACACCCTCGCCGGGCTGACGACGTTCATCGTCATGTCCTACATCATCTTCGTGAACCCGAGCATCCTCGGGTTGGGCGGGAAGGGCCTGCCGTTCGCGGCGGCGCTCACCTCGACCTGTCTGGTCGCCGGCGTCATGACCATCCTCATGGGCGTGGTCAGCAACCGTGCCTACGCCATCGCCCCCGGCATGGGCCTCAACGCCGTGGTCGCCTTCAGCCTGGTCCTGGGCCAGGGCCTGAGCTTCAAGAGCGCCATGGGCCTCATCGTCCTCGAGGGCGTGGCCATCACCATCCTCGTCCTGACCGGCTTCCGGGAGGCCATCTTCAAGGCCATCCCGCTTGAGCTGAAGAAGGCGATCGTCATCGGCATCGGCTTCTTCATCCTGTTCATCGGCCTGGTCGACGGCGGCATCGTCATCTCGCCGTCCGGCGACGGCACCGTGGTGACGCTCGGCAACTTCGTCGGCGTGCCCATCGCGGTCACCATCTTCGGCCTCGTGATCACGATCATCATGGTCGCCCGCAAGTGGCGCGGCGCGATCATCCTCGGGATCCTCGGCTCGACGGTCTTGGCCATCATCCTCAACTACGTCTACGACAAGAAGGCGTTCGGCGCGGGCACCGCCGTCATCCCCAGCAAGGTCTTCGCGGCGCCCGACTTCAGCCTCGTCGGGCAGTTCGACTTCGGCGCCTTCACCAAGCTCGGTGTCGCCGCCGCCATCCTCTGGATCTTCAGCCTCATGCTGAGCGACTTCTTCGACACCATGGGTACCCTGGTCGGCGTCGGCGGCCAGGCCGGCTACCTCGACGACAAGGGCGACCTGCCGCAGGTCAACCGCCCGCTGCTGGTCGACTCCGTGGCGGCCATCGCCGGCGGCGCCGTGAGCGCCTCTTCGGCGACGACCTACATCGAGTCCGGCTCCGGCGTCGCCCAGGGCGGCCGCACAGGCTGGGTCGGGCTCGTGGTCGGCGTGCTCTTCCTGCTGGCCATGTTCTTCTCGCCCATCGCCGGCATCGTCCCGGCCAACGCCACCGCCCCGGCGCTGATCATCGTCGGCTTCCTGATGATGGCGACGCTCACCAAGGGCGAAGCCGAAGCCGAGCACGACGACCACGAGCCCAAGGCGGCGATCAACTTCTCGAACCTCGCCTTCGGTATCCCCGCCGTACTGATCATGACCATCATGCCGCTCACCTACAGCATCACCAACGGCATCGGCTTCGGGTTCATCGCCTACACCCTGATCCGCGTCGTACAGGGCCGGGCGCGCGACGTCAGCTGGATGCTCTGGATCGCCTCAGCCGGCTTTATCATCTACTTCCTGGCGCCGCTCTTCCAGGCGAAGGGCTGGGTCTGAGTACCAGGCTGAGCGCAGCTTGAGACCCGCGCCTTCTGCTATCCTTGCCGCCGGTATGTCCGTGCTTTGCCTCCTCATCGCCCTCGCCATCATCCTCGCCTCGGCCGAGCTGTTCACCAACGGCGTCGAGTGGTTCGGGCGGCGGTACGAGCTAGGAGAGGGGGCCGTGGGCAGCATCCTCGCCGCCGTCGGTACCGCCCTGCCCGAGACTCTGGTGCCAATCATCGCCATCGTCTTCACCGGCGGCGCGGCCGCCGACGACGTGGGCGTCGGCGCCATCCTCGGCGCGCCGTTCATGCTCGCCAGCCTCGCCATGGTCGTCACGGCGGCGGCCGTGGTGATCTTCACCTGGCGCGGGCGCCGGTCCATCGATGTGACCGTCAACGAAGGCGTCATGCGCCGTGACTTCAGCCATTTCCTCATCGCCTACGCCCTCGCCATGGGCGCCGGCTTGATCCACGTGCGGCCGCTCCACTACGCGCTCTCTGTCGCGCTGCTCGCGTTCTACGGCTACTACGTCTGGGAGACGATGCGCAGCGAGGGCGACCTCGGCGAGGACACCAAGCCGCTGTACTTCCATCGCCACCCCGAGATGCCACACCGGCACCGCATCTTCATGCAGATCGGCGTCGCCATCGCGGGCATCGTCATCGGCGCGGCGATCTTCGTACGCGAGGTCCAGACCCTCAGCGTGACGCTCGGCGCGGCGCCGCTCGTTGTCTCGCTGCTCATCACGCCCATCGCCACGGAGTTGCCCGAGAAGTTCAACTCCGTGCTCTGGATCCGCCAGCGCAAGGATACCCTGGCGCTGGGCAACATCACCGGGGCGATGGTCTTTCAGAGCACGTTCCCGGTGTCGGTGGGCTTGATCTTCACTTCCTGGCAGCTGAACGCGACCGGGCTGGTGAGCGGTGTCCTCGCCCTCACCAGCGGAACGGTCTTCTACCTGACCCTGCGCATCAAGCACAGCCTCACATGGTGGTCGCTGGGCGGCGCGGGCTCCGTGTACTTCGCGTATCTCGTCTACGTCTTCGGCTTCGCAAACTGAGCGGGCGGCGCGGCTCTCCCGGCCGCGCCGCGCGCGACGCGCAGCTGCGCGCTCAGCTTAGGACGATTCCTCGACCGACAGCACGATAAGCGACCCCTCGGGGACCGGCGTGCCGACGGACGGGTTGACCTTGATGACGGCGCTCGGCTCCATGCCGCCGCCCGGCGACCAGGGACGGCCACCTTCTCCGCACCCTGACTGACCCAGATGGTCACCGAGCTGCCCTTGGAGGCTTTGTCGCCCGCCGCCGGCTCCTGCTTAGCCACGACGCCCGTCTCGCTCGTGTTGGAGTACGTGGTCTCCTCGACGTACCAGAACCCGGCCGCCGACAGTTCCGCCCTGGCGTCGGCCGCCGTGACGCCGGCGAGGTCGGGCGATTTCACGCCCGAGTCAATCTTCCAGATCGCCTGGCCGGCCAACCCTGCGGCCACGATGGCCAAGATGGTCACCGCGACCTTCATTCCGCATGCCTCCCGTCTGCGCCCGGAGGGCTCCCCAGGCGCAGGCGTGCGACTGCCGCTGTCAGCCCTCCACATGACCGCTCCGCGGGCATTCCCTGCCTCACCGCCGTTGGCGTTCGTGGAGGATCGTGCTCCCGTCGGCACGAGGGGCCGCCAAACTGAAACGGCCGCGCGGAGCCGTCCGGCCCCGCGCGGCCGTTCACAGGCACCCCCTGCGGGCTACTTGGTCGGGCTACTTGGCGATGACGAGCAGCACCGTGCTGCCCGTGGGCACCATGACGCCGGCGTCCGGGACCATCTTGACCACCGTGCCCGGCGGCTGCCCCGACCCGCCTTTCTGCTTGAACACGACGCCGAGGCCGACAGCGTTGACCTTCTGGGCCGCCAACGTCGAGTCCATGCCGTAGACGTAGGGCACGGCCACGGTGCCGGCCGTTGGGCTCGGCGAAGCCGACGGCGACGGCGACCCGCTCGAGACGACGATGCTCACCGCCGAACCGTCGTCCACCCTGGTCCCCGCCGGCGGATCCTGGCTGATCACGTCGCCGGAGGGCACGGTGGTGCTGGTCTCGGTTGACACCGTGCCGACCACCAGGCCCGCGTCGGTCAGCGCCGTCTGGGCATCGCCCTGCGAACGGCCGCTGAGATCCGGCACGCTGACCAGCGGCTTGCCGCTGCTGACCCAGTAGGTGACCGTGTCGCCGCGCTTGACCTCGGCGTCCGCCTTCGGGTCCTGTTTGAACACCTTGCCCGAACCGACGGCGCTGGACTTGCCGCTCTTCTTGACGCCGACGAGGTCGTTCTGGGCGAGCCAGTCCTTGACCTCCCCGGGCGTCCAGCCCCTGAAATCGGACAGCGTGACCGTCTCGGAGCCCTTGCTGACCCAGATGTCCACGGTCTCGCCCTTGCGCAGTCTGGTGCCACCGCTGGGCGCCTGGCGGCTGACGAAGCCCTTGGCGACCGTGTCGGAGTACTCCTCCTGCGCGCTCGCCTTGAAGCCTTCCTTGGCGAGAGCGCGCACCGCCGCAGCCTTTCTTTGGCCGACCACCGACGGCACGGCGACACTGCCGCCGCCCATCGCCCGGACCAGTCCGTAGGCGGCGGCGGCGATGACGAGCAGCAGCAGGACGATCAGCAGGACGACCGGCCAGCGGCGACGCTTGCTCCGCCGGTCGCTGGTCGTCTGGTCGAGCGGCGCCTGCGCCATGACCGCGGTCGCGCCGGCAGGCGCCGTCATCAGACTGGTGCGCTCGGCGGTGGAGTCGAAGGCGGCGGCGGCGATGGGCCCGCCGATCTCGGCAGAGCGCAGGTCGCGAGAGAACTGCACGGCCGTCTGGTAGCGGTCCGCCGGGTCCTTGGCGATCGCCTTGAGCACGATCTGATTGAGCGCGTACGGCATGCCGGGCACGAGCTGAGCAGGCTCCGGCGCCATCTCATTGACGTGCTTGAGCGCCACGGTGACGGCGCTGTCGCCCTTGAAGGGGACCGTCCCGGTGAGCATCTCGTAAAGGACGATGCCCGTGGAGTACAGGTCCGAGCGCATGTCGACCTGCCGTCCCTGCGCCTGCTCCGGCGCCAGGTACTGCGCGGTGCCGAGGATGGAACCCGCCTCGGTCATGGCCGAATCTCCAGCGCGCGCGATGCCGAAGTCCATCACCTTCACATTGCCTTCGCGGTCGAGCATGACGTTCTGCGGCTTGATGTCACGGTGCACGATGCCGCTGCGATGGGCGAATTCAAGGGCCGCGAGCAGCTGCAACGAGACGCGCACGGCCTCGCTGCCGCTCAGGCGACCGTGACGGCGGATGTAGTCCTTGAGCGTCTCGCCCTCGACGTACTCCATGACGATGTAGTACGTGCCGTCGAGTTCGCCCCAGTCGTAGATGCTGACGAGGTTGGCCTGATTGAGGCCGGCCGCGGCCTTGGCTTCGCGGCGGAACCGCTCCACGAACGTGGCGTCGCCGTGATATCGCTGTAGGAGCACCTTGAGCGCCACCTGGCGGCCCAGGATGCGATCCTCGCACAGATAGACATCGGCCATGCCGCCGCCGCCGAGCTTGCGCAGTACGCGGTAGCGTCCGCCGACGATCTGCTCTGGCTGGAACAGGTCACTCACGTCTGATTACCTCACTCCTTCTCCGACAGGTACGACCCTCGGCGCCGGCTCCCTGCCTGTCAGGGCAGGGCGGGCTGCGCCAGGGCGGACTTGATGACCTCGGCCGCGATAGGTGCGGCCGCTTCGCCGCCGGTCGATTGCGTGTCCTCGATCACGACGGCTACGGCCACCTTGGGATCGTCGGCCGGGGCGAAGGCCACAAACCAGGCGAGGTTGGTGCCGTCTCCGCGCTCCGCGGTGCCCGTCTTGCCGGCGACCTGGATACCTTCGAGCGCCGCGGAGGTGGCCGTACCGGCGTTGACCACGCGCTGCATCATCGTGTTGAGAGCAGCCGCCGTGGCCGGCTTCATCGCCACCAGCCACTGCTCGGGCCGCGCCTTCTGCACCACATCTCCCGCCGCCGAGGTGACTTGCTGCACATAGTACGGCTTCATCACGCGGCCGCCGTGCGCCACGCCGGCGGTCACGAGCGCCATCTGCAGCGGCGTAGCCAGCACCTTCTCCTGGCCGCACGCGGCCCACGCCACGGCGAGCGGGTCCATGAAGGCGTCCGGCGGCAGTAGCCCCTTCTTGCCGTAGCGCCCGCTGGGCACGACCTCGCCTCTGGGCAGCGGCAAGGGCGGCGTCTGGAAGAAGCCGAAACGCTGCATGGATGCCGCCAAACGTTTGCGCGAGAGCATGTTGCCCAGCTTGGCGAACGTCGTGTTGATGGAATAGGTGAACGCGGTCGTGAAGTCGTTGGGGCCAAAAACGGCGCCGCCGTAGTTGGCGACCTTGCCGCCGAACACCACATAGGTCCCGGTATCGACGAATTCCGTGGTGGGCGTGACCTTGCCGTAGTCGAGGCCTGCCGTAGCCGTCACGACCTTGAACGCCGAGCCCGGGGCGTACAGGCCCTGGGTCGGGCGGTCGAGGAGCGGACCACCCGCAGCGTCCGCCCTGAGCCGCGCCCAGTCGTCCTCCAGGGTGGTGGGCCTATAGGAGGGCGCCGAGGCGGACGCGACCAGTGCGCCCGTCTTGGGATCGAGCACCACGATGGCGCCCTTCAGACCGGCCAGCTGCCGCTGCGCCGTCTTCTGCACCGCCGGCACGAGGGTCAGCTTGACGTCGGCGCCCTTGGGCTTGCGTCCCAGCAGCCGGTCGATCCACGACTGAACGCCAAGATCGGTGGCCTTGCCGGTCAGCTCATCGTTGAGCTGCTGCTCGATGCCGCTGCGCCCGTAGAGCACGCTGTCGTAGCCCAGCAGCTGCGGCGCCAGCGTCCCTTGCGGATAGTCCCTGTAGTAGTAGCCCGAGCGACGCAGCGATCCGGCGATGATGGAGCCGTCGAAACCGAGGAGCTCGCCGCGCTTGATCTTGAGTTCCTTGGCGATGCTGCGCTTGTTCTCCGGGCGGTCCTCGAACCAGGCGGCGCGCACCACCATGATCCAGGTGAGATTGGCGACCAGCGCCACGAAGAGCACGACGCCGACGACGAAGATGCGGGAGATGACCTTGTTCACCTCTGCCTCCTCCTACCCACGTTCTGCCAGCCGCCGGCGCTCGAGGTCGCTGCCCTCGCGCATCACGTTGGTGCGCTGCGACACCATGAGCAGCAGCGCGACCAGCATGAGATTCGCGGTGATGGAGCTGCCTCCGTAGCTCACGAACGGCAGCGTGATGCCCGTGAGCGGGATGAGCCGCGTGACGCCGCCGAGGATGATGAAGGTCTGCAGGCCGAAGGCGAAGGCGAGACCCGCGGCGAGCAGCTTGGAGAAGCCATCCGGGGCGAACACGGCGATGCGGAACCCGCGCCACATGAAGAGGAGATAGACGAGTATCACGCCGGCGGCGCCGAGGAGGCCCATCTCGTTGGCGATGGCGGCGAAGATGAAGTCGGTCTGCAGGTCCGGGACGACGGGTTGCCGGTTGGCGTACAGAAGGAAGCCGCGCCCGAAACCCGCGCCGGCCACGCCGCCGTCGGCGATGGTGAACAGGGACTGCAGCAGCTGATAGCCGGTGGTCGCCGCATGGGGCCACGGATCGAGCCAGACGCTGAAGCGGTCCTGGACGTGCGGCACGATAGCGACGGCGATGGCGGCGGCGGCGGCGAAGAGACCGCCGCCGATCACCACGTAGATGATGCGCGCCGTAGCCATGTACATGAGCGCCACGAAGATGGACATGAAGAGCAGGGCCATGCCGAAGTCCTTCATGAAGACGAGCATGGCCAACGAGAGGAACCACATCACGATCAGCGGGCCGAAGTACTTGGTCGCCGGCAGGGGCACGCCGAGCATGTGGTGCGTGGGCACCGAGAGCAGCACTTTCTTGTCGTTCAGATAGCCGGCGAGGAAGATGACGATGGCCAGCTTGGCGAACTCCGACGGCTGGATGGAGAAGCCGAATGCGCGGATCCAGAGCTTCGACCCGTTGACGGTCGTCCCCACGACGATGGTGGCGATCAGCAGGCCCAGACCGACGGCACCCATGATGTACCGGTAGCGGTCGAGTCTCATGTGATCGCGCACGAGGACGACGGTGATCACGAAGAGGCCGGCGCCGACGAGCAGCCACCGGCCCTGCGCGAGCGCCAGCGAGGGTCGGATGCGGAATATCTCGGTGAGGCCGATTGCCGCCAGCAGAGCGGTGATGGGCAGCAGGAACGGGTCCGCCTGCGGCAGCGCGAAGCGCACCAGCAGATGCAGCACGAAGAAGATACCGACGAACACCAGGCCGTAGATGATTGACAGGCGGTTGATCTCGCGGAAGCGCCCGGCGTAGACAGAGACATACGCCATCGTGCTCACCGCCCCGGCGATGACCAGGAAGAGCAACTCGACGTTGCGCCGGCTCACGGCCACATCCCCAGTGTCTCCGAGAGCGTCATCACGCCGGCCTTGCCGTGCAGGCTCCGGTCGTCCACGAGCCGCCGCTCGAACGGCTGCAGCATCTCGTAGGACCGCGGACTCCTGCGGTAGACGGCGTGCAGATGGAGCGCGCCGACTTCGACGGGCAACCCGCTGTAGACGGCCAGCCGGCCATCCTCGACGCCGACGAAGAAGACGGTGCTGAGCGTCAGGGCACCGGCGAACGCGACGACGACGAGAAGCGCAAGCAGCAGCGTGAGACAGCCCAGACCGCGGACGGCGGCCCGGGAGGGCCGGGGCTCGGGTGCCGCGGCGGGACCCGGCTCCGCCGCAGCCTCCGCAGCCGGGTCCCGGCCGGCCTCGTCGGCGGCCGCAGGGCCTTCGTCGACGGGCGTGATCAGGGTCTGCTCCTCGGTCACGTCCTCGCATGCTTCGGGCGCGTCCTCGAGCCGCAGCACCACGGCGGTGATGTTGTCGGGTCCGCCGCACTTGCGCGCCTCGGCGATCAGCCTCGCGGCGACGTCTGTTGGATGGTCACGGGCGAGCGCCTTCTGGATGGCCGAGGCAGGGACGGGCCCGCTGAGGCCGTCGCTGCAGAGCAGCAGTACGTCTCCGCTGCGCAGGTCGACCTCGAACTCGTCGATGCGCGCCAGCGACTCGGTGCCTAGCGCGCGGCTGAGGATGCTGCGGTGCGGGTGGACGGCCGCCTCTTCCTCGGTGAGGCGGCCGTCGCGCACCATCTCGCCGACGAGGGAATGGTCCTCGCTCACTTGCTGAAGTTCTCCATCACGGAGAAGGTACGCGCGGCTGTCGCCGATATGCGCGAAGTGCCCGGTGTCGCCCTCGATCACTACCGCCGTGAGGGTCGTGCCCATGCCCGTCTGTGCGGCGTTCTCCTCGGCGCGTGCATACACGGCGGCGTTGGCCGCTTCGGCCGCCTCCAGAAGAGGGAGGCCCTCGCCGACGCCCGCCTTCAGAGTATCGGCAGCGATGCCGCTGGCCACCTCACCGGCCTTGGCTCCCCCCATCCCGTCGCAGACGGCGAACAGCGGCGGCGCCACGACGAAGGCGTCCTCGTTGACCTTGCGGTGAAGGCCGATATCGCTGAGCGCGGAGCTCCGGGCGACGAGAGTCACCAGCTGGTCACTCCTCGTAGCGGAAGATCGTCTCGCCGATGCGCACCCGGGTGTCCAGCTTGAGTTGCGCCTCCGCCACCTGCTTCTCGTTGACGAAGGTGCCGTTGGTGCTCCCCAGATCCTCGACGACGAAGAACTGCCCGCGCGGGACAAAACGCGCGTGGGTGCTCGAGACGAACTGCTCGTCAAGCACGATGTCGCTGGTGGAGGCGCGTCCCACCATGATCCAGCCCTCGAGCGGGAAGATCACGCCGGGCGGGATGATCGGGCTTTCCTCGACGATGAGACGCGGGTTGATGTGCGCCGTGAAATCGAGCTTCTCGCCGTCCATGGTGCGCTCCGTGAGCCGATCCTCCCGGCGCGTCTCGCGCTCCTGCGGCGTGAACACCGCGACGGGCCTCTCGCCGCTGGGCAAAGGGATATCAGGCGGCGGCGCGGCCGGCGCACCGGCGGCGCGCACATTGCCCACGGCGGAGCGCGCGACCTGCCAGATGAAGAGATACAAAAGGACGAGGATCGCGATCTTGAGGACGAGCAGGACGATATCGATCATGGGTGTCTCCTGCGCCGTGCGCCGGCTCTGCGCGAGGTGCCCGCACTCACCTCGAGGTCCGCATCACGGGAGCCTCTCGAACAGAAGCTCGGTGGTCCCGAGCTCGATACGGTCGCCGTGCTGCAGCACGGCCTGCTTGACGTCGCGGCGGTTGATGCGCACACCGTTGGTAGAGCCGAGGTCGCGGACCATGAACCCGTCGTCCTGACGACGGATCTCGGCGTGCTGACGCGAGACGTTGGGGTCGGTGAGGACGATGTCGCAGCGGCGGCTGCGGCCGAGCACGGTGACGGCGTCGCGCAGCTCCCACTCACCCTGGGGGCCACGCAGCGCGGCGCGCGGCCCGCCGCCACGCGCCGCGGCGGGCGTGGCGGCGGGCATCGCTGCCGCTTCCTGATACAGGATCGTCTGGTCGAGCATCGGGCCGGGAGGGACGACCGCCGGAGGTGGAGTCGTCGCCGGCGGCGCCACTAGCGCGTCCGGCGTCTGCGCGGGCTCGTTGACGGTGCGCGCCGCGATGCCAAACTCGCCGACGCGCAGATCCTCGTCGAGGTGGAGCTCGATGCGAGGAGGCGCGACCAGTGTCCAGCCTTCGCGACGGGCGAACGCGGTGACGTAGTTCGCCAGCTCGGCCTTGAGCGAATCGGCGAACGACGTGAGGTTCTCGTAGTCGCCCTTGCCCAGGTAGATGTCGAACTCGTTGGACACGTACACGTTGGAGACGCCCACGGTCTTGTGGTCGCCCATCTCCTTGGCCAGCTTGTGCGCCAGCTCCACCGGCTGCACGCTGGCCTTGAAGGCTCGCCCGAAGCCACCCTCAACGAGGCCTTCGAGCTTCTTCTCAATCCCCTTGAAGATGTTCATCGTCGCGTTCCTCGGGCACGTCGCCGCTCGCCAGAGCCAACGGCAAGACTATCACGCTGGCGGCGAGCACCACATTCAGCAGCAGTGGGGCAAGCGACGCCGGGTATCCCCAGACGCTGATCGGTACGATGCGATACGCGGCGAAGGTCGCGGCGAAAGCCAGCGCCCAGACCCAGAGGCGCATCTCCAGCCGCCGGCAGGTGAAGGCGAAGCCGATGGCTGCGGCGAGCTCTGCCCACACCAGCATCTGCAGCAGACAGGCCGGAGTCCAGACGGCGGCCAGAGCGTGCGCCGTCGCGCTCAACGGGTCGCCGGCGGTGGCGAGGCCGTCGGCGAGACGCGAACGGGGCTGGTACAGGGTGAAGGGACCCCGGGGAACGCGCACGATGAGGAGGTAGGCGAGCGTGGCGGCGCCGGCCCAGGCAGCGGCAAGAGGGCCGCGCACGCGGCCCAGCACGGCCGCCACCGCCGGCGCCAGCAGCGTGAGCGAGAACGGTGCGAGCGCCAGAGCCAGGGCAGGCCACAGCGCCGTGATGGGCCGCGTCCGCGTGAGCAGGAAGAGAGCCACGGCGAACACCAGATAGGCGGCGCCCAGGCTAAACGACACGTTGAAGACGGGAAATGCCAGCATGCCCAGCAGCCAGGCCAGGCCGGCTTGCGGCACCACGGCCCAGATCGCCGTGCTGACCGCGACCAGCGGCAAGGTCCAGCTCTGAGGGTAGGCGGGCAGCGCGCCCAGCATCGCACCGCTGGTGATGGCCGCGAGGCTGGCCCCGCCGACGCGCTCCGCGGCCACACCCGCCCGGGCGAAGGGGCGCACCAGTCGCCGGACGCCCTCCAACCGGCGCGAGCGCAGGCGGCCGCTCTTCAACAGATCCCCGAGCGCCTCGCTCAGTTCCTGCGCGGTGGGGCGTTCGGCCGGCCGCGGCGCGCAGGCGTCGTCGATGAGCCCGACCAGACCCTGCGGCAGGTCGGGCCGCAGTGCCGCCAGCGAGGGCAGGCGCCCGGCGGCCACGTTGGACAGCGTCTCGGCGGGCGTCGCGCCGCGCAGCGGGTTCTCGCCGGCGAGAAGCTCGTAGAGCACCATGCCGGCGGAATACACGTCGCTGGGCGGCCCCACGCGCCGGCCGGCCGCCTGCTCCGGCGACATGTAGGCGACCGTGCCGATGACATCGCCGTCCCGGGTGAGCGTGTCGGCGTCCATCAGCCGCGCGATGCCGAAGTCCATGACCTTGACATGGCCGTCGGCATCGAGCATCACGTTCTGCGGCTTGACATCGCGATGCACGATGCCTTGTCCGTGCGCGCACGCCAGCGCGTCGAGGAGCTCGACGCCCACTGCGGCGACGTCCCCGTCACCAAGTCCGCCGGCGAGCTTGTCCAGCGAATCGCCGTCCACAAGCTCCCATACGAGGATGCTGCGCTCTCCGTCGCCGAACCAGTCGTAGAGAGCGACGATGTTGGAGTGCGAGAGCGCCGCGGCGGCCTCCACCTCGCGCACCAGACGCCCGGACATGCCACGTCCCTCGGCCACGACCTTGAGCGCCACGCGTTTGTCCAGCGTCAGGTCGAGTGCCTCGTAGACGTCGGCGAACCCGCCGCTGCCGATCTTGCCGATCAGCTGATAGCGGTCGCGCCAGTCGACGTAGAGGGGTGTGGTGCTGTGGGCTGCAACAGGCATGGGGTGACTGGTGAGGTCCTTCGTTTGTCTCGATATTCGGTATGGTACAATTCGAACCCTGTAAGAGCCTGCTGGGCGAGTGGCGGAATTGGCAGACGCGCTAGGTTCAGGGTCTAGTGCACTTACGTGCGTGCGGGTTCAAGTCCCGCCTCGCCCACCAACCATCTGACGAATGGGGGTTCGCAGAGTGGATTTCTTCGACGACGACGCGACTGGTCAGAGACCACCAGCCGACACTCCATCTCCCGAACGACCTGCACGCCGCCGGTCCAACCGCCGCCGCAGCCGGATCCAGCGCATCGTCATCCTCGCCGCGATCCTCTTCCTCATCGTCTTCGCTCTGGCCTGGTGGGCGCGCAGCTGTCAGCAGAACCGCAAGGTCGGCTCCTATCGCTCGTATCTGGACGGCGTGTCCACGGCGATCACCGATTCCTCCGCGCTGGGCAAACAGCTGGACCAGTTGGTGGCCAACCCCACCAAGTTCTCGCGCAAGCAGCTGATCGGCAAGCTCGATGAACTCAGCGACAAGCAGGCCGAGATAGCCGTTCGCGCCGATCGCCTGGAGCCGCCGGACACGCTCAAGGCCGAGCAGGGTGTGTTCGCCGCCGGCATGAGGGTGCGCTCGGACGGCTTCAAGCTCCTTCGCGTGGCCATGACAGCGGCCCTGGGCAAGAAGAAAGTGACGGCCGCCGGGCTTTCCGCACTGGCCGCGTACTTCGCCGGCCCCGATGCCTACTACATGGACCTCTTCTATACGCCGACGCGCAAGGTCATGAGCGACGACGGCGTGACCGACGTGGCCGTGCCCACTTCTACCTCATACCTGAATGCGAAGACCTTCGACCGCCTGCGGCTGGAGTCGATGCTCAGCCGCGTCCGCAGCTCATCCAAGCTCTCCGGCATCCACGGCGTCGGGCTGGTGAGCGTGGTCGCCACCACCGAGTCGGGGAAGGTGCCCCTCGCCGCGGGCAAGACCGTGAACGTCCCAGCCTCGGCGCAGCTCTCGTTCGTGGTCAAAGTGCAGAACCAGGGTGACGTCGCCGAGAAGAGCGTGCCGGTGGTCGCCACGCTGGCGCTGCCCGGGGGCGGTAGCCCGCTCGTCCAGGAGGGCTCCATCGCCACCGTCGCACCCGGCCAGGCGAAGACCGTGACCATCCAGGGCTTCGCTATCCCCAGCGAGGCCCTGAGCAAGATCTGCACCCTCAAGGTCAAGGCCGGCCCGGTGCCCGAGGAGCGGGTACTGTCCAACAACACCGGCGAGTACAAGTTCCTCCTGCAGCTCAAGTAGGTCCGTAGTGCAGACCGTGCGCGATATCGCCCCCTACGCGGCGCTGGCCGGCGTCGCTCTCTCACTGGTCCTGTTGGTGCTCGTGCTGGTGCTCTGGACCAGCGTGCGGCGGCTGCGCCGCGCGCAAACGCTCGTCATGGGGCACCACGAGCAACGCGACATCGTGGGTCACGTCGTGCACCTCGATTCGCAGGTCCGCAACCTCCGCGATGCGGTCGAGATCCTTACCGACCAGCTCGACGAGCACAAGGCACAGCTCGACCGCTCCTTCACCAACCGCGCCATCGTGCGCTACGACGCCTTCCGCGACGCCGGCGGCGAGCAAAGCGCGTCGTTCGCGCTCGTCGACAGCTACCGTTCCGGCGTCGTTTTCAGCGCCATCGCCGCACGCGACTTCGCGCGCATCTACGTCAAGTACCTCACCAACGGCGTCGCCGACCGGGACCTCTCGCCCGAGGAGGAACGAGCGGTGGAGGCCGCCGTGCCGCAGCCGCTGAAAAGCGGCGAGGAGGGTGCGCGCGCCGTGCGTGCGCCACTCCCCACCGACGAGCAGCGGCCGCCGCAGGCCGGTCCGCCACCCGACAACGAAGCCCTGAAGGCCTTCGAGGCGCTGGCGGAGATGGATGCGCCTGGCGCGGAGCCGTCCGTAGACGACGGGAGTTTCACTTGGGACACCGGCGAGGAACCGCCGCCGCCCCGCCCGCCCGCCTGAGCGCCGCCGGCCGATGTCATCGCCCACGGTCCTCGTTCTGTCGCGGTTCTCACAGTCGATGCCGGCTTCAACTCAGGATCGTTCGCCCACGGAGTGATGGACGTGTTTGATACCCTAGTGGGAATCTGCACGAGAGACGGTCTTGACGGCCAGACGAAGGGGCGGGCGTGACCAACGGCACTGGCAGAGTCGCCTTCCTGGGGCCGGAGGGCACCTTCACCGAGGAGGCCCTTCTCGCCAAGCCGCCCGACGGTGAACTCAACCCCTTCCCCTACCCGACCATCCGTCAAGTGATGGAGGCCGTTCAGACCGGCGAAGCCGCGCTTGGCCTGGTGCCCATCGAGAACTCGCTCGAAGGCTCCGTCGCCGTCACCCTGGACCTCCTCGCCTTCGGCTTCGACGATCTCTCCATCGCGCGCGAGATCACGCACCCCATCCGCCACCAGCTCATAGCCCGCGAGCCTCTGGAACTCGCGGCCATCACCAAGATCCTGAGCCATCCACACGCCTACGGGCAATGCCGCCAGTTCCTCGACGCGCACCTGCCTGAAGTGGAGCACGAGGCCGCCAACTCCACCGCCGAAGCGGTGCGCACAGTGCGGCGCGTCAAGCGCCCGTGGGCGGCCATCGGCACCCGGCTCGCAGCCGAGATGTATGAGTGCCAGGTCGTCCGCGACGACATCGAGGACTCGGTAGAGAACCGCACGCGCTTCGTCTACCTGAGTCGCGAGTCCGCCGCCCAGGACCTCGAGGCGGCGTACAAGACCAGCATCGTGTGCGGTATCGGCGCCGACCAGCCCGGGGCACTGCTGCTCATCCTCTCCGAGTTCGCTCACCGTTACGTGAACCTCACAAAGATCGAATCTCGCCCCTCCAAGCAAGGGCTGGGCGAGTACATCTTCCTCATCGACATGGAAGGCAGGCTCAGCGACCCGCCGCTCGAGCAGGCGCTCAAGTGCGTCGCCTGCAAGCTGCCGTGGGTGAAGGTCCTGGGTTCGTTCCCCGCCTGACCCAGCCGGAGGGCCACATGGATCGCGTAAAGTGCTCTGTGCGAGACGTGAGCGTCGACGACCGCGGGATGCTCGTCCTGCTCGCCGAAGAGACCCTGCATCCGCTGGCCGACGGGGCCGGCCACCCGGAGCGCTACGACGCAGCGGAGCTGCTTAAGCTCCTCGAGCGCGCCGACGTTTTCGTCGCCGAGGCGGAGGGCGAGATGGCCGGGTTCGTCGCGGTCGAGGCGGAGGGCGACGCCCTGGCCGTGCGCTGCGTGTGCGTGAGCCCCGCCTTCGAGGCCCGCGGCGTGGCCAACCAGCTCGTCGACTGGGCCGAAGGACTGGCGATCCACCGCCGCCTGCGGCGGCTCACGGCCTTCGTGCCCGCCGGCGACCATCCGTCGCTGCACCTGTACCGCGGCCACGACTTCGTGTCGGCGGCGACGCCGGCGCAGCCCGCGATGCTGCTGCTGGAGAAGCGTCTCCCCGCGGTGGGAGACTAGTACCTCCGGCGCTACGGCGCGTCAGTGATAGACGTACAGGCGCTCGCCGACGAACGACCGGTCGTAGACCCAGGGAGCGGCCCACATCGGCTCGCGGATGCAGCCGTGGCTGGCCGGGTACGGCGGCACGGGAACGTAGCCGTGGATGGCGAAGTTTCCCACGAACCCCATCGTACGGAAGAGGATGCCGCCGTAGCCCGAGGTGGTGTAGGGGTGCTTCTGCTGGATGCGGAAGGCGCCTTCGGGCGTGTTGCCCGTGGCTCCGGTGGACACCGCGATCAAACCGTATACCTTGCCTGATCTCACGACCATGAGGATCTGGCGGCCCTTGTCGACCTCGAGGTGGGTGACGGGGCGGGAGTAGCGCGGCTTCACCGGCACGGCGCCGTCGAGCTTGCGCCAGTCGTCGTAACCGACCACGTAGGTGCGCGGCAGGCGGTACGCCTTCTGGAAGGCCATCACCGCGTCCTTGCAGGCGCTGGTGAACCGGGTGCCGATGCCGGGAACGCGCATCTTCAGGCGGTTCAGAGCCGTGAGCAGCCCCTTGACGGCTGCGCCGCTGGACCCGGCCGAAAGCGTGCGCCACTTGGCCTCCACGCGCTTGTCGATACGCCGCGCGCCCAGGCCGTTCGCGGCCGGAAGGGCAAAGGCGATGTCGAACCGGCCGATGCCACGCAGCGGCGCTTTGAGCACGACGCGACCATCACGGCAGCGGCCCTTGACGGTAGCCACGAGCTTGCCGCGGTGCACCACTCGGGCCGTCACGACGCCCGCGTAGGCCGACGGCGCGACCCTGAGGACGAACCGCAGACTCAGGAACGGGACGGGCGTGCCTCTGACGATCGTCACCAAAGGCTTCACCACGACGTGCTGAGGCTCGCTGAGCGTGCCGTCGGCCACGACGCGCGCGGTCACGTCGCCGCTGCGCCGCGGAATGATATCCACAGCGTAGGCACCGGTCGCGTCGGTGACGGCCGTCGCCACGTCGGCGCCGTCGAGAGCAATGGCGACCTCTTGGCCGGCGGCGATGGGCTCGACCATACCGGAGACCGTGATCCCGTCCCCGTACACCACTCCGGTGCGCGAGAACACGCAGGTGATCGTGGTCGGCGGCGATGGCTCAGCTGCGGGAAGCGGCGAAC
>Ga0209585_10000368_pt1 | contig 17283 bp, 10 predicted proteins | sample NGEPerone_FD_185491 | JGI IMG/M metagenome (GOLD analysis project Ga0209585, IMG submission 185491) | Arctic peat soil microbial communities from the Barrow Environmental Observatory site, Barrow, Alaska, USA - NGEE Permafrost154B-one... | ecosystem: Environmental > Terrestrial > Soil >... | reverse complement strand
TGATAAAACTAATTGCAAGACTATAAATATCATTGCTAACTTATGGACTCTAAAAATTCCTTTCATTTTAAAATTTTTATGATGTTTTTCAATACCAAATTTACCAAATTAACACGTGTTTATCTGCAGTTGGGAGTCTTGTTTGTAACAATTTTAACCTTTGCTCCTGCTTATGCACAATGGAAGCCTACACCAGCTTCTGAAAGATTAAATAACTCCACAAAAAGAAATTTATTGCAAAGCCAATCCGTTTTGAATTATGTAAAATTCAGAAACATAGGACCGGCATCAATGAGTGGACGAGTGGTAGATGTAGATGTTAACCCCGAAAATCCAACAGAATTTTATGTGGCTTATGCTACCGGCGGTCTTTGGCATACAGTAAATAACGGGCAAAGTTTTATTCCTGTATTTGATCACGAAGATGTAATGGGGATCGGTGACATTGCAGTAAACTGGAAAGATGGCGAAATATGGGTGGGAACCGGAGAAGCCAACAGCAGCCGTTCCTCTTATTCGGGCATGGGTGTTTATAAAAGTTCAGATAAAGGAAAAACCTGGCAATACCTTGGGCTGTCGGAAAGTCAGCACATCGGGAAAATAATTCTTGATCCTCAAAATAAGGATATCGCTTGGGTGGCAGCAACAGGGCATTTATATTCTCCCAATAATGAAAGAGGAGTTTATAAAACTATTGATGGAGGCAAAACCTGGAAACAAACTTTATACATAGATGATAATACTGGTGCCATTGATTTGGATATTAATCCTAAAAATTCCAATGAACTATATGCGTGTATGTGGCACCGTGAGAGAAGGGCATGGAATTTTGTAGAATCAGGAAAGACCTCTGCTATTTATAAAAGTAATGATGGAGGTAATACCTGGAAAAAAATTACCGGCAATGGAACAGGTTTTCCGGATGGAGATGGTATTGGCCGAATTGGCATTGCCGTATATGCTTCTAATCCGCAAATTATTTATGCTACTATAGATAATCAAAATCACCGGCCTGATACCGCAACAAAAAAAACAGATACTACCCGATATCTATTAAAAGATTTTAAAAATATTTCAAAAGAAAACTTCCTGCAGTTGGATAGTAAAAAACTGGATTCATTTTTAATACGGAATAATTTTCCTCCTAAATACCGTGATTCATTGGTAAAAGAAATGGTGCGTTCCGGTAAAGTAAAGCCTACCGTTATTTATGATTATTTATCAGATGCTAATTCAGAAATGTTTGATTCTCCCATTGTTGGCTGCGAAGTGTACAGAAGCGATAATGGAGGCACTTCATGGGAAAAAGTAAATACACATGGTTTGGATCTTTACAATACCTATGGATATTATTTTGGAAAAGTTTCCGTATCCCCTGTAAATGAAAATAAAGTAATTATTAATGGATTCAGTTTGATGTTGAGTATGGATGGAGGACAAACATTTAAAGCTGTTGACAAATCTACTACACATCCTGACTGGCACGGAGCATGGATCAATCCTTTGGCCGACAGTAATTGGGTAGCCGGTAACGATGGCGGTTGTAACATAACTTATGATAATGGGAAGCATTGGTTTAAAGCCAATACACCGCCAGTAGCACAGTTCTATGCCATTACAGTTGATGATGCAAAACCTTACAATGTATATGGCGGCATACAGGATAATGGAGTTTGGTACGGATCTTCCGGAACCAGGAGTGATGATGAATATAATTTCACCAATGATAACTGGAAAAATTTAGGTGGCGGAGATGGTATGCAGGTGCAGGTAGATACCAGGAATAATAAAACCGTGTATTTAGGTTCGCAATTTGGCGAATACCAAAGAAAAAATGTAGATGAGAGAAGAAAAGAAAAAAGCATACATCCCATGGCTGATCTTGATGCCGAAAAACTTCGTTTCAATTGGCAAACACCCATATTATTGAGCCAATTTAACCAGGATATTTTTTACATGGGAACTAATATTTTTTATCGCAGTATGGATAAAGCAGAAACACTAATTCCTTTAAGTGGAGATTTAACCAAAGGAAAAAAAGCGGGCAATGTTCCTTATGGCACCATAGTTAGTTTTAGTGAGTCTCCCATGAGATTTGGATTAATCTATGCTGGTACAGATGATGGAAATATTCAATTGAGCAAAGATGACGGCTACACATGGACGTTAGTAAGTTCTGATCTTCCAAAGAATTTATATGTAAGCCGCGTGGTTGCTTCTGCTTTTAAGGAAGGAAGAGTATATGCTACACTGAACGGTTATCGCGATGATAATTTTACGGCATGGCTATTTGTGAGTGAAGATTTTGGAAAAACCTGGAATGCATTGGGAAAAGATCTGCCTGCAGAACCTTTAAACGTGATTAAAGAGGATCCGTTGTATGAAGATATTTTGTACGTAGGAAGTGATAATGGATTATATGCTTCTCTCAACAGGGGAAAAAGTTTTATGACATTAGGAAAACTACCTTCTGTGCCTGTACATGATATTGCTATACAAAAAACCGCGAATGAAATTGTAATTGGCACTCATGGTAGAAGTATTTATATAGCTTCTTTAATCGATATACATAATGCTTATAAAAAATTAAATAAATAAAAAGGATAATTATTTCATTAAATTTTTCATCGTCATTTCAAATTCGAGGATTTACATTTCCGCAACAGCTTCCTCACCATACATTTGATTTTTAAATTTCAAAGATGGTGAAGGAATGAATATTCCAAGGCCAAGCCTATCCCACTTTGCATCAACTGAAGCAATAGTTTTATCATCAGCGATAATAATGTTTGGCCAATCGCGATAAAAATCATCGAATTCTTTTGTCTTCAGCGTGCCGTCAAAACCAATGCAGGCAATATATTTATCAGGTTGCGATGTGGATTGTTTTTTAATAATAAAATGATCGCGTTTGGGATCAAGATTATTACAAAACCGCCAGAGAGCCACCGGCAGATCATTTGCATCCACAGTATGCTCTACATACAAAATCATTTTTAAGCCTTCAATAGATTGTAGTATTCCAATTTCTTCATGCAATTCTTTTATATGATGCTTCTTGTTCTTTTCAACAGAAATGATTAAGCATGGGATTTCCTGTTTGATCAGAGAAAAATTAATCTTCTTTATTTCAGGAAAAGTTTTTAAAAGTTCGTCTGCAGTTTCTGCAGAAAACAAAGGTTTATCGTTTAAGAAAAGATCATCCTTTTCTTCATCATATTTAAAGGTCCCATCAATGCACATTTTACCGCCAAAACCCATTTTACTACAACTGTGATCCAGCACATCCATTGGCCCCTGCGAAAAATAAATATCTGTAGCAGGATTCAAATTCGTAAAAACATCTTTAGCTAAACGTAAATAGTCTGTAATAGGAAAGACTTCAAAGCCCCTCCCTCCAGATGCGCCTGGGGAGGCCGTAACTACCAATATTTTATTAAACATCATTTGCCCGGCACCCCACATGGCATTCATTACTTTCTGCCCCTGCCCTGCATAATCCTTTTGTATTTTGGCAATTACTAAATTATGAAACACTCCTTCAACCGGCATTTCCATATCAACTATTTCAGGGACTAAAGTCATTTTAATAGGAGCCAAAAATATCCGTTCAGTCGCTTTTCCCAACCATGCATCTTCTTGTGGAGGAATTCCAACAATGGTTGCAGGGTAAACTGCATTTTTTTTATGCGTGATAGCAGTAATGTGAAATTTTGGATACCAATCTGGCAAAGAATAATAACCCGTATGATCGCCAAAAGGTCCCTCCCAAATTAATTCATCATTGGGATCTACATAACCTTCTATTATGAAATCAGCGTCAGCAGGCACTTCCACATCTGGCTGTGAAATACATTTTACCAATTCCACTTTTTTCTTACGCAAAAATCCGGCAAGCATATATTCATCAACATTTTCGGGCAAAGGAGCTGTAGCAGCATAAGCATAAACCGGATCGCCACCAAGTGCAACAGCAACGGGCATACGTTTATTTAATTTTTTATATTCATTAAAATGTTTTGCCGAAACTTTATGTTTGTGCCAATGCATGCCCGTTAGTGTTGGGTCAAAAATCTGCATTCGGTACATGCCTACATTTCTTGAATTATTATTCGGGTCTTTTGTATGAATAATTGGAAGTGTTACAAACGGGCCTCCATCTTTTGGCCAGCAGGTAATCACCGGAAGTTTGGTAATATCCGGACACTGCATAACTACTTGTTGGCACTCTCCCCTGCCACTTATCACCTTAGGCATCCAACTGGCAAACTGCCCAAGTTTTGGCAACAATTTTAATTTATCTATTATATTTTCTTTGGGAGATGAAAGCAGATGAAATAAATTTTCGATGTCTTTTGCTACATCGTTTAAATCATGCACACCCAGCGCAAGGCACATTCTTTTTTCACTTCCATAACCATTCATCAGTACCGGAAAATCATAGCCGGTATTTTCAAAAAGCAATGCTTTGCCGCCATCTTTACTTTTGCTGATCCTGTCTGTAATTTCAGCAATTTCTAAATGCGGATTTACATATTCTTTAATTCGAAGCAGTTCATTTTCTTTTTCTAGAACATCAATAAATTCCTGGAGATTTTTATAAGCCATAGTATGGCAAAGATAATTGATACCGCTGGGTTGGAAAACGGATTCTATACTTTGATAGTTGAAAATGATAACTCATAATCAATCCTTGAAGAAAAATATTCCCTGCACTTTCTTATTCCTTATTTCACTTTCACTAATTCTCTTTATTTATCAATTCTTTTTTATCATCTCACATTCACTGGGCATCCATATTCTGAACGCTTCCCATTTCCATTACCATCCCCGGTACCTAATCTGAATGAAAGAGTCAGCCCGGTAAAATAATACCAGTCCTTATGAGTTGCACTACCACGTTGTGTTCCTGCCGCAGGATAAGGAGCACTACTTTTAAGTTCATTTCCACGATAAGCAAGTTCTACCGCTTTTGATCCCCTGTTAGCACCAAGTAATGACTGATCTACATAGGTGGTACTTACATCATCCAGATAATCGGTAAATAATTTTCTAAACCCGAGTTCGAGACCTACATTTATATTATCGCTCAAAGACATTTTTACACCACCTCCAAAAGGAATAGCCAATTGAGTAAGGTTATAATAATTTTTTCCTGCAACAAAACCTTGTCCTTCGGTACTTAAGGGAGACAAATAATATTGCTTTCCGGTAGTATCTTTAGTATAAGGATTAAAATGATAAACCGCCAGGCTTGCAAATACATAAGGAGTGAGGGCATGATCAAGCAAAGGAGTAATAAAATATTCTACTCCAAGATTTACTTCGGTAAGATTGGAGGTGAAATTCAAATTTCTTGCTTTGTTTCTTCCGTATTTATCATTCGCCGAAACTTTACCAAACAAAATACCAGACCTTAAGGAAAAATGATCAGTAAGATCGTAAGAAAGGCCAAAGCCTCCCGCCAAATGTGCCTGATCGAACGTGTATCTCTTATCCTGCAAATCGCCCTGGTAATTGGTAGCGCCACCGAAAAGATTTAAATGGAATTTTTGTCCCATTGCAATATTTGCAAACAGAAAAATTGAAATAGATAAGAATAAAATCTTCATAGGAAATTTGATTTAGGTAATATTAATATTATCTATTGCAAAAACGATACCAGTACAATTAAATTGTAGTTAATTAAAATAAATTTTTGAAAATAATAGAATTTTCCGGGATGCAAAAGCCTGCTGGGCTTGTTTTCTTTTAAAATATTAATACTTAAATCAAAAGCAGGAATACTTATTTGTACTATAAAAAAAACTCCGGTAATTAATCCGGAGTTCACAAATCTTCAATTGAATAATTTATTTTTTGACATCTATTGTAATAGAAGTAGCTAATTTACTACCATAAGAACGATGGGCTCCATCAGCAAGTTGTAAGGCAAGTTTGTGCTTACCGGGAGTCAAAGTAAGAGTAGCCTCTTTCTGAGCATTACCAAAATGCAGGTGTGTACTGTCTTTTGCCACAACAGTGCCTGAGGCTATTGAATCTTCCGCATCAATTAAAATATGAAAATGTCCGGAATTTGGTTTTATGGACCCTGCAGAATCTATTGAAATTCCGGTAGCACCCATTTCTACTTTAACCGGAGAAGACACTGCTTCTCCATTCTTAAGATTTTTAAAAAACACTTTAGCACCGGCAGGAACTTCAGGAAGAGCTGCTACCGTAGTCATATTCATTGTGGAATGCGATGTGTCTGTTTGCGTACTTGTTGAATCTGAAGTAACAGCAGTTTCATTGCTGGTACCCGAATTGCACGATATCAATCCCATTAACAAAATTGCAGGGATGCTCAGAAATTTTTTCATTATATTTTATTTTTAAAGGTTGAATGAATCGTTTAAATATCTGGTATTTTGCCAACTTTTATGTCACAGGAAAATAAAATCTTTAAAAACTATCTTAATTTACCTTATCGTCATATAAAATTCATAAAGATCTGCAAAGAAAAATTGTGTCATAAATATACAAGCGGTTACAAATTCAGCCAATTAAAAATAAAAATTTTCTTAAAAACTCAATCCCGGCTGGTCTGTTCTTGAATCAAAAGTAGCCACTCCTATTAATTCATCGGCGCGGCCAATGAATGATTTGTAATAAACAAGTATCGTATATAGATTTTCAGTTTCAAAATAATTTCCATCCAGTTCATTGTGTATGGCCGGATTATTTTTATCTGCCGCCAGGTAGGTATAATCATAATAACCCTGTTTCATAAAAAGATGGGTTTCATATTTTCCTTTTTCAGGATTGAATGTCATTTTCAGGCTGTCGGTTAAATTATAATTCGTCAATTGGCCAAAAAGATAAATATCCTTATTCGGATAAGCCACACCGTTAGGTGGCACAAATGAAAAATAAACGGTAGCATAATCTCCTTCCCAAAAAGGATTGATACCGCGGATAGCTTCTATAATAGACATGCCGTTGTTATCACGGTAATATACATAACGTTCCCCGGCAAGCGGACCATCGGGTCGCAAAAAAACATCCGTTGATTTCTTATTATAATCGGCCGTAAGCACCCTGTCGCTTTGCAAATGAAAATCTCTTAAATCAAGCCAGCGCCATTCTTTTTCCGCAGGAAAAATTCCTGAACTTTCCGAATTATATTCTAAAGTACTTCCCCGGATAAAGGCAGGCGCAAGGTTTTTCATGGCTATATCCCAACGGTAATTTTGAAGCACTACCACTTTGATTTGTTGCGCCGCATTGAAAGAATTCAATCCCTTTACATCTATCGTAAATTGAAGTTTTTGGCGGGTACGGGAAAACTCGGGCGCAAAAGGCTGCACCACTCTTGCAGCAATTGCCGCTTTATTATCTACTACCATTAATCTTTTTGTGAATGCTAACTTTGAAGTATCGCCATTTAAATAAACCTTCAATAAATAATTGCCGGATCTTGTGGGATAGCAGCTTCTGTCGGGTAATATCGCCTGGTAATGTGTATACCTGGTAAGGGCAATTGATGAAAAGCGATAATTATTAATCCGTAATTGGGTAAACCCTTTTATATAATCAAACTGGCCAAGATTGGCCGGTGTCCAATCGCTGTTACAAAGTTGATAAGTGTAGTAATAATATTTTACATCCGCATCTAAATCATCAAAATCCAATTCCACCTGTTCGTTACTGTTTAAATTAATTATGGGCAATGTGAGTTGATTACCGTAATTATAAAGCCTTACCGTAGTTATGTTATTTGTATAAATACTATCAGGAGTTTGGGCTGATAAATTATAGCCAAAAAAAAGAAAAAACAGGAAGGCAGGAAGAATTAATTGAATTGATTTCATTTAAATGTTTTAAAAAAAATTAGTTTTACAAGATACCAAATGTACATCGTTTGAATGTTTCCTCATTTATAGCAAAGCGAATTGCCTTTAACAGGCAAAAAACTTTTTCAAGGTTCATTATCGGGCTGGCCATTACTGCTACTATGATAAGTGTAGCGGTGATGATAGTTGCATTAAGCTTTGTTAATGGTTTTCAAAAGGTAATCAGCGACAAGGTTTTTAGTTTTTGGGGGCACATACGCGTACAACAAAATGTAATGACGCAGGCAAACATTGCAGAAGAAACGCCTATAGATAAAAATGATACCCTGGAGCTTTTTTTAAAAGGAATGCCGCAGGTAAAAAATGTGGCACGTTATGCTACCAAATCAGCGATTATCCGGTATAAAGATGATATTGAAAGCGTGTTAATGAAAGGGGTTGACAGCAGTTTTGACTTCGACCGTATCAATCAATTCCTGGTGAAAGGAAAATGGATTTCATTTACCGATAGCGGCTATAGCAAAGACATTGATATTTCAGCCTATACTGCCAACCAACTTGAAGCTAATGTAGGCGACAGCGCCATTATTTTATTCATACAGAGTGATGGCAGTCAGCGAGCCCGTAAATTAAAAATTGCAGGAATTTTTAAGACAGGCATAGATGAATATGATCATAATTTTTGCATCGGAGATCTTAAATTAATCCAGCGCTTGAACGATTGGTCGCCTGAACAGATAGGAGGTTATGAAATTTTTTTAAAAGATTATAAGCAGACTGATTCGGTCAATAATTATTTATTCGATGCAGAGGTACTGCCCGGAAGATGGTATAGCAAAACCATCCAGGAAATTTATCCCAATATATTTGACTGGCTCAATTTGCAGGGCCGCATAAAAAGTATTTTGCTTGTCATCATGATGGTTGTAGCTGTTGTTAATTTAATTACCTGTCTTATTATTCTTGTTTTGGAACGAACCAAAATGGTGGGAATATTAAAAGCCCTGGGCGCAAAGAATTTTACCATACAAAAAATATTTCTATACAATACTACTATCATTGCATTTACTGGTGTAATTGCCGGTACTTTATTTGGTTTAGGTATTTGTTACCTGCAGGAAAAAACAGGATTTATCAAATTAGATGAAGAAGCTTATTTTATGAAAGTAGCCCATGCCAATGTAATATGGTGGCAAGTGGCAGCCATTGATGTGGGCACCTTGATTATTTGTTTTTTAATGCTGATCATTCCCTCTTTATTGGTTAGAAAAATACAACCCGTGAAGGCAATTGAGTTTAGGTAAAAGTGCGTTATGAATGCGTTTTCAATTTTCAATCAGTATTTTTTGATTTGTGAAAGAATAATTCCTGATGCTACAGCAGCATTCAGGGATTCTGCATGGCCAATGCGGGGAATGGTAATTCTTTGGCTAGCCAATTTTAAAATATCCTCATGAATACCTTTGGATTCATTACCAATTAAAATAATGCCTTCCTTGATTTTGCCGGTCTCAAAAACAGAAGTGCCTGATAAGGCGGCGGCATATACATTGATCTTGTTTTTTTGAATAAAAGTAGCCAAATCAGTATATAAAATATTTACCCTTGATAGACTGCCCATAGTAGATTGTACTACTTTCGGATTATAACAATCCACGCAATTTTCACTGCAAATAATATTTTCTATTCCAAACCAATCCGCATTACGAATGATGGTTCCCAAATTGCCCGGATCCTGGATATCATCAAGCATAATGCTGATTTTATCTTTAAAATTCTTGTCTTTTGAAGAATTAATTTGTTTAAAAACCGCCACCACTTTATTGGGCGTTTTTAATTGTGAAATTCTTTGCAACCAATGATCATCAATTTCAAATATTTTTTCAGGAGAAATGGTATTTACAAGAGAGCTATTTTCAAAAAGCCAATCCTTCTCTGCACAAACCATGATACATTCGAACTTTTTTGACAAAAGAAATTCCGAAACCACCTTAGGCCCTTCGGCGATGAAAGCACCTTCTTCATCCCTGAATTTTTTATGGCTTAAACTTTGAATATATTTGACAATCTTATTGGTCAACATTGGCTCTAAATTATGAAAGGAATTATGCCTTCTAAAATACCCGTACTCTTATTTTCTGTATTAATGGCGCTGATATTTTTATCAGGTTGTGTTACCACCAAAACCAAATATTCCGGAATTACTACCATACGAAAGTATCAAAAAAATATTCCTTTTGTTTTTAAAAATAATATCAGTCTCACTGCATCGGGCGCCGGCAAAGATGAAAAAGTAATTATTAAATCCAAATTAAATACACAACTTGATGATAGTGCAAAAGTAAATATTGTTGATAAGTTTTTCTTCCTGCATTATATTACAAAACCTCCGGTTTTTGATACGATGGCTATTATTCAATCTGCCTCCAATATGCGAACATCATTGATGAATATTGGTTATTACAATCCGGTGGTTACCTATTCCTTTGATACGGTTATCAAAAAAAACGGAGCCGAAAAAAGAATAATTATTAATTACGATGTAGTGACCGGCAAGCGAACCCTGGTAGATACCCTGGCTTTTCTTTTTGATAAACCTGAATTGCAAAACCTTGCGATCTCAACCAAAAATGAATCTACCCTGCAACCCAATACACCTGTTACAAAAAGTGCCATACAACTGGAAACAAACAGGCTTGTAAATCTTTACAGAGACCATGGCTATTACAAATTTACTGCGGATGAAATAAGAGTTACCGGCGACACTTCTATTGAGGCATTAACAAGTGTTTCGGAAGATCCATTTGAACAATTGCGCTTATTGGCAGAGGCAAATGAAAAAAGGAATAAACCCACAATAAGGCTGGGATTTCAATTGAACAATTCGCCGGACAGCACCAATCTTCAAAAATATTACATCAACAATATTTATATTTTACCCGATTATGTTCCGGGAGATAAATACACTGATTCCACTTTTCAGATTCAAACATTTAAAAACTTTACCTCAGAATATCATCAAAAGCGTTTCAGAACCTCGCTACTCAACTCGAGCCTTTCAATGAAAAAAGGTGACGTATTCCGGCAACAGGATTATTTTAAAACGATTAATGATTTTTATAAAATGGGCGTATGGGAAAGCCCCACTATCGATATTATTGAGAAAAAAGATACCAACCTGCTTGACATGGTTGTAAAATTAATTCCACTCAAAAGATATGGATTTGAAGGAAATATTGAATTGAGTTATTCTGCTAACAATGCAACCAATAACCTTTCGGCAACAACTGGCAATCTCCTGGGCGTTTCCGGAAATTTATCAGTGACCGACAGAAACCTTGCTCAATCAGCAATCCGCATGACGAATTCAATAAAAGTAGGTGCTGAATTCAATACCTCGCATAGAAATAGTTTTGGCACGTTTGTAAATTCCAATGAAGTAACCTATTCGAATAGCCTTCTTTTTCCAAAATTTATTTTTCCATTTAAAGTTTGGAACAAACAGAATTTGATTACAAAACAATCTTTCATTAATTCCAATGCCTCTTTAATCAACAGAGTTGATTTTTTTAATCAGCAAATATTTAATACAGCATACGGTTTTAACTGGACCAACAATGAAAAACATTTGTGGAGCTTTAAACTTTTTAATTTCGATTATCGCCGCTTGTATAACCGGTCTGCCAGTTTTGACAGTACTTTAAATGCGAACCCATTTTTACGTTATTCATTTAATACCGCTTTAGTAATGGGCTCCAGCCTGAGTTATAATGAAGTACATGCCAATCCCAAAAATCCTAAATTGATAAGGACCATCAAAGCCAACCTGGAAGAATCGGGATTGCCTTATGGTTTATTAAAATTAAAAGGCAAAAATGCACAGAACGGAAATTTTTTCAATAAATATTTAAAAGAGTTTGTAAAAATTGATGGCGAATACACTTATACCATCAACCATCCAAAATCAGCAATTGCCTTTCGTGCATTTGCCGGTGTAGGAATTCCAATTTCGAAAAGCGATACTACCCTTCCATTCTTTAAACAATATTTTGGTGGTGGCCCTAATAGTATGCGAGCCTGGCCAGTGCGGGGAATTGGCGTAGGTGGACAAACCTTGGCAGCCTACAACAACAGGTTATTCAATGATCGTACTGGCGATATTCAACTGGAAGGAAATGCAGAATACCGTTTTAATGTAGCACCACTTTTTTCCAACGCCATACTTTTTAAAATGGCGCTTTTTACTGATGTGGGCAATATCTGGAATTTAAAAAACACCAGGCCGGACGGCGGTTATGATACTACTCAATTTAAATTTCAGAATATATATAAACAATTGGGAGTAGCCTCCGGTGTAGGTTTCCGGTTCGATTTTACTTATTTTCTTTTAAGATTTGATGTAGGGTTTAGATTTAAAAGACCTGACATTTCAAAAAATGATGGATGGCAAATTCCGGATATAAATTTTAAAAATCTTTTTGGTACATCAGACGCCAACCGCCAATGGCGCTATGAAAATTTTAATGCTACTATTGGTATCGATTATCCATTTTAATTATAATGTTCTTGATCAATCAAATCATTATTTATTAATTTTTTTAAAAAAAATCAAGATAATTTTGAATAATCAATAATAAGTTGATAACTTTATACGCAGTTTCCTACGAATAATCTCTATTGCTTTTACTTATTTTTTTGAATGCCGGATTTTAAAAAATCCAGAGGTTTATTAACCACAAGAACATCTTTCATTAAGGCTAATTTTAGAAATGAAAATTTTTAGATTCTAAAATGAATTATTTATATAGAATAACACCTTTTTTCATCCTAATTATTGAAAAACCATTACTGGAGGCTGGTTGACAGCCTCCTTTTTTTATTATAAAATGAGGAAGCCAGCTATTGCCAATTATGGTATAACCTATAGCCTTCCTGCTACAATAGCCGCAATGTTGATCCCGAATTCCCTGATCGGACTTTTGACTTTCGGGTATAATAGATTATGCCAAATCAAAATCACTAATAAAATAAAAAATTATCGTTTTCACAATGCTGATCTATTATACCTTATAAAATTATTTTGATAGCTTCAACATAATTACATCATGAGAAGGCAACATGGCGGACAAAGGTTTTTGTGTATCGCCTGCATTATTCTTAGCCCATAAGTTCCTGATTTTATAAGTATGATTTTTTGCATCCATCGTTTTTTTGAAAAGTGTATCTTTTATCAATTCATCTTTCCAATTAAAATTTACCTGCATGGGTTTATCAGACCTGTTCACAAAACATACAGCCCAATCATCATTGCTTAAAGGCTTTATATAAATCTCAAGGCTATCTTCAGATTTGTATTTATAACCTTCCATGCCCGCATTATCCTGATCGATGGCAATTACTTCTTTATTGGTTAAAATTTCTTTTGTTTCTTTCGACATTTTTCTCAAATCATTACCGGCAATCAAAGGTGCTGCAAGCATGCACCATAAGGAGAAATGAGTCCTGTCTTCATTCACCGTCATACCATTACCCACTTCAAGCATATCGGGATCGTTCCAATGGCCGGGACCCGCATATTTTCTCAATCCATTTTGCATATCAGCAATAGGCATTACCCCCAATTGTTTCCAGGTACCATGATCAAGATAGCCATCAAACTTTGCAGAAATATCGCCGGTTGTGCGCCACAACTCACCCACATTTTCTGCCCATAACCAGGGCTTATTATCGCCCCATTCACATAAGCTGAAAACAATAGGCCGGCCTGCGGCTTTCAATGCTTTGCTCATAGTGGCATATGCCTCTTTTGCATTAATGCCTTCGGTATTGCACCAGTCAAATTTTAAATAATCAATTCCGAGAGAAGCATAAAATCTAGCATCCTGGTATTCGTATCCTCTTGTTCCGGGATAGCCTGCACATGTTTTTGTGCCGGCACAATTGTACAATCCAAACTTCAATCCTTTTGAATGAACATAGTCAATCAATACTTTCATTCCATTGGGAAATTTTTTGGGATCAGGAACCAGGTTTCCGTTAGCATCTCTTTCCATTGCCATCCAGCCATCATCCAATACAAGATAGGTATAGCCTGCATCTTTCATACCCGATGAAACCATTTCATCCGCTATTCCCCTAACCAGATTATCACTAATATTGGTTTGAAAAGTATTCCAGCTATTCCAGCCCATAGGCGGAGTGAGCGCCAGCCCTTCAAACTTTTGCGCTTTAACTGCTGTAAAAAAGAAAATTGCAATTACAACTAAAATTTTATTTTTCATATTGTATGTTTTTATTTTTGTTTAATCATTACTTTTTATCAATCACCATATATACAACAGACCTTGGCAGCAAAGCAACTTTTATCCCGTTTTTTGTTTCTGCGGAATAGGCTTTTATTGTAGTATATGACAGAGGTCCCCCTGATACGCCATCCGGGCCCTTTTCGTTTACATAGACTTTCCTGGAAAATTCACCATTGTCAGTGCCCCCTTTAAGCACATAAAAGTAAAAGCGGTTTCCCGGAGTAGCATTTGAAGTTATTTTTACGTTTTGAGTCGTAATCCCTTTATTTACAAGTATTACACCTTTTTCCCCGGAAGAAAAAGAAGAAGCAAAGGACAAGATATCAGAACTACCGGTAACAGCGGATTTCAACATACGGTCACCTATCATTTTTTGGAAATAATACATATAATAAAAAGCGGGGCGCGCATTCCATTTTACAACTCCAGGCTCATCGCCAGCATTAAAAAGCCCCATATCATTACCATTGCTCCACCCATTGGCAAGATCCCAACGACCTGTCATTCCGAATTTATTTTTCAATGCCTCGCCCATTACAATAGCAGCGTGCATTCCGTTTACAAAAGAAACCTGCTGCATTGAACCTTGGGAAGTGATATTATATTCTGTGAGTGCAACAGGTTTGGCTGTAACGCCTGCATTCACAAAAGTGGTATTGAGATAATTCATGATGGCATCCGTATTATCAACAGCAGAATTAAGAATGACATCTGCAGAAGCATTGGTTTGATAAGGTGTGTAATAACTATGTACAATGTAAAAATCCGCTGAAGTAGCAGCCTGTGCCAGTACGCCCGTGTTCCATGTTTTATCCGTATTGGTTTGCCAGCTTGCCGGCTCTTTTTCTAAAAGTTGTGCCCCGATGAAAATCGTCTTCCCTATCTTCTGGGCTGCAGCACGCATGGAATCTGCAAATACTTTAAAATGTCTTCCATATAAATCACCCGTAATTATTTCCGGCTGGCCATCTTTATTTTTACTTAAATCAATCCTGTAGCCCGCTTCCCAAGTGCCATTGTCTTCATTGCCTATCTCCCAATATTTGGTGTGGCCATTATCATACCGAACCCAATCTGCTGCAAGATGCGCCGCTGTTGCAACCGGATCATTACTGGTACCATACCGGGCGTAGGCATAATTTACCGTTATCATACTTTGACTTGCTGTTTGCTGAAGCAGGTTATAATAATTGTCAACTGTGATCGTCCAGTTTCCTGTATTGGTTCCATACCAGTAACCAGCCGATACATCATTCCCATTGGCATCTTTTAATGTGGAAGGCGCATCTGAAGGAGGCGTTCCGTTTGGCGAATTCCAAAAAAACATATCACTAAGGCTTCCGCCTGGAAACCGAAGCACAGGTGGCTTTAGGTTGGTAAGATAACTGAGTAATAAAGGCTCTGTTACAATCTGGCTCATCCACATATTTGCATTTTGTCCCGCAATGGTATTTGGAACTTTGGTAATAATGGTGCCGGCATCAATATTTACGGTAACAGATGTTGAAGAAGGCAAAGGTGTATCAGCAAATGGAGGAACAGTAAAAGTTTTAGGCGACCAGTTGTCTAAGAAAAACCCAATAGTATTAGCTGTCGAAGGATCTATAGGGTTTGGATCTGTATACGTAGTGGTACCAGGCGGAGTTGCCGGATTCTCCTTTGTTTTTTTGCATGCAAAAAAAGCAAGTGAAACAAAAAGTAATATGCTCAAAATATATCCTGGCAGCATTTTTATATTATTTGAAGGCATTTTTATGCAAGAAAAAGCATCCGCTTTTGTTTTATAAAAGTTATTTTGCTTATTAAAAAGTTGTTTTTTTATTTAAATTGAAAGTGGAAGTAAGATTTTCAATTTGAATTTTAAAATCTCCTGCTTCCAATATTCTTTTATTCGCAGTATTTACAAATGCCAGATTTTTAACCGGCAATTTGAAGGTTACTGTTTTTGATTCACCGGGATTTAAATCTATTTTTTCAAACCCACGTAATCTTTTTACATCAGGTGTTAAGGACGCAACCATGTCCGACACAAATAATTGAACTACTTCCTTCCCTTCCCTGTTACCGGTGTTTTTTACGGTAACATTGATCGTTGCTGTTTCTTCGGGAGAAAAACTTTTCTTATTTATTTTGATATCACTGTATTCAAAAGTGGTGTAGGATAATCCATAACCAAATTGGTATTGAGGAAAGAAATCACCGCCCTGTGGATTACCATTTCCTTCGGATGGTTTATGAATATAACCAGCCAATGAATTGGTGTACCTGGGATAAGTGATTGGGAGTTTGCCGCTAGGGTTTACATCACCGGTAAGAATATCAGCCAGGGCATCAGCGCCAAAATTGGAGGGAAGATAGAGGTCCAATATAGCAGCAGCGCCGGGCTCTATTCTCCTTATAATTCTGGGGCGACCTTCATTCAAAAGAAAAATTACAGGTTTTCCTGTTTTAATCATGGCCTGCGCCAGTAAAAGCTGGTTATCCGATAAAGTCAAATCATTAAGGTTGCCCGGCGTTTCAGTATAGCTGTTTTCACCAATACATAATAAAATATAATCTACACTTGCAGCAGCCTTTACCGCAGCATCAATATTTACAACAGAATCTTCAAAATATTGTCCCTTCATATTATAAGCAACGCCTTCTTCATAAGTTACATTCACAGGGCCCAGCTTTTTTTGTACGGCTTCTAAAATAGTGTTGTATTTTTCAGCATACTCATCTGTTTTTTCTCCTTGCCAGGTATAAGTCCATCCGCCGTTTAAAGTTCTCATAGAATTAGCATTGGGGCCTGTTACGAGCACTTTAGCATTTTTAGGTAAGGGCAAAATATTATTTGCATTTTTTAAAAGTGTGATAGATTCCGCAGCAGTATTGTAAGCCGCTTTTTGGAATTCAGGGCTTCCAAATTTTGGATAATCTTTTGCGTAAGTCATGGGTGTTTCAAAAAGTCTCAACTCTTCTTTCACTCTTAAAATTCTTGTAACTGCATCATCAATCCTGCCCATTGGCACTTTACCTTCTTTTACCAGTGCGATCAGATCTGTGCAAAATTCTTTATAATCGTAAGGAATCATTGACATATCAATTCCTGCATTAATTGCAAGCATGACAGCATCTTTGATATTATTAGTGATATGATC
>Ga0209585_10000367_pt1 | contig 17325 bp, 14 predicted proteins | sample NGEPerone_FD_185491 | JGI IMG/M metagenome (GOLD analysis project Ga0209585, IMG submission 185491) | Arctic peat soil microbial communities from the Barrow Environmental Observatory site, Barrow, Alaska, USA - NGEE Permafrost154B-one... | ecosystem: Environmental > Terrestrial > Soil >... | reverse complement strand
CCTGTAAAGTGGAAGATCTTGTAAAATATGCCTACGAATACGATGGCATCGAGTATGTCACCTTCGAAGTCGCTAAAATGAAAACTCCCGATAATTTCGGACGCGACTACACCGTTTATGTAAGCCAAAAAGAGGAAGTTGAAGAGCCTCAATCCAAACGCAAGGATGTAGAACCATCGCGGAAACCGGTGAAAAAATCAAAGAGAGTTCCTGCCAAAGGTGAAAAAGAAGATTTACCATTCTAAGTCAGAAAAGAGCCTTGTTGATCAGGGCTTTTTTTGTGGTCGTGTCATTGCGGACGACTGTAGATGGTTTGGTAATATGTAAGTTATGAGAAAAATGATGTCTCAGAAATACCTTGTTACACTCAAATTTACGGGGCAAAGGTATTGATCGCCGGATCGGAAAAGTCAAGGGGCCCTGGTCGCTGCGGATAATTGTTCCATAAGCAGCAACCAAAGCCACTTCGTGTTCGGTCACTTTCCCATTTGTGTAAATCCTGTACCGGATGAAACTGACATTCACCCATTGACAAGAATCCGCCCGGCTCAATGTTGATTGCCCGAAATTTAATTCTAACGGCGAGCCAGATGCCAATATAAGACCGCAGGGCAGCGGCGTAAAAATCATGGGTAAATCAAATTTTGCAGAAAGTACAGCACTTGTTGCTGCTGAAGTTGCTGAAGTAAAAACCGTTGAAGCTGTTGCAGCTCCGGTAATGACTGTTGTGAAAAACGAGATCGAAGAGCCACGCCGACTCACCCTCGATGAGAAGATCCAAAGAGTGGAAGATCTATCTTTACTGATAGACCGCTGGAGAACACTGAACGAATCACGCCGTAAGCTCCAAACTTTCCACATCGGAGCAGATTCAATGAGCTCGACGATTCTATTGAGAGATTCAGCCGGCAATGAGTTCAAAACTTCCAATTCATCAGTGATCACCTCCGTTATTGACGAGATGAAACGGACACTGGATGGTAAGGTCAAAGAGGTTGAAGAACAAATCAGCCTTTAAAGAAATGGGAGCGTTGCTCCCTTTTTTTGGTCGTGGGGGAGAAACCTATGGTTTTGTAGACCAATTAAACCAACTAATATAACCTAATATAATTCCGATTATATTTAGGTATTCATAAATCCGTTGTGTAGGTTTGTAACAACTAAATTATATTAACCTTTTTGCCTGAATTTAATCCTATGATTTCAATACCAGACATAGCCGATATTTCAGTTGTCGAAGCAAAACTTCGTTATGAAAATGGACTTGCAAAGATGAAAGCTGAAGATTTCCTGAGTGCAATCGAAGACCTTAACAGAACCATTGAACTAAATCCAAGCTTTTTTAAAGCATATAGCCAACGTGGATTTGTTAAAATTCAGTTGCTGGATTATGATGGCGCTATTGAAGATTGTAATAAGGCATTGGAAATTGAGCCTATTCATTCCTGGGGTTATCACGTGCGGGGAATTAGTAAATACAAACTATCTGACTGTCTATCTGCCATTAATGATCTTAATAAAGCAATAGAGCTTTCACCCGATAGAGCAATTTCTTACTTTGTTCGCGCAGTATTCTTAGATAGAATCGGAAATTACAAGGAGGTTCTTGCCGATTTAAATGAGGGAATCCGGCTAGATCCAACAAAAGCAGATTCTTTTAACAACAGAGGAATTATTCATCGTAGATTAGGTAACGATTCCGCATCATTAAAGGATTATGATATGGCAATTAAGCTTGATGGTACTATGTCTAAAGCGTATTTAAATCGCGGGTGTATAAAAGAGTCCGCTGGCAATGCCTCCGGAGCAATTGCGGATTACAACAAAGCGATCAGGATAGATCCAAAATACATAAACGCGCATCATCGCCGAAGTATGTTAAAATATAAATTGGAAGATTGGAAAGGAAGTATTGCATATTTTACAAAAGCAATTAAAATTGATTCGGAATCTATTTATGTGTATTTTTTCAGAGGGATTTCCAAACTGAACATGGATAATTACAAGGGTGCCATTAAAGACTTTACAATAGTACTCACTTTAAATCCGCAGGATTACCGGGCTTATTCGTTTAGAGGGAAGGCCAAAAAATCTGCCGGCGATGCAATAGGTGCCGAAATTGATTTTAAAAGAGCGGATGAATTGAGATCTAAAACTGTAAATACGGTAATAACCGATGGCAGTTGAAAATAAACAAACTAGCTCCATTAATTTCGATGTGCAAAGGCCATTTATTTAAAAGTACAATCTGCCCATAAACAATCAATCACCAAATCAATTAATCATGTTCAAAGCGAAGTTTATTTTAGTGGTTATCATTATTCTTTGTAGTTATGGGTATTTCAGTAATCCGGATGGAATTGTAATCACTAAAGAAGGCAAGGTTGAAGGTCTTATTAATAAAGGAAGAGCAATACTTCAAAGTGGCAAATTTTGGAAACTTCAGCTTGAAAGGGTAAACGGAAAATATAACAAAAATCTTACCCCCGGTGAATCGATGACATCTATAATGCAAGAAAGTGATCAAATGTCACGTAAGCTTGATAAAGAATATGATGATATCACTAAAGACATGAATTCTCCGGAGGAGCAAATGGCAAACACACTAAGAAGAAAAGCTGATAGTATTGAAAAGGCAGGTTATTATCGTGAGACGGACGAATTGACGGAAAAAAACAGATTGGAAACAATTGAGAAGTGCAAAATAATTATTCCAATAATTAAAGCAAGGCTTCTTGGTATAAAGATCTCATATACAATAATATTCTTAGCGATTTGGGTTATAGTTTTTACCATATTAGTTGGCATTACAAAACATCAAAAAGCCATTGTTGCCAGAATTAAAAAATCACAGGAGCTTTGCTACGAGGGTGATTCATATTATAATCGTGGAGAGTTCAGTGAAGCAATAGTTTCTTATTCTAAGTCAATAGCACTTAATTCCAAGCATTTATCTGCCTATAACAAAAGAGGTGATGCAAAGTTCTATCTGCAAGATTACAAAAATGCAATAGCAGACTATGGTAAGGCAATAGAAATTAACCCGAATTATGAAAATACCTACATCTATAGTGGTATAGCAAAGAGTTATTTGAAGGATTGCGAGGGTGCCATTGCTGACATTACTGTGGCAATAAAGATTAACCCAAGGAATGGAGCAAATTATTTCAATAGAGGACATTACAGAATAAGGTTTAAGGACTATATAGGTGCAATTTCAGACTTTACTATGGCACTAAAGAACGGTTGTGCTTATGCAAATGTTTATGTTATAAGGGCTATTACAAAAGATACCATCGAAGATTATGAAGGTGCCATTGCTGATTATACTGAGGCGATAGATAATTATCCAGAGGATGCAACTACTTATTGTAGCAGGGGTGAAACAAAAGATCATATGATGGATTACTATAGTGCGATTGCTGACTATACAAAGGCAATAGAAATTGATCCCGAATATACACCTGCCTATGTCAATAGAGGTGAGAATAAAATAAGTCTTAGAGACTTCAATGGTGCGATTACTGACTTTACAAAGGTAATTGAGATTAATCCAGAGCATGCAAATGCATATTACAGTAGAGGACTATCAAAAATTGAATTAGGCCAAAAGGATGGCGGCTACTTAGACATAAGTAAAGCAAGAGATTTAGGTTATATCGAAGCTATTTAATTGATAAATAAAACGTTAGTAATCATAAATATATTGATAAAGTTTGTATTAATCTTAAAAAAATAAAATGACTAAAAAGAAATTGATTTTGGAGTATTTGAGGAACAATAAACACAGAGTGTTAATATCTGCTTTATGTTTATGGAGCTTTCTGCATACTTTTATACTGCTAAGATTTATAAGAGTTGTAGCAGTCGTTTTAGACACTGCAGGACCAAATAAAGCATATTCACCATACGATATGTTTTATCCTTTTACTTTTAATGGATATTATTACAGTAGATCTAATGCGGAGATTATTTCGCACAACTTTGATATGCGGTTTTACGATTTCTCTGAATATTTCTTTTACGTAGGTGGTGCTTGGCTGATATATCTTTTATATCGATTTTTATTTTTTGAATCAATTTCTCCTAAATCAATCTGAATTTTATTGAGTATTCCGTGCATTCCTCTTAGAAGCAAAATTTTAATGGGAGATATTTCACTAATACTAAAATGGAAATCGAATTAAATACTTATGGGTATGCGGAAAAAATGGCAATATAACTTGGCTTTAGAGTGTATGTAGTTTTAAAGATTTATAAAAATTGTACATTCATGAACATTTCTTACTTATACCGGCTTCTTTATATTTCTTTTAAATAAATTTCAACAATGGGAAAAAGAATGAAAATAGTATTTGGAAAACCCTATCATATTCCATCCTCTGTACATGGCGTAGAAGTGGTTTTTCCCTATGAGATAATGAGTGCTCCAATAGAGGATAAAAATGAAGAAACTAAATCTTTTAAATTGCAAGTATTAATTGATCCCGATTTAGCAAGTATTTTGGGTTTTCAATTTTGGCAGCCTTCTGAAACTTATTCCGGATTACTGAAACTTCTTCTTTCTGATGTAATTGATGAAATAAAAAGAAAATACTATTATGGAATTTTGAATGATTTTGAAAGTATAGTTTTAATAACATCAAATTATGCATCAGAAAGGATTCATCAAATTAACCAATTACCTGAAGTTGAAGGATATGAAGAATTATTTTTTGGAAGTTAATTAATTAATTTGTCTTCTGAAAATAGAAGTGACGGGGTGAGTGTTCAAATAAAGGACACTCAACCTTTAACATATAACGTTCTTATTACAATATATTTTTCCCAATAATTGGCAAATTCAATCTCTTTCATTTGCAGTATTTGAATAGATGTCATGTGCCAATGAAGCTAACAAAATCTCCTTTTTTTGTCCTTTCCCTCCCCCTCTATGCTTGATATCTTTACTCCCAAAACAAGATTATGGCAGAAATGCAAATTATCAGGCGTAACCTTGCGCTTAAAGAGTATGAGATAAAAGAAACCCCCGAAGGGAAACAGAATAGCTTCTCGATTAAGTTCGTGAAGAAAAACGGTGAACTTGTCTTTATCCCTCGCGCTGTTGCGGCAGGACTTCCATTCAATGGAAAAGACAACCGAATGCGCGGGGTTCTTCCCGTTGACAGCGATAATAATGCTTCAGGCCATGTAACACCTGTACATATCGACGGAATAATTGAGTGGAACGGTAAGAAAATCAAACTGTAATGACTGATATCCTATTCAACAAATCGGGTGTTCCGTTAATTGCCTATGGGAAAAATTACCAGGCTACCACTACCGGCACTCCTGCCGAAAAGCCCAAAAACACCTCGCAACCAAAAAATCCGGATGAGGATAAACTGACAGTCGGGAATATCCAGGTATCGGCATGGGGACCTGCCAACGATTTTCCGAAAAAAGCCGATGAGATCATTAACAGTGTTGGGGTACTGAATACAGGATTAAAGTTTACGCGTAACTTCACGATGGGTCAGGGAATATTTGCCTGTAAGGTATCCGATTACGATGAGCAGGGCAATGAGATTCTGGAACGTGTGAAAGATAAATCGCTTATCACACTCGCCAACTCCCGCCTGATTCGCAGGTTTATGTCAAAGGCTTTACGCGATTACCTGAAGTTCGGATGTGCCTTCGTTCAAATATTGATGAATGCAGATGGCAGTCAGATTGTAGGGATCAATACAATCAATGCAAAATATTGCCGGTTAAGTATGGCCGATCAAAACGGGGTGATCACCCAATGTGTTGTTTCAGGTAAATGGCCGGATACTCCGGGAGAAGGATTTTACCAGGTTTATGATGTGCTCGATGAATACGATCCGTTTGCCGATCTGCAACGCCGTCGTTATGGAAATAAGGTTGCCGGCAAATCGTTTATCTATGTGATCCGCGATTCATGGGGGAATGGTGAATACTACAGCTCAGCCATCTGGTGGGCTGCTTACCTTGCCGGTTGGATCGATATTGCAAAGAAAGTTCCTTCGTTTTTGAAAAAAGCCTATGAAAACCAGATTACCTGGAAGTGGCATATTCAAATACCTTATGCTTTCTGGGATAAACAATTCCCGAAAACTGAGTTTCCGGATACCGAATTGCGTAAGCAGTCCATCGAAAACTATCTGGATAGCATTGAAGCAAACCTTTGTGGAACTGACAATGCTGATAAACCGATCTTTACTTTCTTTGAAATCAATCCCCAAAACGGACGTGCAGAGGAACAATGGATTATAAAACCACTGGAGAACAAGCTCAGTAACGAGCAAAATCTTGTGACTTCTGCTGCAGCCAACTCCGAGATCATGTTTTCGATCATGGTCAATCCCAATGTCCTTGGTGCCGGAATGCCAGGTGGAACCTATGCCGGTAACCAGGGAGGAAGCAATATCCGCGAAGCATATCTTGTGAATATTGCAAACTGTTGGCTCGATCGCCAGGATCTGCTCGATCCGCTTGAGCTTTTTATCCGCTACAACGGTGCCGAAGAGGATATCGAATGGCGTTTCCGCAATACAGTTCTCACTACCCTCGATACCGGTTCCGGCACGACCAAAACACTTTCATAATCCGCGTAATCCGTCTTAATCCGTGTAATCCTTTAAAATCATGTTGTTCTCAAAAACCAAAAATCTAAAAATGGAGGAAATCCGCAAATTTCTTCCCGTTAGTTCCTCATCCGATTTCGACAGTGTCGCTCCGCATATTCTAAATGCCGAACGCGATTATCTGATACCAGTAATCGGAGTCGCGATGTATGAAGAACTGGAAGAATTTTACGAAATGGAGACTCTTTCCAATCCAACCGCAGTACAGCAAAAAACCACAGAATTGCTCCGGTTGGTTCAATCGTCAGTTATCCATATTGCCTACTGGATCGGGTTCGATCTATTGAATGCTCACATCTCTGATGGCGGGTTCAAACGGACAGAGTCAACTTCGGTAAAGGGACTTTTTAAATACCAGGAAGAAAACCTGAAAGCATACTTTCGCACGAATGGTTTCAATGGTCTCGACACAGTGCTGCAATACCTGGAAACAAACATTGCTGATTTCGGAGAATTCGCTGCATCACCGGCCAGCACTTTGCTTAAATCAGCATTTATCCCGACAACCGATATTTTCAATGAGATCGTTTTCATCAATAAAAGTCGGCTGACATTCCTGAGGATGAAGCCACACATGCAATTAATTGAAGATACTGAAATCTCAACCATCCTGGAAAATGCTTTTGCTTTCGTAAAATCGGAGATGGTGAAGACAGATCCGGACGCAAAAGTAAAGGCCATACTTCCATATATCCGAAAGCCCATTGCTTACCTCGCCTCTACCCTGCTTATGGAAGAGAGCGGCGCAGACCTGACGGACAACGGCCTTTTCTTTACTTCGACCGCGGCCGGTTACAACAATGACACCGAGCGAAAACCGGCAGCTTCGGATAGGATTGCAATTCTTGTAAAACGCAACCGAAATACCGGAAATGCTTATCTCGATCAGCTCCGCTCCTATCTTGCAGCTAATGCTTCAGATTGGAATGAAATAACATCATCGACTGGAAAAGTTTTCCGGCGAGACAACACCAACAAAAAAACCTTTTGGGTATGATAGATATCGCTATAGAATATCCATCTCTGTTTTTCAAACGAAGAGCAATAAGCAAGGCTCCTTCATCCTGGTCTGAATTGACCGAACGGCAGTTTATTGCCATTTCACAAACGATCAACGGAACAGAAACTGACTTTCGTTTCCTCTCCGTACTTACCGGAATAAGGCAAAAGCTGATTAAGAGACTCTCTCCGTTCGAGCTATTCAAGCTCTCTGAAGGAATAGATTTTGTCGGTCAGGCCGGGAACTCGCATGCTGCGTTTATCATTGGGAAAATACCAGGAACTGATTTCGTATCGCCAAAACCAAAACTTGCAGGAATGACTTTCGGTCAGTTTATTTTTACCGAATCCTATTACAATGATTGGATGTCAGATCAGGATGAAAAGGAGCTGAATAATTTCGTCGCTTCGCTTTATCTTCCATTAAACATGGCATTTAACAACGAGTATATTCCATTGGGCGCCGGAAAAATCGCAAATGCATCCTTGGATACCCGGAAAGCAATTGCATTTAATTACTCATTGGTAATGATTTGGCTGCAAAAAGCTTATCCACTTATCTTTCAGACATCTTCTGGTGATCCGGATATTGCCCGGGTTGATGGTATACGCCCAAATCAAACAGGATGGTTAAAAATATTTGAATCGTTGGTTGGTGATGATTTGATTAACCAGGACCGCTACGCTGAACTTCCGTTACATACCGTACTGAGGCACGTCACCACCAAATACAAAGAGAGCGTTCGTAAGGCATCACCCCAATTCGTGTAATTCGTTAAAATTCGCTTAATTCGTTATTCATCCGTGTAATTCGCATTCCCCATGAACACAAAATTTTCCGACCTGATCCAATACTTCAGAACCATCGCCACCCAGCATGTGGCTATTGGTCACTCTATTTCTGAAAAACACTTCTATCGTTTCGAACTCGACGAAGTTCTTACAGGGCTCAAAAAAGTAAACTATCCTGCGTTGATATTGGAGGGTTACCGCTATTCGCTTTCGGATAAACAGAGTGAAAATGTTATGAAGGAACGATCAGGAGCCTTTATGTTGCTTGGACAACTGAACGATATTGGCGATTATGATGCGATGCATCAACTCTGGGATCACCTGGAAACTATTTGCGACGACATCATCGTTCGCATTAAAGCTGATAAGCGTAATCCGGATGCCAAAGCCATTCGTGATTTCGACATGGGAAGTGTGAATGTGGCATTGATCGCGAATGAGAACGATAAGAACTATGGTGTAAGGTGCACTTTCACGATCTCCTCGCCTCTTTGTAGTGATGTAAATCCGGAGAAGTGGAATCTTAATAACAATGTGACTGATTAATAAAATATTTATTCTATGTCACTCATTCAATGCGGAATGCCTGCAATATCTGGCAGCGATTTCGATGCAAAAGCGCAAAATGAAGCGGTATCCAAATGGGCATCGATGGTGCAACGCAAGTTACGAGACCGTACCTCCTGGTTTGATCATGGCAAACGGGGAACAACAAACCGTCCAGGGCGAATTGAGAAAAACCTGGGGAACAGCATCAAGTCAGTAACAAAGAAATCATATGGGGTAATCGATCGCGTGACATATACTTTCGAAAGGCATGGCGTGTTTGTCCATAAAGGTGTAGGTCGTGGATATGAAATGCAAGGTGGAATGGTTGTTCGCACTGCCAAGTCAGAAGATCCGGCCACCCGTCAACCAACCTGGTGGGGAGATGAGCCACGTCCGCGAATACCCAATGAATGGTTTAACCCTTTACTGGAACAAACCCTTCCGGAACTGGCAGACAAATTGGCCGAAATAAATGCGGATGCTGTGCTGAATGCAACACGGATGACGATTCGCTAATGAAAGTGTATAATCGTTATTTGTAATGAAGCATAGTTACTAATTGTGGGAATGTAATCTGTGATCATTCTATTTTTCTTATTTTTTCAACAATTACAGTTAATTCCTTGATAAAATCATTTAATGTCTTATTTTTTAGTATTTCTCTTTTTTTTTGATCATGGCTAATTTCATGTTGAAGATTGATAAGACATTCTAAATCATCCATGTGATATTTCTCCAATCTTCCATTGGTATATCTCTCTTCAGGAAAATATCTATAATGGAGAATGGATTGAAAATCATAAATTGCCCTTGAATTTAATTTTTTAATTTTTTTGCCAAGGATTTTCCCATTAACTGATTTTAAGATTGCAGTATTTTCATAAACAGTTCTTCTATTAGGGATGGCTTCTCTAAGCATTTTGTAAATTCTGTCAAAGTTGGAATTGTCTATATTCTCGAATATACTTTTTAAATAAGATGAACTTTCAAATGATTGTTGGCTTTCAATTTTTTTTAAAAGAAATTCCGTCAATGTTCTATATTCTTCTGAGTCTATGCTTTGATATTGCTTTCCATAAGCACCATCGAAAATTCCATAATTCTGACAGATTGATGCCTTTCGATTTCTATCAAAAATTATTTCAATTATTCGCATTGATTTTTTTAAAATATACTCTTTATTTTTATCCAATAAACCATTATTTACAAGATTTATAAGAATACCTGATATGTGCAGTAATACAGTTGTGTCTTTAATATCTCCTTTGTAAAAAGTTGTCCAAACACTCATTCTCAATTTTTTAAACTCTTTATCATTAAGAAATCTCCATCCCCACAATTTTTCCCATTCTTGTTCAATATCTTGTCTAAAGAACGCATTACTTTTTAATTCGGTATTTAATTTAATAGGATCTAAATATCCATTCTCAATATAGTCTATTAACATTGAAATTTGAATCGTACTTGCAGAATATAATATATTGTTTTCTGATAAAATCGGATTATATTTCCCCTCAATCTTAGAGCTTTCCTCCTTTTCTTTGTCAAGAAAATGATATGCTTGGAAATTACTTATTTTTTCATTTCCAGTTTTATGTTCAACGTAAACAATAATAAAATAAGAGAGCAGATTTTTAATAAATTCTTTATAATTATTATGTGTCGTAATTGAATTTTCAAAAAAAGAAGTAAATCGATTAAAATCTAAAAGTGATTGTTTCAATACCCGTAAATTTTCGAGATTTGAAGCAATAAAAAGCGATTTAATTAAATCTTTATAGGCGGCAATATCTTGATTACTTTTAAGTCTTTGTGATTCATCAATAAAATGCAAGATTGCATTTTCAATATCGCTTTTAACTTCAAAAGTTTGTCCAATTAGTTTTTCTTTAAAGTCTTTATATGAAACACCAGAATCGATTTTATCTTTTTCGTATTTATCTTTTATCTTTTCTTCATCCGCTACAAGGATTACTTTACATTTAGAATGTTCTACAAAGTGATTTATGAATCCGAAAATCTCATCTGTAGGTATTTTACACCGTTCGATGTCATCAAAAATTAATATTCTTTTTCCTGATATACTATCACTTCTATTCTCCAGAATTCCTAAAGCATCAACATTGAAAGAAATATTTCCATCGCTGTTTTCATCATCGTCAAAATTAAAATCAATCTTTGCTGTAGATCTAAGCAAACCCTTAAAAACCTTTTTTGCAATCTGCATTCCTTTTGAGTATAAAAAAGGATTTATCTCTGCTCTAATTTTATCATTAACTGTTTTAATGTTCTCAATTCCATTAAGACTTATGTATATTGGATGAATTTTTATCACCTCTTTTTCTTCTTTTGAGTCAATCCAGTTTTCTTTTTGGTTTTTTATGAAAAATGTTTTCCCGCATCCCCAATTACCTTTGAGTAAAACAGCATACTGAGGATTATCAAGGTCTATATAATAATTAAGATATTCGATTATGTGTTCGTTCATATTCAACAATGTCAAAGGTATGGTTTACGACTTGTTTATCTGAGCAGCAATCTTTTTTTATTGCTTCCAAATTATTCTAACTATATACAATAATGTCCAACATTATTGTATTTAAAATTACATATTTTCTCAATACTAAATCATAACTATCGATTTATTATATCCTTTTATTTCACTGTAAAATTATGTCCTTTCAATTCCCTCTACCTCCCTGTAACTTAGCCAAAAACAACAAAAATGGCAACAAGTTACAACCGCAGGATCAATCTATTCATTAACGGGCAACAGGTTAGCAATGATGTAAGGAGCATTCGGGCAGAGATGCAAAAGCTGGTAAATGAACAGGCACGGATGACGCTTGGCAGCCAGGAATACATTGCACATGCACGCCGGATACGGGATCTTCGGACTATTCTGGCAGAGCACAATCAGCAAATTGCGGCGGTTTCAAGATCATGGAGTATGGCAGGTGTAGGGGATGCTTTCAACCGGTACTTTGCAATGGTTACCGCTGTTGTTGCATCGATAACCGGGTTGATAATGGGTTTTAAGGCTTTGGTTAAGACGTTTAATGACTATGAAGAAAGGGTTGACAACCTTTCGGCACTCACTGGATTAGCCGGAACATCGTTGGATTGGCTGTCACAGAAGGCAAAGGACTTAAGCACTGCTACAATTGAAGGAGGGATCAGGGTTACGCAGGGTGCCCAGGAGATCATTGATGCTTTCACTAAGACAGGTTCTGCCCGACCGGAATTACTCAAGAACAAGGAGGCACTGGCACAGGTAACACAAGAAGCGATCATTTTAAGTAATGCTGCCAAGACAACCCTTCAACCGGCGATTGAAGCGCTGACGATGGTGATGAACCAGTACAATGTTCCGGCATCAGAGGCACGCAGGATCATTAATGCACTGGGAGCAGGCTCAAAGGAAGGTGCAGGTGAGATACCTTACCTGACCACCGCTTTCGAAAAGGCAGGTACAGTTGCCGCTAATGCGGGTTTGAGTATTGAAACCATGGTTGCCACCATCGAGACGCTTGCTCCCCGGATTTCACAACCTGAAATTGCCGGTCGTTCCCTCAAAGGGGTGCTGCTCGATTTGCAACAGGGAGCTGATGATATCAATCCTTCAATCGTTGGGATGACAACTGCACTGGAGAACCTGGGGAAGAAAAACCTCAGTATTACAGAGCTTACCAAAATGTTTGGTAAAGAGAATATTACAACCGCTGCTATCCTGATCAACAATGTTGAAGAGCTGAAGAAATATGAAAAAGCGGTAACCGGAACCAATATTGCGATAGAACAGGCAGCGATCAACACCGATAACAACAACGCCAAACTGGCCCAGGCAAGAAACAGGATTAACATCGTGTCAATCGAACTGGGAGAAAAGCTTTCCCCTGCCATGTCTCTCGTTACAGGTTATTTTGGAAAGACTTTAAAGTTTGTTTCTGTCCTGGTGGATGTTTTCACGGTCTATGGAAGAACAATCATTACCGCAACTGCGGCCATTGTTGGCTATACGCTTGCTGTGAAACTTCAGACGATGTGGATCAACCGGTCCAACCAGGCTACGCTTGGCCAGATCATTGCCTCCAAGGCGCATGCCATCATCACAACGGCAGAAATTGTGGTAACCCAATTATGGGCTGCAGCGATGATGGTCCTTACAGGGAATCTCAGGGGAGCGAACCAGGCACTTCGGGTACTGACCAATACGATGAAGCTGAATCCGATTGGTCTTCTGACTACTGCAGTGATAGCAGGGGCTTCAGCTTTGCAATATTACACGCAGAAAAAGAAGGAGGCAGCTGCTGCCGCCAATGTGAGTAACCAGATACTTGAAGAGGAAAAGATGTTGCTTAATGGTTACTCCTCAGAAATCGTAAAAGAGCGCGATAACCTGAATGCCATCGTGGGTTCCATCATCCGGACCAACGAAAATGAAGAACTACGCAGTACGCTGATTAAAAAGCTGAAGGATCAATACCCTGCCTTTTTGGGGATGATCGAAAATGAAAAGGTCAGTAATGATTTGTTGGCAATCAGGCTATCGGAGGTCAATAACCAGTACAGTGAGAAAATCAGGCTTGCGGCCCTCAAAGCAAAAGGGGAAGCCATCAATAATGCAGTCGTAAAGGCGGAAGAAAGGAAACTGGCGATCGAAGAACGCCTGGTGCAGATTGAAAAGGAGAGTTACCGTACCGATGGCAAGAAGAAACAATCAGAGGTTACTGCCCTTAATGCAGAGTACAACCAGTTAAACCTTACACTCTCGGATTATAAAAAAAGGCAGGAGGAAATCACCACCGCATCCACTCAACTCGATGCGGAGATCAGGGAGTATGATACCCTTCCTTATGTGGAAAAACAGCTTTCCGGGTTATTGTCGGCAAGAAAAACTTATGGCGAGGGCCTTAAAAAAGCAATGGCGTCAGAGAACAAGGATGAGATCGCACATTACCAGAAACAACTGAATCTGACGGATGCACAAATCAAACTTTTTGAGGATAAGAGAGAAGCACTTTTAGCTTCAGCAAAACAAATTAAACCGGTAACCCCGATCAATCCGGGTGATTTAGAAGAAGGTGAAGGTTCAGGAAGTGAGGGTAAAAAGGTCAAAAAGACCGATGCCGAAAAGGATGCTGAAAAGCTTCGCAAGTTCTTTGAACTGGACGATGAAGAGCAAAAGGATGCGATCCGGACAGAGTTGAGTAAACTGGGGAAGGAAGGGGTGGCAGCGTTGGCCAAAGGGATTGAGGATGAAATGGCTGATGCAAAGGATACGAATAAGCTACTCACTGAAATGATGACACCTGAAAAGGAGAAAGTTGATGAGGCAGGTGACTATGCACTGAAAAAATACTACGAAACGGTGGAGGGTCAGAAAACCCTGCTGATGGCGCAGCACGAAGCAGGGTTGATCAGTGAGCAGGAGTTTCAGGATAAAATTGTTGAAATTCAGAAAAAGGCGATCGACGAGAAGCTGGAGAAGCAGGTTGAAGGTGCAAAAAAATATCAGGAGGTAACCACAGCCGCGGCCAACTTCGTGAGTGTTTTGATGGAGGCCGAACTGGCAGATGCCGGTGATAACGAAGAGAAAAAGAAGCAGATCAAAAAGAAGTATGCCGATGCGAATATGGTGGTCACGATCGGTCAAATCATCTCGGCTACTGCCCTGGGAATTATGCAGTCGTTTGCTCAACTGGGACCGGTGGCAGGTGCTATTGCTGCCGCATTTATCGGAACAACAGGTGCTGTGCAGGTAGCGATGGCAGTATCAGAAAGGAACAGAATGAAATCACTTCATACTGGAGGTTTCACTGGTGATGGCGGAAAGTATGAGCCTGCAGGAATTGTACACAAAGGGGAATATGTAATCCCCCAGGAGGGGGTAAACAACCCCAGGCTTCAGCCGCTGATCAGCCTGTTTGAAACAGCCAGGCGTAATCATACCCTTGCCCGTCTGGAGCTAAGCCCCGTAGTACAAACAATCAGTCAATCACGGGGATATGCTTCAGGAGGCTTTACCTCCCCCGCTTCCTTCGGGCCACTGCCCTACCCTGCTGGAGCATCTGAAAATCAGACGGGTAATGATCCGGAACTGAAAGCCGCTGTCCTGGAGTTGAACCGGTTACTTAAAGCCGGTATTCAGGCAAAGATCCCAAGGTATGGTACGAATGGGTTATCAGATGCGTTGGATGATATCAATCGCTTTAATTCTAAAGTTTACAAAAAATGAAGCTAATTATTGGAGGCAACCCAATTGCCCTGCAAAAAGATGCAAGGATCAGCATTCAAAGATCATCACCGGCATTAAACGAAGATACAGGATCATTCTCCTATCCGTTTCCGGTACCAACGTTGCCCAATCAACAGATCCTGGGTTGGCCGGGCAAACTTCAAAGGGCCGGAGAAATCGCTGACCAGACCTTTATCCTCGAAGATTCAGGGGTGCAGGTTTTCAGCGGTGAGGTGGACTACGATCTGATCACCAAAAATGAGATCGGCATTATCCTGAAATCCGGTTACACCGTGTTCCGGAGTAAAATATCAGGTAAGAAATTGGGAGAGCTGGATTACGGTTCTGAGAGTTGGCTTCCGCTCTATTATACCACCCAGCAGGTAACATCCAAGTTGGCTGAATGGGATGCAGCCAATACCAGCGGAAACGGAAAATACTACGTGTCCCCCATCGCGATCAACGATGCTTTGAGCACAACATCCGTGGATGACTATGTGAATAAAATTGACAAATTAACGGGAAAACTAAAGTATGACTCGGGAGGAACGCGCCAGAATGTAAACCTTTATATGCTGCAATTCCGGGCCACTTTTATGCTTGAAAAGATCTTTGAAAGCGCAGGCTACACCATTCTTGCAGACGAATTGGGAACAAGTGAGTTCAGCAAACTTGTTGTTTTTTCCAGGATCATCAATGTCACTTACGGTTCCACCCGCTTCGGAATTCCAGGGCTGGAGCAGACAGATATCCTTCAATATTCGAAGCTGATGCCCGATGTTACGGTCCTGGAATTTGTTGACAACATCGCAAACCTGCTCTGCATGATGTACGATATTGACGAGCGCAAGAAAACAGTCAGGATACTTTTTAAGAAGAATATTTTCGCACCCGGTAATGTAGACAACCTGAAAATGGTTGAGCTGGCCGGATGGCAGCACAGCGAAGAACGAATTTCAGGAGGTTTTAAAATCGGGTACAAATCCCAGGATTCTGATCTGGATACCAAATCCGATTACATTCCAGACAGAGACGTAAACTGGCTGGATACTCCCACGATTGACGGTGAAGTGGTTCATGTCATTTCGCAGGATGCGGATTACATTACAGTAACCTCCGGTGACGTAAAAGAGTGGAAACAGATTGGACGTTTAAAAGAATACGTCTCCGGGAATGGTGCTGAAAGTGTTGAACTGGCCCTGAAAATTCCGGTGGCTGTGGCCCATCCGGACGGATATCCGCTTCCAAAACTGGAGCTGACGCCCTTAAACAGGTCTTATGCTTTTGCAAATATCAATGAAACGATCGCATCCATTTATCACGGCCGGAAAGAAGTAAACGGAGTGGGCATCCCGTACCTTTCCGCTGACTGCTGGGGAATTGCAGACGGATGGTCAATCGGACTGACCCCATACCTGGCACCGGAATACCTCTATGAAAAAGTTTACAAGGAGTTTCTGAACTGGAAAGCATTTAAAGCGCGTGGTTTCAATAAGTACATTGAATTGACACTACCACAGGTATTAGCGCTTCGGTGGGATAAAAAATACAACATCAATGGAATCGAAGTGATCCTGGATAAAATTAACTTCGAATTGCCGCATTACGGGACGGTGAAGATAGAAGGGTTTACCATTTAACCCATTCTGCGATTGCTTTCCGAAATCGATCCTTTCTCTTTAAATTTAAGAATAAATCAAATGTTGGAATATGGCCTGGATACTTAGCCGAATCATCATTAGATACAATTGTAAAATTTTGCCTCAAAAGAGTAAAATTTAACAAATAAATGTAAAAATGTAAAATATAATTTAGTATTCTTACAGATAATACTTATCTTGACACATCAGTGTAAATAAAAATTACACATAAAAAATAAAAATACTGTTAAAACAACAGCAAATATTCAATGAATTTTTCATCAATATGACAAGACTAAATCGATATATCTATATAGCCAAGTCAAAAATTCGTCTAAAACTCGTCGTCTTCTCTTTAGGGAGGTTCTAAAAATTCGTTTTTTTAATATTCTTCAGTCAAATTTTTCTTACCAAAGCGTAATTTGATCTTTCTGTATTTTAGGCAATCTTCAGACTGCAA
>Ga0209585_10000363_pt1 | contig 17381 bp, 14 predicted proteins | sample NGEPerone_FD_185491 | JGI IMG/M metagenome (GOLD analysis project Ga0209585, IMG submission 185491) | Arctic peat soil microbial communities from the Barrow Environmental Observatory site, Barrow, Alaska, USA - NGEE Permafrost154B-one... | ecosystem: Environmental > Terrestrial > Soil >... | reverse complement strand
GGCGAAGGGCCAAGCCGGCCGGCGTCTTCCTGGGCGCCGGCTTCGCGGCCTGCGCCTTCTTCGCGGGGGCCGGCTTGCGCGCCGCCTTCTTCCCGGTCCCCGCGTCGGGCACGATCCTTGTGCCCGACGTCCCGGCCATGGCCGGGACGGCCTCGGTGAGGCTGCCGATGATCGCGGTACCGCCCGTCCGCACGAAGCGCAGGCAGGCGTTCACCTTGGGGCCCATCGAGCCGGCCTTGAAGTGCCCAGCGGCGGCGTAGGCCTCCATTTCGCTCATGGTCACGGTGCCGAGCGCGGTCTGCTCGGGGGTGTTGTAGTGGATGTAGGCCTTGGGCACGTCGGCGAGGATGAGGAGCGCGTCCGCGCCGACTTCGGCGGCGAGCATGGCGGCGGCAAGGTCCTTGTCGATGACCGCGTCGATGCCGCTGAGGGCGCCGTTGCGCGCCCGCACGACGGGTACGCCGCCGCCGCCCGAGCAGATAACGCAGATGCCATCCTCGACCATGTCGACGATCGCCCGGCGGGGGACGATCTCCACCGGCAGGGGGCTGGGCACGACGCGGCGCCAGCCCCTTCCGGCGTCCTCGCGCATGGCGAGGCCCTCCTCCAACATCATCTTGCGCGCCTCGACCTCACTGTAGAAGGGGCCTACGGGCTTCGATGGGTTGTCGAAGGCCTTGTCCTTGGGGTCCACGGCGACCTGGGTGAGCACGGTCACAACGGGGATCTCGAGGCGGCGCTTGCGCAAGTGGTTGAGCAGCGTCTGCTCGAGCATGTAGCCGATCTGGCCCTGGCTTTCCGCGCCGCAGACGTCCATCGGCATCGGCGCCACTGTCTTCGCGGCCAGGGCGTTCTGGATGAGCAGGTTGCCCACCTGAGGGCCGTTGCCGTGCGTGAGCACGACGCGCCAGCCGCTCTCGACGAGCTCGGCGATGCGCCGCATGGCGCCGTCGATGTTGAAGAGCTGCTCCTCGAAGGTGCCGACCTGCCCGGACTGCAGGATGGCGTTGCCGCCCAATGCGACGACGACCGTCTTGCCGTTGTTCTTGCGTGCTGCTGCCATCGGATGCCTAGGACAAGAGCGCTTTGCCGATGGGCCGCAGGTCCGGGTCGGCGGGCAGCTCGTCGATGCCGATCAGGGCCAGCATGAGGGCTTTCTGGAAGTGCATGCGGTTCTGGGCCTGCGGGAAGATGATCGAGGCGTCGCTGTCGGCGACGTCGTCGGTGACCTCTTCGCCACGCATGGCCGGGAGGCAGTGCATGAACCGGGCGCCCGGCTTGGTATGGCTCCAGAACTCCTTGTTGACCTGGAAGGGCTTGAAGGCGGCGATGCGGTCCTTGTACTCGTCCTCCTGGCCGGTCCACCACCAGCAGTCGGTGTAGATGAAGTCGGCGCCGGCGATGGCCTCCAGAGGATCGTCGGTGAGCAGGAACGAGCCGCCGCTCTCGGCGGCGAACCCGGCGGCCAGCTCGGTGAGCTCGGGGGACAGCTCGTAGCCGGTGGCGTTGCCGATGCGCACGTTGAGTCCAAGCTTCGAGAGCGTAGTCGACAGGGAGTTGCAGGGATGGGCGGCGTCACCGACGTAGGCAAACGTGACGCCGCCCAGCGTACCGGCGTGCTCGAGGATGGTGAGCGCGTCGCTCATGCTCTGGCAGGGGTGCCGATCGTGATCCATGCCGTTGATGACCGGCACGTGTGACCACTTGGCGAGCTCGTTCACGGTCTCGTTCAGCTTGCTGCGTATCTCGATGGCGGAGTTGTACTGGGAAAGGGTGCGGGCCGTGTCGGCGATACTCTCGCGGCCGGGCAGGTGGATCTCGCCGGGGCGCAGGTAGAGGGCGTTGCCGCCCAGCTCGGCAAAGCCGTTCTCGAAACTCACGCGAGTGCGCGTGGAGGCGGCCTCGAAGATCATCGCCAGGTGCTGGCCGGGGAGGAACGAAGTGAGCGGGCGCTTCTTCCACAGCGCCTTCAGGTTCACGGCGAGCTTGAGCAGGTCTTCGAGCTCCTCGCGGGTGAAGTCGAGGTCGGTGAGGAAGTGCCGGCCACGGAACTTCTTGAGGGGGGGGAGCGTGGTGACCAATCCGGTGCCTCCTGCTTGACGGTCGGGCGTTGGTACGGTGCGTGCCGCCAGTGCAAACGGGCGCCGGGCCGGGCGTCCGGTGAGCCGCCGCCTTCCGGCGAGATGGTTGTCTGTCCGGACGGACAAATATATGCTAGCAACAGATGAATACATTGACAAGCCTTTGTCGGCGCTTCGTAAGAAGGACGTGACGTGAGCGCTACGGACCAGCAGCGCAGGAGCCTTGCCAGAGGGCAGGGACTGTCCGAGCCTTTGTACCTCGAAGACCCCATGCAGGCGCTGGCGCCGACGGCGCAGCGCATCCTGGCCGCCGCCCAGCGGCTGCTGGCCAGCGGCGGCTTCGAGGCGCTCAAGCTGTCGGCTATCGCCCGTGAGGCGGGCGAGTCCAAGGCCAGCATCGGCTATCACTTCGGCAACAAGTCGGGCCTCGTCACGGCGCTCATCGACTCGCTGGCCCACGACGCCAACCGCGGCCTCATCGAAGATACCGGCAAGCTGCCGCGCGGCGAGCAGCGCATCCACGCGCTCATCGACGGCGAGACCCGCATCGCCGCCGACGCCGAATCGTTCCAGTCTTTCTTCGATGTGCTCCCGCACGCCTTGCGCGATCCCGACCTGCGCGGGCGCGTGGCGGCGCTCTACGACGGCTATCGAGAGACAGTGCTGCGCTGCCTGGATGCCGACGACGCCGCCACGCAGGAGCGCTTGCGCCCCTTCGCCATGCTCATGATCGCCATCGTCGACGGGTTGGCGATCCAGCACGGTTTCGATCGCGAAGGCGCCGACGTGGCCGCCGCCACCGATCTGTGGGAGCGGCTCGTGAGGCCGTTCCTCACCGAGGTCGGCTCGCTTGAGCGGGAGTAGACGGGGGCCGGCAGCGCATCGGACGCCGAGGCAGAGCGGCGGTCGGCGCCCGTTCTAGCTCCGCCGGCCTCCCGCAGGTATCCTTGAGGTCATGAACGCCGCGATCATCTGGGACGAGGCCTACGCCGAGCACGACACCGGCGCCCGCCCCGAGGGCGCCGACCGCATCAGCACCATGGTCGACCACCTGCGGGCCACCGATCTGTGGCCGGGCCTCACCGTGGTCAAGCCCGAGGCGGCGACCGAGGACGACATCCTCCTCGTGCACACCCCGCGGCACCTGGCGATGATCAAGCGGGCCGGGCAAGGCGGCGGCACCTGGATCGACTCCGACACGCACGTGTCGCCGCGCAGCTACGAGACCGCCCTGCTCTCCACCGGCGGCGCCATCGCGTCGACGAGGCTCTGGGACGAAGATCTCGTCCCCTTCGCCCTCATCCGCCCGCCGGGTCACCACGCCACGCCGGATCGCGCCATGGGCTTCTGCCTGTTCAACAACATCGCTGTCGCGGCCGCTAAGCTCCTCGAAGAAGGCCGCGAGCGCGTGGCGATCATCGACTGGGACGTGCATCACGGCAACGGCACCCAGGCCGCGTTCTACGACGCGCCGCGCGTTCTGTTCCTCTCGATGCATCAGTGGCCGCACTACCCCGGCAGCGGGTTCTTCACCGAGTGTGGCCAGGGCGCCGGCGAGGGCTACACCGTCAATCTGCCGCTGCCCGCGGGCAGCAGGGACGCCGACTACTCCCTCGCCTTCGAGGCGATCGTGGAACCGATCGTGAAGCAGTTCGCGCCGCAGGCCATCCTGGTCTCCGCCGGCCAGGACATCCACAGCGACGATCCCCTGGGCGGCATGGAGGTCTCCGACGGCGGCTTCGGTATGATGGCCCTGCGCTGCCTGCGTCTGGCCCGGGAGCTCTGCGACGGACGGCTCGCCTTCGTTCTTGAGGGCGGGTACGATCGCAGGGCCTCGGCGCGTGCCGTGGAGGCCGTTCTACGCGCGATCGTGAGCGAAGATGCGCCGCAGATCGATACGGCGCCGGGCCGCGCCGCCGCCGCCATCGAACGCGCGCGCGCGACGCAGGCGGCGTACTGGGACCTCTGATCCGGCGCGCCGCCGGATGGCCGCGACTCAGTACTCCGCGTCAACGGCCTTGGTCTTGCCCCTGAACGTCCGGTAGAGCATCGCCGTGTAGGCCAGCACGATCGGGCAGCCGATGAGGGCCACGATGAGCATCACCTCGAGCGTCAGGTGGCCCGATGAGGCATTGGTCACCGTCAGGCTCGTCTCCGGCGGCGTGCCGCGGGCCGGCACGATCTCGGGGAAGTTGCCCACGGCGGCGATGCCGGCCAGGGCGATGATGGTGACCGCCGAGCCCAGGAACGAACGCAGCTCACCGCCCTCCTTCTTCATCTGCAGAATGGTGTAGACCAGGGCGACCGCGAGCACGACGAGGAAGAACCAGCCTAGCGGCCTTCCCAGCACGTTGTCGGATGCGCGCGAGACGGTGAGGATGGTCGCCCCCGACGTCGCTGCCGCCAGGACGGCGAACGTCCAGAAGGTGATACGCCTGCAGGTCACGGCGCGACCGTGCAGGGCGCCCGGCTCCGACTTCAGGACCATCCAGGCCGCCCCGTGGCTCACGATGAGGAAGAGCCCGGTCATGGCCACCAGCAGCGAATAGGGATTGAGCAGCTGCAGGAAGGTGCCGGTGTAGTCGCCGTTCGCATCCATGGGCACGCCGCGGATGACGTTGCCCAGGGCGCAGCCGACGAGGATCGACGGCAACAGGCTGCCGAGGAAGAACGCCCCGTCCCAGACCCTGCTCCAGCTCGAGTCGCCGTGCCGGAACTCGAGGGAGACGGCACGGATGATGAGCCCGAACAGCACCAGCATGATCGCCAGGTAGAAGCCGCTGAAGGTCATGGCGTAGACCATGGGGAAGGCCGCGAACATGGCGCCACCGCCGGCCACCAGCCAGACCTCGTTGCCGTCCCAGACCGGTCCGATCGAAGCGCGCACCACGCGCTTCTCATCCTCGGTCCGAGCGATGAACGGGTACAACACCCCGGCGCCGAGGTCGAAGCCGTCCAGCACCACGTACCCGGTGAGCAGGAACGCGACCAGGAAGAACCAGATGTTCTGCAGGCTCATCACGTCACCTCCCGGCGCCAGCGGGCGCAGCCTGCTCGGCGGTCTTCTCTGACTGGAGCATCTCGACAACGTCCTCCGGTCCCCTGCGGATGATGCCGAGGAAGATCCGCAGCCAGGCGATGAACAGGATCAGGTAGATCAGGCCGAAGAGACCGAGCGTGGTCCAGACCTCACCCGCGGAGATCACCGGCGAGACGCCGTCGCTCGTGCGCAGCAGTCCCTGTACGATCCACGGCTGGCGACCGACCTCGGTCGCGGTCCAGCCCATGTTCATGGCGATGATGGGCAGCGGGAAGCAGACGACCAGCAGCCAGAGCATCCAGCGCGCCTTCTCGAGCCGCTTCAGGAAATGCATGACGAGCGCCAGGAGCATGACCCCGATGAAGACGAACGAGAGCGCGATCATCAGGTGGTAGCTCTGGAAGGTGATCTGCTCGGGAGGTCGGTCGGCGGGCGGTACGCTCTCGAGGCCGGTGACCTTCGCGCTCGGGTTCAGGTGGAGCATCAGGCTGAGACCGTTCGGGATCGCGATCCCGGTGGTGTCGTAGGTCCCGGCGCTGTCCTTGGTGAGCCAACCGAAGAGCCACAGGTTGGCGCCGTCGGCGGTCTCGGTGACGTTCTCGAACGCCGCCATCTTCACCGGTTGGTACTCCGCGACCACGAGCGCGTGCCAATGGCCGATGAGCGGCATCGCGGCCGAGGCCACGAGGCCCACGGCCAGCGCCGTGACTAGCGCCTGGCGGGCGAAATGCAGGTGCCGCTTCTTGAGCAGGTACCAGGCGCAGATGCTCGCGACCACGAAGCAGCCGGTGATCACGGCCCCGGTCATGGTGTGCACGTAGCGTGGGGCGGTCGACGGGTTGAAGGCAGCGGCCCAAAAATCGGTGAGCACCGCTTTGCCGCCCTCGATCCTGTAACCGGCCGGCGTGTGCTGCCACGAGTTGGCGATCAGGATCCACAGCGCAGAGAGAAAGGCGCCGAACAGGACCAGCCAGGTGGAGGCGTAGTAGAAGCCGCGCGATACCTTCTTGCGGCCGAACAGTAAGAAGCCGAGGAACGTCGACTCGAGGAAGAAGGCGAACAGCCCTTCAGCCGCGAGCGGAGCCCCGAAGATGCTGCCGACGAAGCGTGAGTAGTTCGCCCAGTTGGTGCCGAAGGCGAACTCCATGGTGAGGCCTGTGGCGACACCGATGGCGAAGGTTGTCGTGAAGAGCTTGATCCAGAAGTTGGAGGCCGACTTGTCGGCCGGGATGCGGCTCTTGTAGTAGCGCCGCTCGGAGAACACAACCATCAGCGCGAGGCCGATGCTGATGGGCACGAAGATGAAGTGGTACCCGATGGTGAAGGCGAACTGTATGCGCGACAGCAGCAAGGCGTCCATGCGTGTCCTCCACCTCCCCGGCAAGCGGTTGGCCCGCCCCGGTACCGGATCCCCAGTACCGCCGGGCGGCGCGGCAGCTTCTATTGTCACTATGCAAATGGTGGCATGTCAACCATGATCGCGAGCCGGTGCCCGGGGGGCTGAATAGAGAGTATTAAGCGCAGGTTAAGCAGCCTGTTCAGGCCCGGTATGCTTGTGCTAACATGCGCGAGGCGCCGGCAGACATTCGCCGGCCGTTCTGCTGTAGGAGGCTGATCCGTTTGTCTGAAGAACTGCTCGAATGCCAGGAGTGCTCGGCTGAATGCGAGAAGGTCGTCTATCCGGCGTCCTGTCTCAGCATGAACTGCCGTTTCCTGTACGCGTTTAAGGAAGACGGCGACACGTTTTTCGGGTGCATCGAGAAGGTGTTCCCGCACGAGATCGACCTGAGGATGTTTCAGGACATCGAGCGTGGCAAGGGCGGGTTCGGCGTGGTCAAGGTGGCCCGCACCCCGCTGCCGCAGTGCTCGGTGGCCGTGCAGAGCTGCTACGCCTCCGGCGAGGGGCCGCTCTGCCGCAACATGTACTTCCGGCGCCGTGACCGGCGCGAGGTGCAGGTCGTAGAAGACTGATTCGCGGCGTGCGGCACGCCCAGGCAGCGCCGATCTCCAGGATTTGCAGGCGAAACCGCGGTTCTGCCGCGGTTTCGTCGTCTCTGGGTACTGGTATACTCAAGAAGCGCAGCCACCAGGCTGCCCATGGGGGCGAACAGGTCTCGACATGGGCTGTACCGGGGTGGGAGCAGCAGGCCGAGGTCCGGTGGCCTCGTTAAACTGCCGGAACACCATACTTGCCGAGAGCAATCTCGCACTCGCCGCCTAGTAACTAGGTAGCGCATCGCGCCCGGCTCGCCCACGGCCGGGGTCCGCGGTGTCATCAAGTGGGCTGGGGTGCGGTCGCGCTGCTCCGAGCGAGCGCACCCGAGACTAACCGGAGCTGGCGACCGGCACCCGGCCGACGCGGGGGCCGCGAGCGAGATCAAATGCGCCGGCTAAGCCTGTAGAGACTCCGCCGCGGCGTCCGTGGACGCGGGTTCGATTCCCGCCGCCTCCACCAATCCCCTGGCCGCCGCACGCTCGCGACCGTGGACTATACTTCGAGCGTGGACCAGCCGGCCGACATCCTCTCCGCCACTGCGCCCGCCAACGCGACGCCTCCAGCGTCGCGTTGGCCCCGCGTGCTGGAACCCATTCCCGTGAGTATCGCGCTCGCGCTCGTAGTCACGGCCGCGGGTCTGGTCGAACTGCTCACGCGCAGCGGGGTCTCGGTGGGGTACCGCGACGACGGACCTCTGCTCATCACGCTGACGGTGGCCGGCGGCCTCTCGCTGGCGCTTCTGTGGTGGTCGCCGCTCGCCGGCCTCTGCGTCTCGCTCGGTCTCTTGTGCGCGCAGTCGATCATCGGCTACCAGTTCACGCTGGCGGCCCTGTGGGCCGTCGTCGTCGCGTCCTTTGCGACGGTCGCCTTCGACCACTGGCGCCGCGCGGTGGCGGCCGGCTTCCTGGTGGCCGCCGGCATGGTCGTGGCGCTGCTGACCATGCCGGGCGTGACCTGGCTGAACGCCCTGAGCGCGTGGGTCGCGCTCTCGGTCGTCTGGATAGTGGCGGTCGTCATCCGCCTGTACCGCGGCAGCATCGAGCGCGCCGAGCGCCGGGCGGCGCTGTTCGCCGCCGACCGCGAAGCACGGGCCCGCGAAGCGGTCGCCGAGGAGCGCGCGCGGCTCGCGCGCGAACTGCACGACAGCGTCGGCCACGCGCTCAACGTCGTCGTGCTGCACGCCGGCGCGGCGCAGCGGATCCTCGACAAGAGGCCGGAGTTGGCCCGCGAAGCGCTCGACTCGATCGAGACGGCCAGCCGGCAGGCGCTGGGCGACATCGAGCGCATGCTCGGCATCCTGCGCGCGCCCGACGAGGATGCCTGCTGCGACGTGGTCCCCGGCCTGGCACAGCTGGAGACGCTGTGCGGGCAGGTGTGCGAGGCCGGGCTGCCCGTCGTACTGACCGTGGAGGGCGAGGCGCGCGCGTTGCCGGCCAGCCTAGATCTCACCGCCTATCGCATCGTTCAGGAATCGCTCACAAACACGCTCAAGCACGCCGGCAAGACGCACGCGTCGGTTGCCGTGCGCTACGAGCAGGACGCGCTCGCCATCGATGTCATCGACGACGGCCGCGGCGTCTCGGCCGGCGCCGTTGGCGAAGGCCGCGGCCTCATGGGCATGGGCGAGCGAGTCGCCACGTTCAGAGGAGAACTCGAGGCGGGCCCTCGCGCGGAGGGCGGCTTCGCCGTCCGCGCGCGCCTCCCGCTGCCCAAGGAGGGCACATGAGCATCACCGTAGTGCTGGCCGACGACGAGCAGATGGTGCGCTCCGGCCTTAGGCTGATCCTCGAGACCGAGCCCGACATCGAGGTCGTCGGCGAGGCCGGAGACGGCGGCGAGGCTGTGGAACTCACGCGCCGCCTCGACCCGGACGTCGTGCTGATGGACGTGCAGATGCCGATCATGAACGGGATAGAGGCGACGCGCGCCATCGTCGCGCTGGGGCGCGACGAGACCTCGCGCGTGCTCATCCTCACGACCTTCGACCTGGACGAGTACGTCTACGAGGGCTTCAAAGCCGGCGCCAGCGGATTCCTGCTCAAACGCACGCCGGCCGCCGACCTCGTCGCCGGCATCCGCATCGTCGCCGCCGGCGACGGCATGATCGCGCCCTCGGTCACGACGCGTCTCATCGCGACCTTCCGCGAAAGAGATGAGCGAGCCGGAGTCCCGCGCGACCCGGCCGTGCTCGATGACCTCACCGCGCGCGAGCACGAGGTGCTGGTGCTGGTCGCGCGCGGCATGACCAACGGCGGGATCGCCACCCACCTGTTCCTGAGCGAGGGTACCGTGAAGACGCACGTGAAGCGGATCTTCTCCAAGCTCGGGCTGCACGACCGCACGCAGGCCGTGATCCTCGCCTACGAAGTGGGGCTGGTGCGCCCTGGGGACGGCCCGGCCGATTAGCCTCACGGTGGCCGACGTACCCCCGTGGGGGTACGGGCGCCGCCGCCAGAATCCCTCTCTGGGCGACGGCACGTTCCTGCCCTGGGGTGACGACGCGGTCCAAGCCTCCCGCTAGGCTTCTCTCACAAGGTGCAGACGACCCTCGGAGGTGCGGACGTGAACGACTCGATGCTTGGCTGGTTCTTCGGCGTCGTCGTCCGTCCGCGCACGTGGCTCAACGTCCTCTTCCAGTGGCTGGCGTTCCCGCTCGGCCTCTTCTACTTCGTCTTCCTCAGCGTCGGGCTCTCAGTGGGCCTCGGCCTCGTCATCATCTGGGCGGGCATCCCCATCCTGCTCGTCGTGGCCGGCGCCTGGTGGCTCTTCGGCGCCTTCGAGCGCGTGCAGGCCAGGTACCTGCTCGGCGCCGACGTACCCTCGGCGCCGCGTGCCTGGGAAGGCGTCAACGGCGTGTGGGGCAAGCTCAAAGCCCACTTCGGCAGCGCCGCCACCTGGAAGGACCTCCTGTACCTGTTCGCCAAGCTGGCCTTCGGGATCGTCTCGACGACCCTGCTCATGACCTTGGCCGGGACGCTCTTCTGGTGCCTGGCCCTGCCGGTGGCGGCGATCTGGCACCTCGACATCGTGACCACGTCGACCAGCGGCTGGCATCCACCGCTGTGGCTGGGCCTCCTCGGCATCCCCGCGGGCCTGCTCACCCTTTTCGTCGGCCTCCACCTGCTGAACGGCTGGGGCTGGGTGTGCCGCCGGTGGGCCGAGGTGATGTTTGGCGCGCCGGCGCCCGCCGCCGCACCGGCGGCGACGACCCCGGAGGTCACCGTCGCGCCGGCCGCCGCGGCGCCCGCGCTGACGCCGCTGGTGAAAGTGGCGGCGCCCCCGCAGCCGCCCACGCTGCACGCGCCCCCGGGACCGCCCGCGTCGCCCGCGCCCCCGATACCGCCCTCGCCCCAGGAGATGGAGTGATGATGACTCGACGCATGACGAGGATCGTGTGGCCGTCGCTGGCGCTCGTGGTCTTCGCGACCGCGCTGGTGCTGCTCGGGCTGGCGTTGACCGGCACCGCCGGCGCCGCCAGCCCGCAGCCGACCCCGATCCCGACGCGGCTCGCGCCGAGCGGCCCGGTGCAGGGGGCGATCGTCCGGTTCGGCGAGAACGTGACCGTGCCCGCCGGCGACCGCGTGGAAGCGGTCGTCGCCTTCGGCGGCGACGTCATCATCGACGGCGCCGTGAAGGGCCCCGTCGTCGCCTTCGGCGGCGACGTGCTCGTGCGCGGGACCGTGGGCGACGCCGTCGTCGCCTTCGGCGGCAACGTGGCCCTGACGCCGACCGCCGTCGTGGGCAGCGCGATGGGCCCGCAAGATACATCGGTCGTCATCTTCGGTGGCACGCTGGCGCGCGCGCCCGGAGCGCAGATCACCGGCAGCGTTCAGCGCGCCGACGGCGCGAACTGGGCCGCGGTGGCCAACTGGGCCACGCAGCACACCTTCGTGCGCCCGTGGTGGGGCTTCACGTTGATGGGCTGGATCGTGCAGACGGCCTTCTGCCTGGTGCTGGCGCTGGTCGTCGCCGCGCTCATGCCGCGGCAGATGCTGGCCGTGCACCGACACCTGAAGCTCAAGCCGGCCGGTTCGCTCGGCTGGGGCGCGCTCGTCTTCTTCATCGCCGGCCCGGCCGTGCTCGTCGTGCTCGTGATCAGCATCGTGGGGCTCCTCGTGGTCGTGCCCTACGTCCTGCTGGCGTTGCTCGCCTACTTCTTCGCGGTCACCACCGTGGGAGCGTTCGTCGCGCAGCGTGTCTTGACGGGAGGCGGACGCAGCGAGAACCTGATGCTGGCTACCGTGCTGGGCGTGATCGGAACCACGATCGCCACCCGCATCCCGGTGCTGGGCTCGCTGGTGTCGCTGGCGATGATCGTCTTCGGCACGGGCGCCTGCGCCCTGGCCATCGCCGAGTGGCGCCAGGCCCGCAAGCAGTCTGGCGCACCGACGCCGGCGGCAGAACTCAAGGGGGAATCGTGAGCGACACGACCATCGGCGGCGAAGACGCCGTCGTCCAGGCACGCGGCGTCACCAAGCTCTACGGACAGGGTGACGCCTGCGTACACGCTTTGGCCGGGATCGACATCGACCTGCGGCGCGGCGCCTACACGGCGATCATGGGTCCGTCGGGCTCGGGCAAGTCGACCCTCATGCATATCCTGGCCGGCCTCGACCGCCCTAGCGCGGGCAGCGTGTGGGTCGACGGTGCGGAGGTCACCGGGCTCAAGGAGCGCGCCCTCACGCAGCTACGGCGCGACAAGATCGGCTTCATCTTCCAGACCTTCAACCTTCTGCCCACGCTGACCGCGGCCGAGAACATCGTGCTGCCGCTGACCATCGCCGGGCGCAAGGGCGAGGAGGCCTGGGTCGACGAGCTCGTCGCCACCGTGGGGCTCGGCGACCGGCTCAAGCACAAGCCCGCCGAGCTCAGCGGCGGCCAGCAGCAGCGCGTGGCCGTGGCCCGCGCCCTCGCCTCGCGGCCCGCGGTGCTCTTCGCCGACGAGCCGACGGGCAACCTCGACTCGCGCACCGGCGAGGAGGTGCTTCAGCTCCTGCGCCACTCCTCCGACAAGCTCGGCCAGACCATCGTCATGGTCACCCACGACGCACACGCGGCCACCTACGCGGACCGCATCGTCTTCCTCAAGGACGGGGTGATCGCCCAAGACTGCGGCCGCCTGAGCCGCGATGAGATCTACGACGTCATCAAGTCGCTCGAGGACGCGCGATGATCCGTATCGCCTGGCGCAGCCTCACCGCGCACAAGCTGCGCACGATCCTGACGACGCTGGCCATCCTCCTCGGGGTGGCCATGATCAGCGGCACCTACGTGCTCACCGACCAGATCGACCGCGGCTTCAAGCAGATCTTCACCGACGCCTACAAGGGCACCGACGTGACCGTCACGCGGCAGGCGTCGTTCAGCGGCGGGGAGATGGTGAGCTCCACCGAGGGGCTGCCGGAGTCCATCGTGGGCCAGGTGCGCGCCGTGGACGGCGTGGCCGAGGCCGTGGGCTACATCTCGGGCATGGGCGCCGTGTCGGTGAACGGCAAGGTGGTGCAGACCATGGGCGCGCCGACCCTCTTCTTCGGCGGGCCGCCGAGCGATCTGAGCAGCACGAGCTACGTGCAGGGCAGCTACCCGACGCGCGCGGGCGAGGTGGGCGTGGTCCAGAAGCTGGCCACCGACGAGAAGCTCAGCGTGGGCTCGCCGATCGGCCTGATCACCGACGCGGGCCTGCAGCAAGGGAGAGTCTCCGGGGTCTTCACCTTCGGCGCCGAGTCGTCGCTGGGCGGCTCGCTGCTGCTCAACACGACGCTGGCCGACGCGCAGAAGTGGTTCGGCATGGAGGGCCGGGTGAGCGAGGTCGACGTGAAGGCGGTGGCCGGGACCTCGGCCGGGACGCTCGCCGCCCGCATCCGCGCCGCGCTGCCCAAGGACGCCGAGGTCAAGACCGGCGAGCAGGCCGCGGCCGACCAGACCAAGGCGCTGAGCGACTCGATCGGCGCGTTCCTGACCCCCGCGCTGCTCAGCTTCGGCGGCATCGCCGTGCTGGTGGGCGCCTTCATCATCTTCAACGCGTTCTCGATGACCGTCGCCCAGCGGCGGCGCGAGTTCGCCATGCTGCGCGCCTTGGGCGCCTCGCGGCGCCAGGTGCTGTGGAGCCTCACCGGCGAGGCGCTGGTGATGGGCGTGCTGGCCTCCGCGCTGGGCCTCCTGGCCGGCGTCGGCGTGGCGTGGCTGGTGAACGCCGGCTTCAAGGCGGCCGGCATGGACATCCCGCGCAGCGGGCTGGTGGTGGAGCCGCGCACCATCGTCGTGGCGCTCGTGGTCGGGGTCCTGGTCACGCTGTTCTCGGCCGTGATCCCGGCGGTACGCGCCACCCGCGTGCCGCCCATGGCGGCGCTGCAGGAGGGCGCGCAGCTGCCGCCCTCGCGCTTCGCGCGCGTGACGCCCTACGCCGCCGCCGTGATCGCCGTGCTGGGCGCGCTGCTCATCGCGGCCGGCATGTACGGCCCCGGCGGCACGACCACGCGCCTGGGCACCATCGCCACGGGCGCCGTGCTCGTCTTCGTGGCCGTGGCCATCACCGGCAAGTACTTCGTCAAACCCCTGGCCGGCTGGCTCGGCTGGCCGCTGCAGAAGCTCTCGCCGGTCAGCGGCCGCCTGGCGCGCGACAACAGCCGCCGCAACCCGGGCCGCACCGCGGCCACGGCCTCGGCGCTGATGATCGGCCTCGGCGTGGTGGTCTTCGTGGCCGTCTTCGCGCAGGGCCTCAAGAGCTCGTTCATCGACAGCTTCGACGCCACCGTGCGCGGCGACTACATCGTGAGCGCCAAGAACTACATGAACCTGCCGAACAGCGCGCTGCCGGACGTGGCGGCCGCTCCCTCGGTAGTGGCCGCCGCCGGCGTCGACGCGCAGCAGCTGCAGGCCGGCAAAGCGCGGAGCTTGATCGCCGTCTACGGCGTCGATCCCCGGGTCTTCTTGGGCGTGTGGCACTTCGACTGGCTGAAGGGCGACGACGCCGTGCTCGGGGGCCTCGGCGCCGACGGCGTCGCGGTGGAGGAGCAGACGGCGTCCAGCCTGGGCGTCAAGGTGGGCGACACGCTGCCGGTGACCACCGTGGAAGGGAAGAAGGCCCGCCTCCAGGTGCGGGGCATCTACCGCGACCCGATGATGCTGAACGGCCTCACCGTGAGCGCGGCCGGCTACCTGGCGCTGTTTCCCAAGCCGGCGCTGTTCATGATCATCGCCAAGGCCGCGCCGGGGAGCGACCTCGCCGCGACCCAGCGCGGGATCGAGAGCGCCCTCAGCAACGCGCCCACGGCGGAGGTCAAGACCTCCGCCGAGTACAAGGACACCATGGTCGGCATGGTGAACCAGCTGCTCAACCTGCTGTACGGGCTGCTGGCCATGAGCGTGATCATCTCGCTCTTCGGCATCGTCAACACGCTGGTGCTGGCGGTGTTCGAGCGCACCCGCGAGATCGGGCTCACGCGCGCCCTCGGCATGTCACGCCGCCAGGTGCGCGCCACGGTGCGCTACGAGAGCGTGATCACCTCGATCATCGGCGCGCTCATGGGCATCGTGGTCGGCATCCTGTTCGCCTGGGTGGTGACGACCAAGTTCGCCGGCCAGGGCATCTCCTTCTCGATCCCCGGCGTGCAGCTCGTGGTGTTCCTGATCGTGGCCATGATCGTCGGCGTGATCGCTGCGATCCTGCCGGCGCGGCGGGCGGCGAGGATCGACATCCTCGAGGCGATACACTACGAGTGACCGACAAGGGGAGGGCGGCGCGCCGCCCTCCCCCGAGGGACGGAGAGACATATGCCCGAGAGCGACAACGCCCACCGCGTCGACGACGCCCTGGAGGGCGAGATAGTGGACGAGGGCGGCGATCCGGGAGCGCACGCCGGCCCCGCCGGAGGCGGCGCCCCGCCCCGCCCCGCCGGCGTCACCTTCGACGCCACCGTGGTGACCAAGGCGGTCAAAGAACATCGCGACCGCGCCGCCCTCACCTTGGGCGCCGTGCTCGTCGTGATAGGCGCCGTACTGCTCGCCGGCCGCGTCAGCGACGTGGTCGCGGCCGGCGGCCCCGCCCTGTGGATCGGCCTCGGCTTTCTCACCTGGTGGGTGTTCAGCGGCAACTACGGCCTGCTCCTGCCCGCCGGCGTGCTCACCGGGCTCGGTCTGGGGCTGATGCTCGACCACGTCGAGTTCTACGGGAACCCCGTGGCTCTCGGCCTGGGCACCGGGTTCCTCGCCATCTATGCTCTCGACGCGCTGCGGCGGCAGCTCAGATCAAGCTGGTGGCCGCTCGTGCCGGGAGCCGTGCTCGTAGTCGTGGGATTGCTGCAGAACACCTCGGGGTGGGATTCGCTGGGCGAGCTGGGCTGGCCGCTGCTCCTGATCGTCGTCGGCATCATCATCATCGGCGGCGCGCTCGCGCGGCGCGCTCCGCGGCGGTAGGGGCCGCAAGCCCACCCAAGTGAGCGCATCGACCCCATCGTTCGAGCAGGGGCCGATCCGCCCGCCCAGCGAGGCGCACAGCCTGCTGGTGCGGGTGATCCGCAACTGCACCTGGAACCGCTGCACCTTCTGCCCGGTGTACAAGGGGACGGCGTCGTCGCTGCGGCCGCTCGAGGACGTGCTTGCCGACGTCGATGCCATGGCCGCCGCGGCGGAGGTGCTGGAGGCGGAGGGGGTCGGGGCGATCCACGGCGGCCTGGTGCCGCAGGAGGCCTACCAGGTGGCGCTCTTCCTGCAGGGCGGCGCCAACCAGGCCTTCCTCCAGGACGCCGACCCATGCGCCGTGAAGCCCCAGAAGCTGGCGCGGGTGATCCGGCGCGTCAAGGAGCGCTTCCCGGCCGTGACGCGCGTGACCACGTACGGGCGTGCGGCCACGCTGGCGCGGCGCACGGCGGAGCAGCTTGCGCTGCTCGCCGGCGCGGGGCTGACGAGAGTGCACCTGGGCCTCGAGTCGGGCGCCGACGAGGTGCTGATGGCGATCGACAAAGGTTGCACCAGCGGCGACCTGATCGCCGCTGGCGAGAACGTCGTGCGCGCCGGCCTGGAGCTGTGCTTCTACCTGATGCCGGGCCTGGGCGGGCGCGAGGCGGCCACCGCGCACGTCGCGGGCTCCGCCCGCGTGATCCGCGCGGTGGCCGCGGCCGCGCCCGCCGAACGCCCGCTGGTGGTGCGCCTGCGCACGGCCGCGGTGGTGCCCGGCACGCCGCTGGCGGAGCGAGAGGCGGCGGGCGAGTTCGTGCTGCCCGACGACGTGGAGGTCGCGCGGGAGCTGCGCGACCTGCTCGGGCAACTCGGCGACGCCCGCCTCGAACTGCGCTCCGACCACGCGCTCAACCTGCTCCCGGGCCTGGAAGGTTCCTTGCCCGCCGACCGCCCGCGGCTGGAGGCCCTGCTGGACGAGTTCCTCGCGCTCTCGCGTGTTGAACAGGCGCGGTACGCCGTCGGCTCGCGCCTGGGCATCTACCGGGCTCTGGGCGACCGCCTCGATCCACAGCGCCGGGCGACGCTGGAACAGCAGTTCGGCGGCTATCACGAGCCGTCCGCCGACGAGCTGCTGCAGGCGGCCACGGCGCTGCGCGCGCGCTTCCTCTAGGTCGCCGTCCGCGCGTCCGTGTCGCGGCGCGCTCGCTGGCCTGCCTCGCCGTCGTCCTGCGGGGCCGGTCCGAGGTCGCCGATGAGGTAGCGCTGCACGGTGGGACCGACAGCCGCCACCAGCTGGTCCACCGAGGCCGAGGCGAGCGGCTCGATGCGAGTCACGTACCGCATCATGGCGAGGCCGATGAACTGCGAGCCGACGAGGGTGGCGCGCAGCTCGCCGTCGGCCACGCCGAGCGCCTGTGTGATGGGGCCGAACACGCGCCGGCCGAGGTAGTCTCGCACCATCGCCTGGGCGGCGTCGTTGGTCATCGCCGAGCGCACCATGGCGACCAGCGGCTGGCGGCTCTCCGGGGGTTCCCAGGCGTCGAGGAAGACGCGTACGATCGTCTCGCCGATCTGCCCCGCCTGACCGGCTCCCCCGGCGACCAGCCGCTGGAGGATCTCACCGGGCTCGACGGGGATCTGGAGGGCGGCGCCGAAGAGCTGCTCCTTGGACGTGAAGTAGTGCAGCACGAGCGCCGGGTCCACCTCGGCGGCGGCGGCGATACTGCGGATCGTCGCGCGGTCGTAGCCGAGCTCGGCGAAGGCACTGCGCGCGGCCGCGAGGATCGCCACGCGGGTGCCGCTCTCGCCGGGGCGGCGGCCGGCTCTCTTGGCGCCGCGACTCATACTCGGTCGGCGGCGCCAAGAG
>Ga0209585_10000362_pt1 | contig 17405 bp, 29 predicted proteins | sample NGEPerone_FD_185491 | JGI IMG/M metagenome (GOLD analysis project Ga0209585, IMG submission 185491) | Arctic peat soil microbial communities from the Barrow Environmental Observatory site, Barrow, Alaska, USA - NGEE Permafrost154B-one... | ecosystem: Environmental > Terrestrial > Soil >... | reverse complement strand
AGAGCCCGTTCAAGGATAAGGACTCCCGCGAGCACTTCGAGATCCGCACGCACAAGCGGCTCATCGACATCCATCAGCCGACGTCCAAGACCGTCGACCAGCTGATGAGGCTCGATCTGCCGGCCGGTGTCCACATCGAGATCAAGCTGTAGAGAGAATGACTGGCATCATCGGCAAAAAGGTGGGCATGACCCAGCTCTTCGACGACGGCGGCAACGTCGTGGCCGTCACCGTCGTCCAGGCTGGCCCCTGCCCGGTCACACAGGTCCGCACCCTCGACACCGACGGCTACGAGGCCGTGCAGCTGGCGTTCGAGGAGTGCAAAGACAAGCACATCAGCAAGCCCGAGCTGGGCCACCTCAAGAAGGCCGGCCTCAAGCACGGCATGCGCCATCTGGTCGAGTTCGACGGTCCCGGCGATCTCAAGATCGGCGATACCGTCACCGTCGAGGCTTTCGAGGACGGTCAGGCCGTCACCGCCATCGGCGTGAGCAAGGGCAAGGGGTTCCAGGGCACCATCAAGCGGCACAACTTCAGTCGTGGCCCTGAGACCCACGGTTCGCACAACGTCCGGCAGCCGGGTTCTATCGGCGCCAGCGCATACCCGGCGCGGGTGTTCAAGGGTATGCGCATGAGCGGGCACATGGGGGCGCAGCGCGTCACCCAGCAGGGCCTCAAGATCGTCCGTCGCGACGTCGAGAACAACCTGCTGCTCATCAAGGGCTCGGTGCCCGGCGCCAAGAACTCCGTCGTCGTCATCAAGGGTAGGTAGCAGTGAGCGCCGACGAGACCAAGAAGACTCCGCAGGCCAAGGCCGCGGGCGAGGTCAAGAAGCCGGCCGCCAAGAAGGCCGCCGCCAAGCCGGCCGCGAAGAAGCCGGCCGCCAAGAAGCCGGCCGCCAAGAAGGTTGCCGCCAAGAAGGCCGCCGCGCCGAAGCCGGCCGCCAAGAAGGTTGCCGCCAAGAAGGTTGCCGCGCCGAAGCCGGCCGCCAAGAAGGTTGCCGCCAAGGCGCCCGCCGCCAAGCCGGCCGCCAGGAAGGCGGCTCCGGAGAAGCCGGTCGAGAAGGCGCCCGTCGAGCGTCCTGCCAGGGTCAAGGCCGAGAAGAAGGCGTCGCCCGAGCCGCGGCGCGGCAAGCTCGGCGTGGCCACGGTCGTCGACGCCGCCGGCAAGGATCTCGAGACGCGCGACCTTAGCAAGGACCTGTTCGCCGTCCCGGCCGACGTCAACACGCTGCATCTGGTCGTGCGCGCCGAGCAGGCCGCGCGGCGTCGCGGCACGGCGTCGTCCAAGACGCGCGGCGAGGTCTCCGGCTCCACCGCCAAGCTGTATCGTCAGAAGGGCACCGGCCGCGCCCGCGCCGGCAGCGTCAAGTCGCCGCTGCGCACGGGCGGCGGCGTCACCTTCGGCCCCCGGCCGCGCAGCTTCGCCATCAAGGTCAACCGCAAGGTCGTGCGCAAGGCTCTGGCCATGGCGCTGAGCAATCGCGCCGAGAACGGCAACGTGTTCGTGGTCGCCGGCCTCAAGATCGACGCGCCGAGCACGGCCACCATGGACGAGTTCCTCGTGAACCTCGACATCGCGGCGCCGGTGCTCGTCGTCACCCACGACGAGCCGACCGTCACCAAGTCCGTGCGCAATCTCACGTACGCGGAAGCGTCCGAGGTCGGCGCGCTCTCGACCGAGCAGGTGCTCCGCGCCCGCTCGCTGGTCCTCACCGAGAAGGCGTTCGCCGCCCTGAATGAGGCGTAGTCATGGTTGAAGCAGAAAAGATCATCATCAAGCCGATCATCTCCGAGAAGAGCTACGCGCAGATCGACCACGACCGGTACACCTTCCAGGTGCACCTCGACGCGCACAAGACCATGATCGCCCAGGCGGTCGCCCAGCTCTTCAACGTCACGGTGGTCGGCGTCTCGACGGCGAATATGCGCCCCAAGCCGAAGCGCCGCGGCGTCTCGCGCGGGCGTACCTCGGCCTGGAAGAAGGCCGTCGTGCAGCTTGCGCCCGGCGACAAGATCGAATTCTTCGAGGGCAGGTAATGGGCATCAAGAGATTCAAGCCGACCTCGCCCGGCCGCCGCTCCATGACGGTCGATACGTTCGAGGACATCACGCGCAGCGAGCCGGAGCGTTCGCTGCTGGCGCCGCTCAAGAAGAACGGCGGCCGCAACTGCTACGGGCGCATCACGACGCGCCACAAGGGCGGCGGCCACAAGCGGCGCTACCGCGTCGTCGATTTCAAGCGCGACAAGGACGGCGTGCCGGCCAAGGTCGCGCACATCGAGTACGACCCGAACCGCTCGGCGCGCATCGCTCTCCTGCACTACGCCGACGGCGAGAAGCGCTACATCCTCGCGCCGCAGGGCCTCAAGGTGGGCGACACCGTCGAGTCCGGCGCCGCTGCCGACATCAAGCCCGGCAACGCGCTGCCGCTCGAGAACATCCCGTCGGGCACCACGGTCCACAACATCGAGCTGCAGCCGGGTCGCGGCGGGCAGCTGGTGCGCAGCGCCGGCACGAGCGCCCAGCTGCAGGCCAAGGAAAAGGGCTACGGCGTCGTGCGCCTGCCTTCCGGTGAGCTGCGCCGTATCCGCCTCGCCTGTCGCGCTACGGTGGGCGAGCTGAGCAACTCCGATCACTCCAACATCTCCGGCGGCAAGGCCGGCCGCACTCGCTGGCGCGGCGTGCGCCCGACCGTGCGCGGTACGGCCATGAACCCGGTCGACCACCCGCACGGCGGCGGCGAGGGCAAGACCACGGCCGGCCGTCACCCGGTCACGCCGTGGGGCGTGCCCACGCTGGGCTACCGCACGCGCACCAAGCACAAGCCGTCAGACAAGTTCATCATCCGCGGCCGCAAACGCGGCAAGCGTGGGTAAGGCAGGAGGCGCCTTTTGAGCAGGTCAGCAAAGAAAGGTCCGTTCGTCGACGAGCGCCTTCTCAAGCGCATCGAAGACATGAACGCCGCCGGCCAGAAGAAGATGATCAAGACCTGGTCGCGGGCCTCGACAGTGTTCCCCGACATGGTCGGTCACACCATCGCCGTGCACGACGGGCGCAAGCACGTGCCCATCTTCATCAGCGAGTCGATGGTCGGTCACAAGCTGGGCGAGTTCGCGCTCACCCGCACGTTCCGCGGTCACATCAAGGGCGACCGCTCGGCCAGAAGGTAACGGGTCATGGCAGTAAGGGCACAAGCGAAGTACATCCGTGTCGCGCCACGCAAGGCGCGCGAGGTCGTCGACCTCATCCGCGGCAAGTCCGTGGCCGAGGCGCGCAGCACACTGTTCTTCGCCAACCGCAACGCCGCGCGCGTGGTGGCCAGGGTCTTGAACTCGGCCGTCGCCAACGCCGAGAACAACAACGCGCTCTCGGCCGACGATCTGTACGTTAAAGAGGCTCGCGTCGACGAGGGTCCGACCCTCAAGCGGTGGCAGTTCCGGGCCATGGGCCGCGTGAACCGCATCCGCAAGCGCAGCAGCCACATCACCATCGCCGTGGAGCAGAGGGAGGTCCGTTCCTAGTGGGTCAGAAGGTACATCCGGGCGGCTTCCGCGTCGGCGTCATCCACGACTGGAAGTCTCACTGGTATACGGAGAAAGAGTTCAAGCAGTTCCTGTCAGAGGACGAGCGCATCCGCACGCACATCCTGCGCAAGCTCGCCCACGCCGGACTGTCGCGCATCATCATCCGCAAAGATCAGAACAACGTGACCATCGACATCCACACCGCGCGGCCGGGTATCGTGATCGGCAAGAGCGGCTCGGAGGTCGATGCGCTGCGCAAAGAGATCCATGCGATGACCAAGAAGAACGTGCAGGTCAACATCATCGAGGTCAAGCGCCCCGAGCTCGACGCCGTGCTGGTCGCCCAGTCCATCGCCGAGCAGCTCGAGAACCGCGTCAGCTTCCGTCGCGCCATGAAGCGCGCCCTGACGAGCGCCATGCGCTCGGGCGCCGCCGGCATGCGCGTGCGTTGCGGCGGCCGTCTGGGCGGCGCCGAGATGGCGCGCAACGAGCACTACAGCGAGGGCCGCGTGCCGCTGCACACGTTGCGCGCGGACATCGACTACGGCTTCCGCGAAGCTCGCACCACCTTCGGCCGCATCGGCGTGAAGGTCTGGATCAACAAGGGCGAGATCTTGCCCGAGGGCTATCCGATGGACGAGGCCAAGGCGCGCCAGGAGCGCGACGAACAGCGCCGCGACGACCGCGGCCGCGGTCCGCGCCGTGACGGCGGCGGTCGTCCCGGCGGTCCCGGCGGCGGCGGCGGTCGTCCCGGCGGCGGCGGTGGCCGTCCCGGCGGTCCCGGCGGTCGTCCCGGCGGTCCCGGCGGGCGTCCGGGCGGCGGCGGTCGCCCCGGCGGCGGCCGTCAGCAAGGTCGCCCGGCACCCAGCGGCCCCAGCGTGCCGATGGGCCGCAAGGCTCCCGAGCGCAAGGCGCCGCCGGCTCCCGCCGACAAGGCTAAGGCTCCGGCCGACAAGGCCAAGGCTCCGGCCGAGACCAAGCCGGCCAAGCCGACCACCGAGCAGAGTAGCTGACGGTAGAGAGGACGTAGACGATGCTCCTGCCGAAGAGAGTCAAGCACAGAAAACAACAGCGCGGCCGCATGGCCGGCACCGCGAAGGGCGGCACCACTGTCGACTTTGGCCAATTCGGCCTGAAGGCGCTGCAGTGCGGCTGGGTGAACAATCGCCAGATCGAGGCGGCCCGTATCGCGATGACCCGCCATATCAAGCGTGGCGGCAAGGTGTGGATCAACGTGTTCCCGCACAAGCCGATCACCAGGAAGGCCGCGGAGACCCGCATGGGCGGCGGCAAGGGTTCGCCCGAGTCGTGGGTGGCCGTGGTCAAGCCCGGCAAGGTCATGTTCGAGCTTGCCGGCGTGAGCGAGCCCGTGGCTCGCGAGGCCCTGCGTCTCGCCGCCCACAAGCTGCCCATCAAGTGCAAGTTCGTGACGAGGGAGGGGAGTCTCTTTGAAGGCTAGCAAGCTCCGCGAGCTCTCCGACGACGAGCTGATCGTGCGTCTCAAGGACACGCGCAAGGAGCTCTTCAACCTGCGCTTCCAGCACGCCACCGGGCAGCTCGACAACCCGCACAAGTTGAACGCGACGCGCCGCGAGATCGCTCGCCTGCTCACCATGCAGGCGGAACGCGAGCGTGTTCGCAAGGCAGCCGGTGGTGAAGCCTGATGGCGACGACGAAGAAGACAGACAGCGGCAAGCCCGCAGCCAAGCAGTCGGCGGCGCGCAAGCCGGCCGCGAAGAAGGCGGCGGCCAAGAAGGCGGCGACGAAGAAGCCCGCCGCCAAGAAGACCGCCGAGACCGCGGCCGTCAAGCCGGCCCGCAAGGTCTCGGCCGCCAAGACCAAGGCCAAGGCCGAGCGCAAGGCCCCTGAGAAGGTGCCGGGGCGCAAAGAGCGCCGCGGCATCGTGGTCAGCGACGCCATGGACAAGACGATCGTCGTGCGTATCGACGTGGCTCAGAAGCACGAGCGGTACGGCAAGGTCGTGCGCCGTTCGAGCAAGCTCCACGCGCACGACGAACAGAACGCGGCCGGCGTCGGCGATCTCGTGCGTGTCGTCGAGACGCGCCCGTTGAGCGCGATGAAGCGGTGGCGCCTTCTCGAGATCCTCAAGAAGGCCAAGTAAGAGAGCCGGCAGAGGAAGCAAATGATCCAGGTTGAGTCCAGACTACGAGTCGCCGACAACACGGGCGCGCGCGAGATCCTCTGCATCCGGATCCGCGGTGGCTCCCAGCGGCGCTACGCGACGGTCGGCGACATCATCGTCGGCACCGTCAAGGTCGCCACGCCCGGCGGCGGCGTCAAGAAGGGCGAGGTCGTCCGTGCCGTGGTGGTGCGCACCAAGAAGGAGTTCGGTCGCAAGGACGGTACGTACATCGCGTTCGACGAGAACGCCGCCGTGCTGATCGACAACCAGAACAACCCGCGCGGGACCCGTATCTTCGGCCCCGTGGCCCGCGAGCTGCGCGAGAAGAACTTCATGAAGATCGTGTCGCTCGCCCCCGAGGTGTTGTGATGAGCAAGATGAAGATCAAAAAGGGCGACCAGGTGAAGGTCCTCAGCGGCAAGGAAGCCGGCAAGACCGCCAAGGTGATACGCGTCGACGTCGAGCATCGCCGTGTCGTGCTCGAGCGGCTCAACATCATGAAGAAGCACACCAAGCCGAACCCGAAGAAGAACCCGCAGGGTGGCGTGATCGAGCGCGAGGCGCCCATCGACGCGTCGAACGTGATGCTCGTCTGCCCGGCCTGCGGTGAGCCGACCCGTGTCGGCTACCGGCTGCTCGACGACGGGGGCAAGGTGCGTAAGTGCCGCCGCGAGAGCTGCGGAAAAGATATCGAAAAGGCGTAAGTGACGATGGCCAGGCTCAAGGAAAAGTACTTCAAAGAGATCGTGCCGCAGCTCAAAGAGGAGTTCGGCTACCGCAACGTGATGGAAGTGCCGCGCGTCAGCAAGGTGACCCTCAACATGGGCGTCGGCGAGGCCAAGACCAACGCCAAGCTGCTCGACGCCGCCGTCGAGGACCTGGCGCTCATCAGCGGCCAGCGCCCGGCGATCACCAAGGCGCGCAAGTCCATCGCCAGCTTCAAGCTGCGCGAGGGCATGTCCATCGGCTGCCGGGTCACCCTGCGCGGCGAGCGCATGTACGAGATGATCGACCGTCTCGTCTCCATCGCCCTGCCGCGCATCCGCGACTTTCGCGGCATCTCGCCGGCCCAGTTCGACGGGCGCGGCAACTTCGCCATGGGCGTGCGCGAGCAGACCATCTTCCCCGAGATCGACTACGACTCGGTCGAGCAGTTCCGCGGTCTCAACGTGGTCATCACGACGACCGCCAAGACGGACGAGGAGGGGCGTGCCCTGCTGGCCAAGCTCGGCATGCCGTTCCGGTCGAACTAGGAGCATTTGAAGCATGGCTAAGACATCCCTCGTGGTGAAAGCCGGGCGCAAGCAGCGCTACAAGACGCGCGAGTACAACCGTTGCGCCAGGTGCGGCCGCCCGCGTGCGTACTACCGCAAGTTCGGGATCTGCCGCATCTGTCTGCGCGAAGTCGCGCACCAGGGCGTCATCCCCGGTCTGACCAAGTCGAGCTGGTGAGGAGGCGAGGACCATGTCAATGACTGACCCCATCGCCGACATGCTTACCCGCGTGCGCAACGGCAGCACGGCTCGGCACAGCATCGTCGAGATCCCTTCCTCGCGGATGAAGGTCGAGATCGCTCGCCTCATGACCGAGCAGGGCTACGTCGTCGGCTACGAGGTCAAGCAGGGCGAGCACGGCGAGGTCATCCACGTCGAGCTCAAATACGGCAAGAACAGAGAGCGGGTCATCTCCGGCATCAAGCGCGTCTCCAAGCCCGGGCGTCGTGTGTACGCCAAGAAGGAGTCGTTGCCCAAGGTGCTCGGAGGGCTCGGCACAGCGATCATCTCAACGTCACGCGGGCTTGTGACCAGCGCCGAAGCGCGCAAGCTCGGCCTGGGTGGCGAAGTGATCTGCTTCATCTGGTGAGGACGGCACATGTCGAGGATCGGTAAAGCTCCCATCCCGCTGCCCGCCGGCGTCGAGTTCATCTACGACAACGCCGTCGTGACAGTGAAGGGGCCCAAGGGTGAACTCACCCAGCGGGTGCCCCGTGAGATGCAGGTCGAGGTCGGCGACGGCGTCATCGAGGTCAAGCGACCCACCGACAGCGGCCAGCATCGTTCGCTGCACGGTCTCACGCGGACGCTCATCGCCAACATGGTGATCGGCGTCACCGACGGCTTCGAGAAGCGTCTCGAGATCGTCGGCGTCGGCTATCGCGCCAGCCTCAAGGGCGATACTCTGGAGCTGCTGGTCGGGTACAGCCACCCGGTGCTCCTCGAGCCGCCGGAGCACGTGACGTTCGAGACGCCGCAGGCTACCGTGGTCGTGGTCAAGGGCATCGACAAGCAGGTCGTTGGCGAGGTGGCCGCCAAGGTCCGCTCCACCCGCCCGCCTGAGCCGTACAAGGGCAAGGGCATCCGGTACGCCGGCGAGTACGTGCAGCGCAAGGTCGGCAAGCGCGCCTAGGCTGCCTGAGAGAAGAGGAACGTCAAGAAGATGAGCTCACTCAGCATCAGAGAAGCCCGCGCCAGGCGCAAGCGGCGCATCCGGGGACGCCTCGAAGGCACTCCCGCGCGTCCGCGCGTCTCGGTGTTTCGCTCCAACAAGGCGATCTACGCCCAGATCGTCGACGACGCGGCGGCCGCCACGCTGGTGGCCGCCCGGTCCGTCGAGGTCGAGGGCGCCGGTCTCAAGAAGTCCGAGGTCGCCAAGAAGGTCGGCGAACTGCTCGCCCAGCGGGCCCAGGACAAAGGCATCGAACGGGTCGTCTTCGACCGGTCTGGCTATCTGTATCACGGCCGAGTGAAGGCTCTCGCAGAGGGCGCCCGCGAGGGCGGCCTGGTTTTCTGACAAGGAGTAAAGGACCCCGTGGCTAGAGGATCATTCAGCGAAGGCAACGAGCTCAAAGAGCGCGTCGTCGATATCAACCGTGTCGCCAAGGTCGTCAAGGGCGGCCGGCGGTTCTCCTTCACGGCCCTGGTCGTCGTCGGTGACGAGAACGGCCACGTGGGCGCCGGCTACGGCAAGGCGCGCGAGGTGCCGCTGGCGATCCAGAAGGCGATCGAGGACGCGAAGAAGAACCTGTTCACGGTGCCGCGCTACAACGGCACCACCACGACCCACCAGGTGATCGGCCGCTTCGGCGCCGCGCGCGTGCTGCTCAAGCCCGCCTCCCCCGGTACCGGCGTCATCGCCGCCGGGGGCGTCCGCGCCGTACTCGAGCTGGCCGGCGTGCGCGATATCCTCACCAAGTCGCTGGGGACCACCAACCCCATCAACCTGGTGCGCGCGACCGTGGCGGGCCTGCAGTCTCTCAAGACGCCCGAGGGGCAGGCGCGTCTGCGCGGCATCTCGGTGAGCAAGGTGCTCGGCCTCGACCAGCGCGAAGCGGCCGTCGACGAGAGTGTCGCCGCGGCCCCGGCAGGGGAGGCCAAGGAAGCATGACGACGTATCTGCAGATCACGCAGGTCAAGAGCGCGATCGGCCGGCTCCCGAGCCACCGAGGCACGCTGCGCGCGCTTGGACTCAAGCGCATCCGTCACACCGTGGTGCACGAGGATACGCCCGTCATCCGCGGCATGGTGAACAAGGTCGCGTATCTCGTCGAGGTACGCCCGGCAGCGAAGAAGTCGTGACATGGCTGAAATAGGACTCCACGACCTGCGCCCCAACCCAGGCTCCACGAAGAACACCAAGCGTCTCGGTCGCGGCAAGGGCAGCGGCCAGGGCAAAACCGCGGGCAAGGGGCACAAGGGCTACAACTCCCGCTCCGGCGGCGGCGTGCGCCCGGGCTACGAGGGCGGGCAGACGCCGCTCTACATGCGGCTCGGCAAGCTCCGCGGCCCGCACATGAAGAAGAGCATGCCGATCGGCCCGTTCCGTACCTATGCGGTGCCGGTCAACGTCGGCCGCCTGTCGCAGGCGTTCGCGGCCGGCGACGAGGTCACGCCCGAGGCCCTCGTGGCCAAGGGCATCGTGAAGAACACGCGCACGCCCATCAAGATCCTCGGCGGCGGCGACCTCGACAAGGCCCTCAACGTGCGCATGGCGATGTACTCGCGCAGCGCCGTAGACAAGATCGAGGCAGTCGGCGGCAAAGCCGAGCTCCTCTGAGCGGCGCGGGGGGGTCGCGGCTGTGAACAACAAGCTCTGGCAGTCGCTCGTCAACGCCTGGAAGATCCCGGACCTTCGCACGAAGCTCGTCTTCACGGCGGCGATGATCGCGATTTATCGCTTCGGCTCGCACGTGCCCACGCCCGGCGTTAATCTCGATGCCCTGCAGAAGTTCTTCGACGAGGGCGGGGCGGGCGTCGTCGGCTTCCTCGACCTCTTCTCGGGCGGAGCGCTGGCGCGCGTCGCCCTGTTCGCGCTCGGCATCATGCCGTACATCACGGCGTCGATCATCATGCAGCTGCTCACGGTGGTCATCCCCAAGCTCGAGGAGCTCGCCAAAGAAGGCGAGCAGGGCCAGAAGGAGATCACCAAGTACACACGCTGGCTCACCGTCGGCCTGTCGTTCGTGCAGGCGATGGGCTACCTGGTGCTGTTCCACAGCCAGAACGCGCTGCCCAACCTCAACTGGTGGCGCGGCGCCTTGATCGTCTCAGCCCTCGTCTCCGGCGCGGTGTTCGTGATGTGGCTCGGCGAGCTCATCACGGCGCGCGGCATCGGCAACGGCATGTCGATCATCATCTTCATCAGCATCGTCTCGCGTATGCCGTCGGGCGCCGCCAAGCTGGTCACCATGAACCTGCTCACCATCGTGCTGTTCGTGGTCATCGCTCTGGCGGTCGTCGTGGGGGTCATCTGGATCACCACCGGTGAGCGCCGCGTGCCCGTGCAGTACGCGAAACGTGTGGTCGGGCGCCGCATGATGGGCGGCACCAGCACCTTCATCCCGCTCAAGGTCAACATGGCGGGCGTGATCCCGGTCATCTTCGCCTCGTCGATGATGATGATCCTCCCCACGTTCACGCAGTTCCTGGGCAGCGGGGGCATCGCCGGCTGGTTCAACGACGTCCTGGGGCCGAACACCTTTCTCTTCATCATGCTGGAGGCCGTGCTCATCATCATCTTCACGTACTTCTACACGGCCGTGACGTTCAACCCCATCGACCAGGCCGACAATCTCAAGAAGTACGGCGGCTTCGTGCCGGGCGTGCGGCCGGGGCGGCCCACGGCCGAGTACCTCGACCGCATTCTCACGAGGCTCACGTTCCCGGGCGCCCTGTTCCTGGCCGCCCTTGCCGTGCTGCCGTGGCTCATGTCGCGCACGCTCGCCGTGCCCTTCTACTTCGGCGGCGTCTCGCTGCTGATCGTGGTTGGCGTCGCGCTCGACACGATGCGGCAGATGGAAGCGCAGCTGCTCATGCGCCACTACGAGGGTTTCCTCAAGTAAGGAGTGCGACGATGACTGAGACTCAACGCAACGTGATCCTCCTCGGCCCCCCCGGCGCCGGCAAGGGCACCCAGGCCGAGCGCATCGTCGCCGGCTACGCGCTGCCGCACATCTCCACCGGCGAGATGTTGCGCGCGGCGGTCGCCGAAGGCACCGAGATGGGTCTCGCGGCGCAGAAGTTCATGGAGGCCGGCGCGCTGGTCCCCGACGAGGTCGTGATCGGCGTCGTCCGCGATCGCCTCGCGCAGGCCGACGCCCAGAAGGGCTTCCTGCTCGACGGCTTCCCGCGCACCATCGAGCAGGCGGAGCGCCTGGATGTCATGCTGGCCGACGGCGGCCGCGCCGTGACCCACGTCATCCTCATCGACGTGCGCGAGGACGAGCTCGTCGAGCGCCTCGCGGGGCGGCGCATGTGCAAAGGCTGCGGCAAGGGCTACCACGTCGTGTTCGACCCGCCGCAGAAGGAAGGTCTCTGTGACTCCTGCGGCGCCGAGCTCTATCAGCGCAGCGACGACAACGAGGCCACGGTGCGCAACCGTCTCGAGGTGTACCGCGCGCAGACCGAGCCGCTCGTCGGCTACTACGAGGGTCGCGGCGTGCTCAGAACCGCGGACGGCGGCGGCAAGACGCCGGACGAGGTGTTCGCGCTAGTCGAGCAGCTCCTCGAGGGCGACTGACACGGCGTGATCGTCCGCAAGTCGGCAACCGAGGTCGCGAAGATCGACGCAGCAGGCAGCATCCTCGCGGACTGCCTCGACATGCTGGCCGCGGAGGCGCGCCCGGGCGTGACGACCGCCGAGCTCGACCGCTTGGCGGAGAGCCTGATCAGGGCGCGCGGCGGGGCGCCGACGTTTCTCGGCTACCGGGGGTTCCCGGCGTCGATCTGCGCGTCGCCGAACGACATGGTGGTGCATGGCATCCCGGGAGCGTACCGGGTCGCGGAGGGCGACGTGCTGAGCATCGACGCCGGCGTGACGCTCGGCGGCTACGTGGCCGACTCGGCCATCACGCTGCCCATGGGCGCCGTCGACGCCGAGGCCATGCGCCTGCTGGATGTGACGGCGGAGTCGCTCGAGGCCGGCCTTGCGGAGTGCCGTGAGGGCCGGCGCCTGGGCGACGTGTCGCACGCCGTGCAGGAAGTGGTCGAGGCCGCCGGGTTCAGCGTGGTGCGGTCACTCGTCGGTCACGGTGTCGGCAAAGAGATGCACGAGGATCCGCAGATCCCCAACTACGGGGATCCGGGCCGCGGGCCGCGGCTCGAAGAAGGCATGGTGTTCGCCATCGAGCCGATGGTCAACGCCGGCGGCCACGAAGTGTTCGTCGCCGACGACGGCTGGAGCATCTCCACCGTCGACGGTTCGCTCTCGGCGCACTTCGAGCATACGGTGGCCGTGGGCAAGAAGGCGCCGCGGGTGCTCACGCGCCGCCGCTCGGAGAGGGGCGGCGCGCAAGGGTAGTCCGGCGACAAGGCGCGGCCAGACGGCCGCCGCGCCGCCGCAGACGACTTGTTTTGTGGCACAAGTCGTTTGTGGTAATATATCAGGCCGCTGTCTGTCGACGAGTAGGGAGTATGGCGAACAAAGAAGAAGCCATCGAGATAGAAGGCGAAGTGGTCGAGGCTCTGCCCAACACGATGTTCCGGGTCCACCTCGACAACAACCACGAAGTGCTCGCCCATATCTCCGGCAAGATGCGCATGAACTACATCCGCATCCTGCCCGGCGACAAGGTCAAGGTGGAGCTGTCGCCCTACGACCTCAGCAGAGGCCGGATCACGTACCGGTTCAAGTAGCGGCCACTCCAGGTCGCCCGGAGGCGGTGTGCGGGGGCCGCAGGCCCGCCGCACGCTCGAGCGAGGATCACCGATGAAGGTAAGAGCATCAGTCAAGCCGATGTGCGAGAAGTGCAAGGTCATCCGCCGTCACGGCACGGTACAGGTAATCTGCGCCAACCCGCGGCATCGTCAGAGGCAGGGGTAAGTCCGCATGGCACGTATCGCAGGCGTCAACATCCCGCCGCAGAAGCGGGTCGAGATCGGGCTCACGTACATCTACGGCATCGGTCGTTCCACGTCTAACAAGGTCCTGGGCGTCGTGGGTATCGACCCCGACACCAAGGTCCGCGACCTGACCGAAGAAGAGATCGTGCGCCTGCGCGAGGTCATCGACCGTGAAGTCACGGTCGAGGGCGACCTGCGGCGCGAGCGCTCGCAGAACATCAAGCGACTCATGGACATCGGCTGCTACAAGGGCATCCGCCACCGTCGTGGCATGCCGGTGAACGGGCAGCGCACCCGTACCAACGCCCGTGGGCGCAAGGGTCCCAAGAGGACGATCAGCGGCAAGCGCAAGAAGTGACCGCGAGAGCAGCCGGAGGAGTAGAGCAGAGTGGCTAAGCCTCAGAGAGCCAAAGGGCGTCAGCGCCGCAGGGTCCGCAAGAACATCGCCGTCGGCCAGGCGCACATCAAGACGTCGTTCAACAACACGCTGGTGACGCTCACCGACAAGGAGGGCAACGTCATCGTGTGGGAGAGCGCCGGGTCGGTCGGTTTCAAGGGCTCACGCAAGAGCACGCCCTTCGCCGCCCAGGTCACGGCCGAGTCCTGTGCCAAGAAGGGCATGGAGCAGGGCCTCCAGAAGGTCGAGGTCTTCGTTCGCGGGCCGGGCTCGGGCCGCGAGACCGCGGTCCGCTCGCTGCAGGCCGCCGGTCTGGAGATCATCAGTGTAAAAGACGTGACGCCGGCGCCGCACAACGGGTGCCGTCCGCGTAAGCGTCGCCGGGTCTAGGAAGGTCTACGTGGCGAGAGATACATCAGCACAGTGCAAGCAGTGTCGCCGCGAGGCTGAGAAGCTCTTCCTCAAGGGCGAGCGCTGCCTCACCGACAAGTGCGCGGTCGAGCGTCGCGCGTACCCTCCGGGGGAGCACGGCCGCGGCCGCATCAAGCAGAGCGAGTACCTCCTTCAGCTTCGCGAGAAGCAGAAGGCCCGCCGGTACTACCAGGTGCTCGAGAAGCAGTTCCATCACTACTACGAGGTGGCGAGCCGCAAGCAGGGCATCACCGGCGAGAACCTGCTCTGCCTCCTCGAGATGAGGCTCGACAACGTCGTGTACCGCCTCGGCTTCGGCGCTTCGCGTCGCCAGGCGCGCCAGCTGGTGCGTCACGCGCACTTCATGGTCAACGGCAAGAAGGTCGACATCCCGTCGTACCAGGTGCGTCCCGACGACGTCGTGTCGGTGCGCGCCAACAGCAAGGCCGTCGAGACCGTGCGCGCCGCCACCGACCTCACGTCGTCGGTGGCCCCGTGGCTGCTGGTCGACCACGACAACCTCACGGGCAAGATCCTCCGCGCCCCGACGCGCGACGAGATCGACACGCCGGTGCAGGAACAGCTCATCGTCGAGCTTTACTCTAAGTAACCGCTGCAGCTGACCCGCTGCGAAGACCTTACAGGAGGCCAGTTGCTACAGTTTCAGATGCCCAACATCACGCGCGAGCAGCTCGCCGGCAACCGGGCGCGCTTCGAGGTAGAACCCCTCGATCGCGGGTTCGGGCATACGTTCGGTAACGCTCTGCGTCGTGTGCTGCTCTCGTCTCTCGAGGGTGCTGCCGTAAGTTCGGTGAAGATCGAAGGTGTCGCCCACGAGTTCACCACCATCAAGGGCGTCAAGGAAGACGTCACCGACGTCATCCTCAACCTCAAGGAGCTCGTCTGCCGCCTGCACGGCGAGCTTGACGAGGTCCAGATGCGGCTCTACAAAGACAAGCCCGGCAAGGTCGTGGCGGCCGACATCGATATCCCGGCCGAGCTGGAGATCCTCAATCCGGACCACCACATCGCCACGCTCTCCGACGGCGGGGCCATCGAGATGATGCTCACTATCCGTCGCGGCACCGGCTACGTTCCCGCCGAGGGCAACAAGACGCCCGAGATGGTCATCGGCGTCGTCCCCATCGACTCGATCTTCAGCCCCGTCAAGCGCGTCTCGTATCACGTCGAGAGCGCGCGCGTCGGCCAGCGTACCGACTACGACAAGCTCATCCTCGACATCACCACCAACGGCGCGCTCATGCCCGAAGAGGCGTTGCGCCAGGCCGCCGAGATCCTCGTCGAACGGATGTCGATCTTCACCGACCCCGACCGCACGCGCTCCACCGAGGAGTACCCTATCGAGGGTCTCGCGACGGCGCCGGCGGGCGGCGGCATGGACGACGTGCTCATCGAAGAGCTCGAGCTCGGCGTGCGTTCGTACAACTGCCTCAAGCGCGAGGGAATCCAGACCGTCGGCGACCTGGTCGGCAAGACCGAGGCCGAGCTGCTCAACATCCCGAATTTCGGCAAGAAGAGCATCGACGAGGTCGAGGAGAAGCTCTCCGAGCGCGGGCTCTCTCTGCGGGGTGACGAGTAACATGCGCCATCAGAAGTCAGGCCGCAAGTTCAACATGGCGCCCGACCAGCGCAAGTCGCTGCTCACGGGTCTCGCCTGCCAGCTGCTCGAGCACGAGAAGGTCAAGACAGGCGTGGCGCGCGCCAAAGAGGTGCGCCCGCTCGTCGAGGAGGCCATCACGCTCGGCAAGCGCGGCGATCTGCACGCGCGCCGGCAGGCCATCTCCCTGCTGCGCAACAAGAAGATCGTGTACAAGCTGTTCAACGACGTGGCTCCACGTTACGCCGACCGCAACGGCGGCTACACGCGCATCATCAAACTCGGGCCGCGCCCCGGCGACGGCAGCGAGCAGGCCTACATCGAACTGGTCTAGCCCGAGTTTCCCCGCTCTCTGATTGACCGCCGTGCTTTCCCCGCAATGTGCTTGCCTTTTTGCCGTCACTAGTGTATTACCTATATATGTCTTCAATCGTGGGAAAGCGGCAAGGCGGGCAGACTTACTACTACCTCGTGATCAGCGCCCGGGTGGAGGGCAAGCCGCGGATCGTCTCCCAGCAGTACCTCGGCAGTGCTACCGAGGTGATGGCGAAGCTGACGGGAACGCCGGCCGGGGAGCCGCTGCGCACGCAGCACAAGAAGTTCGGCGACCTGGCGGCGGTCTGGGGGATGCTCGAGCGCCTCGACGTCGTGAGCGCCGTCGACGCGGTCGCGCCGCGGCGCGCCGACGCGGCCGCCTCGGTGGGCACGTACGTCGCCCTGGCCACCGCGAACCGCATCGTGGCGCCCTGCTCGAAGCTGGCCTTCGCCGAGTGGTGGGCGGGCACCGCCGGGCCGCGCTGGCTGAAGCTGCCCGCGGCGGCCCTCGACCACCGCCGCTTCTGGAAGGCGATGGACCGCCTCGGGGAGCCCGAGCTGCGCCGCATCGAGGCGCGGATCGGTCGAGCCTTGGTCAAGGAGTTCGACCTCGACCTCTCCGCCCTGGCCCTCGACATGACGAACTTCGCCACCTTCATCGACTCAGCCAACGAGCGCGCCGCCATCGCCCAGCGCGGCAAGGCCAAGCAGAAGCGCGTCGACCTGCGCCTCGTCGCTTTGGCGCTCGTCGTGACCCGCGACGGCGGCGTGCCGCTCCTCTCCCACGCCTATCCCGGCGACCGCCCCGACGTCACCCAGTTTCCCGCCGTGATCGACGAGCTTATGGCGCGCTACCGGGAGCTCACGGACGGCAGCGTCGAGTCCCTCACCGTGGTCTACGACGCGGGTCAGAGCTCGGCCGCGAACCAGGCACGCATCGAGGCCGCCGGGATCGGCTTTGTGGGATCGCTGCCGCCCTCGCAGCACGCGGAGCTGCTGGCCATCCCCACCGCCTCCTACGAGGAGGTCGATGCGCAGCGCTACCCGGGCCTCACTTGCATCGACACCGCCGTCACCGCCCTGGGGGTGACACGTCGCGCGGTCCTCACCCATTCGCCGAGCCTGCACGCCGCCCAGTCCCGCGGCTTCGACCAGACCCTCGCCAAGGCGCGCCGGCGACTCGCCGAGGTGCAGGCGCGCCTGGAGCGCGGCATGACTCGCCTGGAGCGCAGCGCGGTCGAGGCCGAGATCGCGGCGATCTGCAAGCCGAGATGGGTCAGTGAGGTCATGCGCGCCAGCCTGAGCGGGGAGAAGCCGGCGGAGCTGCGCCTCTCCTGGCGCCTCGACGCCAAGGCCCGCGAGCGCCTCGAAGAACGGCTCTTCGGCAAACGCATCCTCTTCACCAACCGCGACCAGTGGCCGCCTGCGGAGGTGGTCGCGGCCTACCGCTCGCAGTCCGAGGTCGAGGCCGGCTTCCGCCAGATGAAGGACCCCCGCGTGGTGTCCTTCGCGCCCATGCACCACTGGACGGACTCCAAGATCCGCGTGCACGTCTTCTACTGCGTGCTCGCCCTCACCATCGCCCACCTGATGCGCCGCGAAGCCGAGCGCGCCGGACTGCACCTCTCGGTGCGCGAGCTGCTGGCCACCCTGGGCG
>Ga0209585_10000360_pt1 | contig 17445 bp, 17 predicted proteins | sample NGEPerone_FD_185491 | JGI IMG/M metagenome (GOLD analysis project Ga0209585, IMG submission 185491) | Arctic peat soil microbial communities from the Barrow Environmental Observatory site, Barrow, Alaska, USA - NGEE Permafrost154B-one... | ecosystem: Environmental > Terrestrial > Soil >... | reverse complement strand
CTGCTGGGAGCGCACATCCTGGCGCGCGGGGTGGCTGCCGATGACGTCTTCGCCAACTCGATCGTGTCCTCCCGCCTGCTCGCGGCCATGGCCGCCGGCGCCGGGATCAGACACCAAGAGACCCTGACCGGCTTCAAGTGGATCTCGCGGGTGGAGGGCCTGCGCTATGGCTACGAAGAGGCGCTCGGGTACTGCGTCGACCCCTGCCAGGTGCGCGACAAGGACGGCGTGAGTGCGGCGTTGTTGTTGGCCGAGATGGCGGCGGGTCTGCGGGCACAGGGACGTTCGCTGCTCGATGTCCTGGACGACCTCGCGCTGACGCACGGGGTCCACGCCACCGACTCCTTCGCCGTCCGGGTCGATGACCTGAGCCTGATCGGCACCCTGATGTCCCGGCTCCGAGAGGAACCACCGACCGACATCGGAGGCGTCCCTGTAGCCCGGATCGATGATCTGTCCGAGGGTTCGGGGCAGCTGCCACCCACCGACGGGCTGCGCTATCACCTCCAGGACGCGAGCCGGGTGATCGTGCGCCCGAGTGGGACCGAGCCCAAGCTCAAGGTCTATCTCGAGGTCATCGTCGCGGTCGAAGCCTCATCCGGTCTGGCTGCTGCCCGGGCAGAGGCAAGAGAACGGTTGGACCGGGTGGGCGCCGCGATGAAGAGGCTGACCGCGCCCTGACCTGACGCGAGGCGGTCAGGCCAGTGTGAGGACCACGACGGCGATGGCGGGCAGGAACATGATGGCCAGGGCCACCGGCGCCCACGTCATCCGCACCTGGGCGTCCGGCGCAGCCGCGATCGCACCCCTCGCGACGGCGTCGGAGTAGTCCTCCTTGGCATCTTCAATCGCCCTCGCGACCGATGATGCCGTGACTTTCGGGGCGGACGTGGGCGGGCGAGCACCGGCGCTGGCGAACGTGTCGAGCCGCCCGGGCGTCATCCCGAGGAACCTGCCGGGGGAAACCTTGGGACGTCCTGCCTGCGAGGAGATGGCCCACGCGGTGTAGGCCCGATCCTCCACGAACACCTTGAGACTCCAGCGACACTCGACGTCGCCCACTCGGGCCCACGGGATGTGAACGTCCCTGACAATGTTACGAATGGTCACGCCGTCCTCATCGAGCAGAACGGCCGGACGAACGAACAACGACCACACGACAGCCATGATGAAGACCACCCACGCAGCGAACAACGGCTCCGGGTGCTCGGCCCACTGCCAGGCCATGGAGACGAGAAGCACCAGGCCGGTGACGCCGCACACAGCCGCCAACCCCAGCGGTGAACGTTGGCGGATCAGTTGCTGTCTGGTCGAGATCTTGTTGCTCATCCATGTCCTTGCGCTCTGGCCAATTTCGTTGCACGCGAGCCGGTCCCAACGTGACCGGCCGTTGCGATCCGACGCGGCCCGACTACTGAGCATAGGCCGATAGACTCCGAACGTGAGTTCCCCCCCAGCTACTGCCCGCACTCGCACCGCTACCTCCGACGCACGCACTGCTACATCCAATGCGCGCGAGCTGCTCGGAGTCGCGGCCCTGTCCAACGCCTCGTTGACCAGGTGGCTGCACGGGCTGCCAGGCGTCGACCGCGTCGGCGCGGACTCCCGCGCAGCGGGGTTGGGCACCCGCTCCATCAAGACCACCTCGAAGGCCTGGGCCATCGACACCGCCATCAGCATGATCGACCTGACGACGCTTGAGGGTGCCGACACCGAGGGCAAGGTGCGGTCGATGTGTGCCAAGGCGATGGCTCCGGACCCCGGTGACCCGGCGACGCCCCATGTCGCGGCGGTCTGCATCTACAGCGACCTGGTCCCGGTGGCCGTGGACGCGCTCAAGGGGAGCAGCATCCACGTTGCGGCCGTGACGACGGCCTTCCCGTCCGGCCGCGCCACCATGGCGGTCAAGCTGGCCGACACGCGTGACGCCATCAAATCGGGCGCCCACGAGATCGACATGGTCATCGACCGGGGGGCGTTCCTGACCGGCAGATACTTACAGGTGTTCAACGAGATCGCGGCCATCAAGGCGGCCTGCGTCAGCGACGCGCCGAGCGGCGCTCCTGCGCATTTGAAGGTCATCCTTGAGACCGGCGAGCTGGTGACGTACGACAACGTGCGGCGCGCCTCGTGGCTGGCGATGCTGGCAGGCGCAGACTTCATCAAGACATCGACGGGCAAGGTGTCGCCGGCCGCAACCCTTCCCTTCATCATGATCATGCTCGAGGCGGTCCGCGACTGGCGTGACCTCACTGGCACCCAGGTCGGGGTGAAGGCGGCTGGTGGGATCAGGACCACCAAGGACGCAATGAAGTACCTGGTGATGGTCAACGAGATCGCCGGTGATGACTGGATGAGCCCCACCTGGTTCCGCTTCGGCGCTTCCGGCCTGCTCAATGACCTTCTCCTGCAACGGCGCAAGCTCGCCACCGGCCGCTACGCCGGTGCCGACTACGTCACAATCGACTGAGCTGAGAGCAGAGACACCATGGCCAAGTTCGAGTACGCACCGGCGCCCGAGTCGCGCGCCGTCGTCTCCATCCGCCCGTCATACGGGCTGTTCATCGGTGGCGAGTTCGTCGAGTCGAAGGACGGACCAAGGTTCAAGACCATCAGCCCGTCCTCCGAGGAGGTGCTTGCCGAGGTCACCGAGGCCAGCGAGACCGACATCGACAATGCGGTCAGGGCGGCCCGAAAGGCCTTCGACGGGCCATGGGGTCGCTTGTCCGGAGCCGAGCGAGGCAAGTACCTCTTCCGTATCGCGCGGATCCTGCAGGAGCGCGCGCGGGAGTTCGCGGTGCTGGAGACGCTGGACAACGGCAAGCCGATCAAGGAGTCGCGCGACGTTGACATCCCGTTGGCCGCGGCTCATTTCTTCTACCACGCAGGCTGGGCCGACAAGCTCGAGCACGCCGGGCTCTCGGGCGGCGCGGGCCAGCAACCAAGACCGATCGGCGTCGTGGGGCAGGTGATTCCCTGGAACTTCCCGCTGCTCATGTTGTCGTGGAAGATCGCACCCGCCCTGGCTGCGGGAAACACCGTCGTCCTCAAACCGTCCAAGACCACACCGCTGACCGCCCTTCTGTTCGCCGAGGTCTGCCAGCAAGCCGACCTGCCGGCAGGGGTGGTCAACATCATCACCGGTACCGGCCGCACGGGCGCCCACCTGATCCGCCACCCCGACGTCGACAAGATCGCCTTCACCGGATCGACCGAAGTGGGCAAGGACATCGCCCGCTCCATCGCCGGGACACGCAAGCGAGCCACTCTCGAGCTCGGCGGCAAGGCGGCCAACATCGTTTTCTATGACGCCGCCATCGACCAGGCGGTCGAGGGCATCGTCAACGGGATCTTCTTCAACCAGGGCCACGTCTGCTGCGCCGGGTCCCGGCTGCTGGTCCAGGAGAATGTCGCCGAAGACGTGATCATGAGACTCAAACGGCGCCTGCAGACGCTGCGCGTCGGTGACCCGATGGACAAGAACACCGACGTCGGTGCCATCAACTCCGCAGCGCAGCTCGCCCGGATCCGCGAGCTGGCGGATGCCGGGGAGGCCGAAGGAGCGACTCGCTGGAGTGCACCCTGCGTGCTGCCAGAGCGCGGATTCTGGTTCGCCCCAACGGTTTTCACCGGGGTCTCCCAGTCGCACCGGATCGCCCAGGAAGAGATCTTCGGGCCGGTTCTGGCGGTGCTGACGTTCCGCACTCCACAGGAGGCGGTCGCCAAAGCCAACAACACGCCATATGGGCTCTCCGCCGGGATCTGGACCGAGAAGGGCTCCCGCATCCTGTGGATGGCCGACCAGCTGCGCGCCGGAGTGGTCTGGGCCAACACCTTCAACCGCTTCGACCCAACCTCTCCGTTCGGCGGCTACAAGGAGTCCGGCTACGGCCGCGAGGGTGGCCGCCACGGCCTTGAGGGCTACGTCACGACAGGAGCGAACCGATGAGTCCCACCGCGGCTCGACGCAAGACGACTCGACCGAATGCCGTCGCGGAGCAACGGATCGAGGTGCGCAAGACCTACAAGCTCTACATCGGTGGCGCGTTCCCGCGCAGCGAGTCGGGTCGCACCTATGAGGTGAGCGACAGCCGGGGCAGGTTCCTGGCAAACGCCGCGATGGGCTCCCGCAAGGATGCCCGCGACGCCGTCGTGGCGGCCCGGGGTGCCCTCGGCAAGTGGGCCGGCGCCACGGCATACAACCGTGGTCAGGTGCTCTATCGCGTCGCCGAGCTGATGGAAGGCCGACGCGCACAGTTCGCCGCGGAGGTCGCGGCGGCCGAGGGGCTTACGCCGGACCGCTCGGACAAGGTCGTCTCCCAGGCCATCGACCGTTGGGTCTGGTATGCCGGGTGGTCGGACAAGCTCGCCCAGGTCCTGGGTGGGGTCAACCCGGTCGCCGGGCCGTACTTCAACATCTCCGCGCCCGAGCCCACCGGAGTTGTGGCCGCCCTTGCGCCGCAACGCTCTTCGCTGCTGGGTCTGGTCTCTGTGCTCGCGCCGATCGTGGTCAGCGGCAACACCGCGGTGGTCCTGACCAGTGAGCACCGGCCTCTTCCCGCCATCACGCTCTCGGAGGTCCTCGCGACATCCGACGTGCCTGCGGGAGTCATCAACCTGATCACCGGACGCACCGCCGAGGTCGCACCGTGGCTGGCCTCGCACCAGGACGTCAATGCCATCGACCTGGCCGGCGCCGCTGACGCCGATGACCTGGACTGGGCAGACCTCGAGCGCGCCGCAGCCGAGAATCTCAAACGCGTCCTGCGCCCGGCTGGCAACGACGCGGACGCCGTCGAGCCGGACTGGTCCCTCACGCCGGATCTGAGCCGGATGAAGGCCTACCTGGAGACCAAGACCGTTTGGCACCCCAAGGGTCACTAGTGCGTCTCCGCCTGGACGGCCGCCCATGAGACTCCGGCGCCGTGAACGCGGTCGACCAACCGTTGACGAACCGTTGCCCCGCGACGGCCGACGACGTGTCGTGATCGTGGCCGGCCCGAGCGGTGCCGGCAAGTCACGACTGGCGGCCCACCTCCAGGACCGCCATGGATGGCCCATCGTCCGGCTGGACGACTTCTACCGCGACGGTGACGACCCGTCCCTACCGATCCTCCCGATGGGCGTCCCTGACTGGGACAACCCGCGGTCCTGGCACGCCGGCGCCGCGGTTCGAGCGCTGGTTGACCTGTGCCGGGACGGAGCGGTGAAGCTGCCGACCTACGACATCAGCTCATCCCGCGCCGTGGGGCACTCCGCAGTGACGGCCAAGCCGGGTCAGCTGATCCTGGCCGAGGGCATCTTCGCCGCCGAGATCATTGAAGCCTTGGCGAACGTCGACGTCCTGGCGGCCGCCTACTGCGTCCACGCCGGCCCATGGCTGACGTTCTGCCGTCGCCTGGTCCGCGATCTGGCCGAACGTCGTAAGTCGCCGTGGGTGCTGTTGCGTCGCGGGCTGCTGCTGTGCAGACATGAGCCCGAGATCGTGGCCCGACATGTCCGCCTCGGGGCCCAACCCGTGTCGGCGGCCGAGGCGATGAAGGCCGTAGCGGCACTCCTCGGGACCACCCCCTGACATCATGGGGCGATACCCGATCGACCAGGGAGACATCGACCAGGGAGACACATGACGGCGACCGGCGGGTTTTCCGCTCCTGGACCGCAGGATGGCGACCCTGTGCGCGGCTTGTCCTCCGACGGGCTGCCACCAACCGGTCTCCCGGCGCAGCCACACGGCGCCATGCGACAGATCCCGATGCTCACGGCGCACAAGCCGGGGATCGTGCCGCTGCGACCGCTGCAGCTCGGCGACATCCTGGACGGCGCGGTCAAGGCCGTTCGTTTCAACCCGAAGTCGATGGTCGGAATGTCCGCGCTGGTGCTGGCCGTGTTCCTGGTCCCCTCGGCCGCTCTGGGAATCGGCGCGACCCATCTGACGGCCAGGGTCGTGAGCAGGTACGGACCGGAGGCCGGGGCGTTCGTCGGGATTCCGTCCACACTGATCCAGAGCCTGTCCACCGCACTCGCGACCGCCCTCCTGAGCGGGCTGCTGATCTTTGTCGTGGGCCAAGCGGTCCTGGGCCGCAAACCAGATCTGGGTCAGACGTGGCGATCCACGCACGGACGACTCCTGTCGTTGCTCGCGTTGTTGATCCTGAGCGGGCTGTTCAGCCTCGTGTCAGCGGTGTTGCTGATCGGGCCCGGTGTCCTGCTGCTGGTCAACGACACCATCGGCGCGGGAGTAGCCCTGCTGCTCCTCGGTGTCCTCTGCACCATTGTCCTGGCCGTCTATGTCTCGACGAAGATCTCGCTGGCGGCACCCGCGATCGTGCTCGAGGGCCATGGGGTGTTCGCCGGGCTGCGCCGCTCGTTCGCGCTCACCAAGGGGGCCGCCGCGTTCTGGCGCATCCTGGGCATCACGCTGGCAGCGGGAGTTCTGGCGGGGATGCTCGGGGCGATGCTCGGTATACCGTTCTCGATCGCCGGCGTCGCCATCGCAGCAATGGCGGGGCAGGACACCGAAGGCGGGCAGATGGTCGTCACGTTCGTCTCGCACCTGTCGGCGTTACTCTCGGGGGCGATCACGACACCCTTCGTGGCGGCCGTGACCGGCCTGCTCTACATCGATCGTCGGATGCGCCTCGAGGCGCTCGATGTCGTGCTGATCCGTGAGGCCCAGTCCAACCCCGCACCGCGGGTCTGAACGGCAGCTCATGACGCCGGCAAGCTGGTCTCCTGTCATGGCCGCGGCGAGCTGGTCAGCTCAGCGTGGTCTGGATCCCACACCGGCCGAGGCGCGGAGATGGCTCAGTGACGAGCTGAGCGGTCCCGACTACCACGACCCGTGGCTTGACACGGTGATTCGGTGGATCCTCGAACAGCTGGGCAAGCTGCTCGAGGGCGCCAACAACCTGGCCAACGGCGGGCTGTCCCCGGTCATCACGGCGCTGGTGGCGGTGGTCGCCATCGCCCTCCTCGTCTGGGTCCTTCCCAGGGTCCGCCGAAATCGGGTCGCCGCCCGCACGGGCGGGGCAGTGCTCGTGGACCCGACGATCACGCCCGGCACATATCGCAAGCTGGCTTCCGAGGCCTTCGCCGACGGACGATATGACGACGCTGTCCTGGACGGATTCCGCGCCATCGCCAAGGACATGAGCGATCGCACCCTCCTGGACGACTCGCCCGGACGCACCGCGCACGAGGTCAGTCTCGAGCTGGCGCAGCCCTTCCCCGACCACGCGGTCCGACTCGCACAGGCGGCGAACATCTTCGACGCCGTTCGCTACGGCCATCGCCGTGCCACCTCGGAACAGGCCGGCCTCGTCCGGCAGCTCGACGCCGAGCTGGTCAAGACCCGCCCGGCGCCGGTGGCAGCATCCCTCCAGGGTCTGACCGTATGACGATGACCACAGCATGACGATGACCACAGTCGCCGCGGCGTCCAGGCCCCTCACGCCCAAACGCCCCCGATGGGTTGCGCCCTTGATCGTGGTCGGCGTGCTCCTGGCCGCGACCCTGGCAATGACCCTGCTGAGCCCCGCTGGTCACGGCAACACCGACGATCTCGACCCGGCCAACCCCGGCTACTCCGGAGCCCAGGGCCTGGCCCACGTGCTGAACGACCACGGCCTCAGCGTGACCATCGTCCGCAGCCAACGCGAGCTGCTCGACGAGACCGTCGACGGCACCTCGACGGTCATGATCACCCACACCCTGCGTCTGTCGGGTCAGACGGCCCGAGCGGCGCTGGCACACGCTGCGCACGCCGCCAGCGTGATCCTGCTGGACCCTGACCCCGAGGTCACCAAGGGCATGGGCCTGCCGGTCGACTCCCACCTCACAAATCTGACGGAGCTGACAGCCGTGTGCACGGGCGCCGAGGTGGGAGCGGACTTCCGGCTGGCGCATGCGGGCCGGGCATACACGGCGACCGGAAGCAGCCCCGGCGCGACGACCTGCTTCCCCGACAAGAGCGACGGCGGCGGCGCGATGGTCAGCCTGCCGGGCGCCGCAGGTCGACCGCGGGTGATCCTGCTCGGGGACGACACCCTGATCAGCAATGGCACCATCCTCGACTCCGACAACGCCGCGATCGCCCTACACCTCTTCGGGCAGACCGACCATCTGATCTGGTACGTCCCCTCCCTGGCCGACGTCGCACCCTCCGAAAGCTCATCGCGTTCCATCGCGCCCTCGTGGTTCGGGCCGGGCTTGGCGGTGGCGGCGTCAGCCGTCCTGTTCCTGTGCTTGTGGCGGGGACGTCGCCTCGGGCGTCTGGTCACCGAACCCCTGCCGGTCATCGTCCGCGCCGTCGAGACGACCGAGAGCCGCGGGCGGATGTATCGCAAGTCCCACGACCGCACCCGAGCCTTGGCGGTGCTACAGCTCGCGACGCGAAGGCGGCTGACGGCATACCTTGGGTTGTCCGCATCGTCGGCGGTCAGCAGCGTGGCGGCGGCAGCGGCTGCGGTCAGCGGTCGGAGCTACCACGACGTGCTGGACCTGCTGAGCTCGTCTGCGGTGCATGACGACTCGTCGCTCCTGGAACTAGCCAACAACCTCATCGCACTCGAGAAGGAAGTACGCCGACCATGACTGACGTCAGCCAGACAACCAGGGCCAGCACCTCATCCGACGAGGCCAGGGCCGCGCTGACTGCCGTCCGCCACGAGGTCGCCAAGGCGGTCGTGGGACAGGATGCCGCCGTTTCCGGCATCCTCATCGCACTGCTGAGTCGTGGGCACATCCTGCTCGAGGGCGTGCCCGGCGTCGCCAAGACCCTGCTCATCCGCGCGGTGGCCGAGGCCCTCGACGTCCAGACCAAACGGGTGCAGTTCACCCCGGACCTGATGCCCGGCGACATCACCGGCTCGTTGATCTACGACCCGCACAGTACCGAGTTCTCCTTCCGCGAAGGGCCGGTGTTCACCAACCTGCTGCTCGCCGACGAGATCAACCGGACGCCGCCCAAGACACAGGCCGCACTGCTGGAGTCCATGGAGGAGCGTCAGGTCTCCGTCGACGGCGTACCCCGGTTGTTGCCGTCGCCGTTCATGGTCGCCGCCACCCAGAACCCGGTCGAGTACGAAGGCACCTACCCGTTGCCCGAGGCCCAGCTCGACCGTTTCCTGCTCAAGGTCGAGCTGCCTCTGCCCCCACGCGAGGACGAGATCACCGTGGTTCAACGGCACGCCTCCGGGTTCGACCCGCGCAACCTGGCCGCGGCCGGACTGCGGGCCGTCGCCGGCCCAGCCGACCTCGATGCCGGGGTGGCCGCTGTTCTGGCTGTGACCGTCTCGCCGGAGGTAGCCGGATACATCGTTGACATCGCACGAGCGACGCGACAATCCCCCTCCCTCTCTCTCGGCGCGAGCCCGCGTGGGGCAACTGCGCTCATGGCAACCAGTCGCGCGTGGGCCTGGCTGAGCGGGCGAGAGTTCGTGACCCCCGATGACGTCAAGGCGCTCGCCCACGCAACGCTGGCCCATCGGCTGTCGCTGCGACCGGAGGCCGAGCTGGAGGGCGTCAACGTCGGGTCGGTGCTGGCCAGCGCACTCTCCTCCGTGCCGGTCCCCCGCTGACCGTGGCCCTGACCGGGCGCGCGCCCGCGCTCTTGTTGCTGGGCCTGGTTGCCGTATGGCTCCAGCCGACGATGACCACCGTCCGGATCTGGTGGCTGGTCTCACTGTGCGCGATCGGGCTCGACCTCCTGCTCGCGCTGAGCCCCCGCAAGCTCGTGCTCGGTCGCGACGTCGTCCACCAGGTGCGGCTCGGGGTGAGCGGGTCCACCACGCTCTGGCTGACAAATCCGACGACCCGGCGTCTGCGCGGCATCGTTCGCGACGCCTGGCAACCGTCCGCGGGGGCTGCGCGCGACCGGCATACGGTCGATGTCCGCGGCGGCGAGCGCGTTGCACTGCTGACCACTCTGACGCCCACCCGTCGTGGCGACCGGCGAGCCGACCGGGTCACTGTTCGCAGCCTGGGGCCGCTGGGGCTGGCCGCCCGCCAGCGCTCGTTCCCGGTCGAGGGTGTCATCCGTGCCCTGCCTCCGTTCACCTCGCGAAAGCACCTGCCCAGCCGGCTTTCCGTCCTCCGGCAACTCGACGGACGCTCCGCGGTGCGCACCCGTGGCGCCGGCACCGAGTTCGACTCCCTGCGCGACTACGTCGTCGGCGACGACGTCCGCAGCATCGACTGGCGGGCGACCGCTCGACGCACCGCGGTCGTCGTGCGGACCTGGCAGCCAGAGCGTGACCGACGGCTGATCCTGGTCCTGGACACCTCCCGAACATCGGCGGGGCGGGTGGGTGACACGCCTCGGCTGGATGCGGCCATGGACGCCTCGCTGTTGTTGGCCGCGCTCGCCTCCAGAGCAGGTGACCACGTGGACTTTCTCGCCGGCGACCGGCAGATCCGTGCCCGGCTCAGCGGCGCGACCCGAACGACGCTCCTGGGCGATCTCGTGACGGCGATGGCTCCTCTGGAGCCGGCCCTGCTGGAGGCCGACTGGTCGATGATGGCTGGCGCGATCTCCGGGCTGAGCCGCCGCAGATCCCTGGTCGTGCTGCTGACTCCGCTCGAGCCGGCGGCCATCGAGGAGAGTCTGCTTCCGACGCTGGCCACGCTCACCCGGCACCACAGGGTGGTCCTGGCCTCGGTCGCCGACCCTGCCCTCTCGGCGATGGCAGCGGACGTCAGCGGCACCTCACGCGTGTATGACGCGGCGGCCGCCGAACGCACCCTCGGTCTGCGCGAACGCACCGCAGAGGTGCTGCGACACCTCGGTGTCCATGTGATCGACGCCGAGCCGGAACAGCTTCCGGTGGCCTTGACCGACCACTACCTGATGCTCAAGAGCAAGGGCCTGCTGTAGTCGAGGTGCCACCGCTGGCCGACGCAGCGCATGGCTGCCGGGCAGAGGCAGGGTCGATCAACCCACGACGGGTGCCGTGTCGCCGGCATCGCGCGCCGACACATCGCCGGTCGCGCCCCGCTGCCACGCCCATCGACCGACCGTGAACACATACGCGATGAAGGCCACCTCGACGATCACACCGATGGTGATGCGGGCCCAAGTGGACAGTGGCGACGGGGTGACGAAGGCTTCGATGACTCCTGAGATGGCCAGCACAACCACGAGGCCGAGGGCCACAGCCATGGCCGAACGACCCTCCTCGGCAAGGGCCCGCGCACGGGTCCGCGGGCCAGGGTCGATCCAGGCCCAGAACAGCCGTAGGCCGGTCGCGCCGGCCACGAAGACCGCCGTCAGCTCCAGCAGCCCGTGCGGCAGGATCAGACCGAAGAACAACGCGCCGCGGTCATGGTTGATCATGACCGCGCCCATGAGCCCCAGGTTCAGGACGTTCTCGAACAACAGATAGACCACCGGGACGCCGAGGACACCGAGCGCGATACAGATCGCCGTGAGCCAGGCGTTGTGAGTCCAGACCAGCGCGGCGAAGTGCGACGCCGCGAACTCGCTGTAGTAGTGCTCGAAGTCGGTGTTGACAAGCTTGTCGATCTCGGACGGGGACATCAGCGACGACTCGAACTGCGGGTGCGAGAGGAACCACCACCCGATGACCAGCGACGCCATGATGTTGGCGAACGCGGTGACGATCCACCACCGCCGGGTCCGGTACAGAGCTGCTGGGAACGTGTCGGCGAAGAAGCCCCGCAGATCCGACCATGCCACCGATCTCGTTCCGGCAGAACGGGTGCGGGCCCGCGCAAGCAGGGACGACAGGTACGTCACCAGGCTGGGGTCCGGGGCCGCCGAACGGACCACGGACAGGTGCGTTGCCACCCGCTGATAGAGGTCAAGGATCTCGTCGGCCTCGGCGCCGCTGGCCGATCCGTGGCGTGCCAAGTGCTCAAGGCGGCTCCACTCACCCTGGTGCGCTGCCACGAACGCGTCGAGATCCACGTTCACACTGTATTCGCGGCCGTCCGGCTGCCGCCCCGGCCGGATACGCTTGGCAGATCATGAGCAACAGCACCGCATGAGCAACAGCCCGGCATGAGCAACAGCACTGTGGGCGTCGGGGCCGACGACCTCGTGACCGGCGAGGCGGTCGCGCTGGAGCTGCCCGCCGCCGGCATCGCCATCCGCGCACTGTCCGGCTTCCTGGACCTGCTGACTGCCGGAGCGGCCTTGTGGATCGGCCTCTTCGTGTCGTCGGCGATGACCGAGAGCGCTGACGAGGCCATCATCGGCATCGCCATGACCCTGCTTCTGGTGGTCGTCACCGTCGTCCTGCCAACCACGTTGGAGACCCTGACCCGAGGTCGCTCGGTGGGCAAGCTCGCCACGGGTCTTCGGACCGTGCGCGACGACGCCGGGCCGATCGGGTTTCGCCATGCCTTGACCCGCGCGCTCGTCGGCTTCGTCGAGATCTGGGCTTTGGTTGGGGTGCCCGCCCTGGTGAGCGCGATTGTGAGCAACAAGGGCAAACGGCTCGGTGACTATGCAGCCGGCACGTATGTCGTGCGGGAACGGGTGCACATGACGTTGCCGCCGCCTCCGATGATGCCTCCCCAGCTGGCTGCATGGGCTGCCGGCGCCGATATCGCCCGGCTGCCCGATGGCCTGGCCATGGCGGTCCGCCAGTTCCTCATGCGCGCGCCGTTGTTGAGCCCGCAGTCGCGCGCGACCCTCGGCATGCAGCTGCACGACGAGGTGGTCGCCTACGTGTCACCCCTGCCCCCCTTCGGTATCCATCCCGAGGTCGTGCTCGCCGCGGTCATCGCCGATCGACGCCGACGCGACACCATCCGGCTGGAGCGGGACGCCGCCCTGCGACGTCGTCTCATCCCGGCGGACCCGATCGACTCCCTGCCGTAGCCGCGAGACAGCCGCGAGACAGCCGCGAAACCTACGGGGTGGCTTTGAACCCGGGGACGTTGGCGCCGAGCCAGGTCAAGCTGCCCGGCAACAGGCCCTGCCACAGGCTGACCCTGTGCCCGGCATTCTGGAAGACCGTGGCGCTCACGGCCAGTGGCGGCTTGGCGGCCTTGAGGAGCGCAGCGCTTGACCTGTACGAGACGCTGTCCGTGTGTGACGTCACCAGCCACAGAGCCACTGGTGGCGGCGCTCGCTTGGCCAGGGCCACCACGTCGTAGCGTGCGGCGAGCGGGCTGCCCGGCGGAAAGGCGTCGTAGAAGGGGCCGAACTCCGGGCGGAAGTAGCCACTCATCACGATCGCCGCCGCGTACTGGGCCGGATGCAACATCGCCACCATCGCCGCGCACCAGCCGCCGGCCGACAGCCCGATCGCCGCGAGGGTCACCACGGCGATCGCACCGAGGAACAACGGTCCGGTGTCAACGACATCCGCGGCACCCTCCGACGCATCCAGCCACTGGGGCGAGAACCCAGACGTCAGCGTAGACCGGGTCCGTCGTCCGAGGACTTCAATTGCGTTCTAGTTCGGACTCATCAGGTCTGGACCAGGGCCGCGTAGCCGGGCTTGACCACCTCGTCGATGATCGCCAGCCGCTCATCGAACGGAATGAAGGCCGATTTCATCGCGTTGATCGTGGCCCAGCGAAGGTCCTCCAACGTCCACCCGGCGTCACTGACGAGCAGGGACATCTCACGCGTCATCGACGTGCCACTCATCAGTCGGTTGTCGGTGTTGACAGTGACCCGGAACTTGAGCCGTTTCAAGAGCGAGATCGGATGCAGCGCAATGGATTCGGCCGCGCCGGTCTGCACGTTGCTGCTGGGGCACATCTCGAGCGGGATACGCCGATCGCGCACGTATGACGCGAGACCGCCGAGGACTACCTCGGACGGGTCCGCTCGCGCCGCGTAGGGGACGTTCTCGGCATATGGCCTGCCCGCAACGCGAACGTCGTCGATGATGCGCACGCCGTGACCGAGACGGTCGGCTCCGCACCACTGGATCGCCTCCCAGATGCTGGGGAGCCCGAAGGCCTCGCCGGCGTGGATGGTGAAGTGGGCGTTCTCGCGGCGAAGGTACTCGAACGCGTCGAGGTGGCGGGTGGGCGGGAACCCGGCCTCGGCCCCGGCTATGTCGAAACCCACCACGCCGTCGGTGCGATAACGCACGACGAGTCGGGCGATCTCGGTCCCCTTGGCTGCCTGGCGCATCGCAGTCAGTAGCGCCGTCACCCGGATCCGTCGACCCGACTCTGCTGCCTTCCTCTCGCCGTCCCGGAAGCCCGCGTTCACTGCTTCAACCACCTCCTCCAGGGACAGCCCGTTGACCAGGTGCAGCTCCGGGGCATAACGCACCTCGGCATAGACGACCCCGTCCGCAGCGAGATCCATCACGCATTCACTGGCGACCCGGTGCAGTCCGTCGACCGTCTGCATGACGGCCAGTGTCTGGCTGAACGTCTCGAGATAACGCTCGAGCGACCCCGAGTCGGCGCTGTCCCGGAACCAGGCGCCGAGCGCATCGGCTTCCTGAGCCGGAAGACCTTGGTAGCCAACGGTCTCGGCGAGCTCAATGATCGTCTGGGGGCGCAGTCCGCCGTCGAGGTGATCATGCAGCAGCGACTTCGGGGCGCGGCGCAGGATGTCGTCGGTGAGCACTCAGCCCTCGCGATTGACGGTGTCGGGACCAAATGCCGGGAGGCAGACGGCGACGTACTCGGCACCATCAGCTCCGGTGGAGTAGCGAACCCGTTCGCCAGCGCCCGTGAGTATCGACTGACCGGCGTGGGCGATCGTGGGCCCATCCTCGTGATCGACGATCACCGAACCTTTGAGGACCAGCGTGATCTCGTCGAACTCCGGTGTCTGGAAAGGCTCGTGCCAGTTGGCGGGGGCGATCATGTGGGCGACCGAAACGGCCTCGCTGCCGGTGTTGACCCGGCCAACGTGCTCGCTGATGATCTTGCCGCCAGGGACCGGGATGCGCGTGGGTTCACTGATGAGTCGAGGCACGCGTTCACCCTAGCCGCAGGGCCAGGGCAGGCCGTCGGAACCAGGTCGTTCAGCTGATCCGGTCGATCACGAGCGGGAGCAGATCGGGTCGGGAGTCCTCTGGCGCAATGAAATAGGCACCCTCCAGTGCCGCGACCGCCCGGTCGAAACGCTCGGGGGTGTCGGTGTGCAGCGTCATGAGTGGGTCGCCGGCTCGCAGGACCGCACCGGGCTTGGCATGCATCTCGATGCCCGCCCCAGCCTGGACCTTGTCCTCCTTGCGGACCCGACCAGCGCCCAGCCTCCACGCCGCCATGCCGACCTTGAGGGCGTCGAGCTGGGTCAGAACGCCGGAGCCCGGGGCCAGGATCTGGTGGGTCTCCCTCGCGACGGGCAGTGCCGCGGACGGGTCGCCGCCCTGGGCCGTGATCATGCGGCGCCATACGTCCATGGCTCGCCCGTCCTTGAGTGCATCGGCCGGGTCGACGTCACCGCGGCCGGCGGCGGCCAGCATCTCGCGCGCCAGCACCAACGTCAGCTCCACGACGTCCGGCGGGCCACCACCGGCCAGGACCTCGACCGACTCACGCACCTCGAGGGCGTTGCCGGCGGTCAGACCGAGCGGGGTCTGCATGTTGGTCAGCAGAGCAACCGTGTTCACCCCGGCGTCGGTGCCGAGGTCGACCATCGTGCGCGCCAGCCGGCGGGCAGAGTCGACGTCCTTCATGAACGCGCCCGACCCCACCTTGACGTCAAGTACCAACGAACCGGTGCCCTCGGCGATCTTCTTGCTCATGATCGAGCTGGCGATCAGCGGGATGGCCTCGACGGTGCCGGTGACGTCGCGCAGGGCGTAGAGCTTCTTGTCGGCGGGCGCGAGCCGGTCGCCGGCTGCGCAGATCATCGCCCCGACGTCCTCGAGCTGGCGCATCATCTCGCCCGTGGACAGGGCTGCACGCCATCCGGGGATCGACTCGAGCTTGTCCAGCGTTCCGCCGGTGTGGCCGAGCCCGCGACCTGAAAGCTGAGGAACCGCAACGCCGCACGCCGCGACGAGAGGGGCCAGCGGGAGGGTGATCTTGTCACCGACACCCCCCGTCGAGTGTTTGTCCGATGTCGGACGGGACAACGACGAGAAGTCCATGCGGTCGCCCGAAGCGATCATCGCCGCCGTCCAGCGGGAGATCTCGCGACGGTTCATGCCGTTGAGCAGGATGGCCATCGCCAGGGAGGACATCTGCTCTTCGGCCACGAGCCCGCGCGTGTAGGCGTCGATGACCCAGTCGATCTGCCCATCGGAAAGCTCTTCTTTGTTGCGCTTGGCGACGATGACATCAACGGCGTCAAAGGAGTCGGTCATGTGAAAGATCCTCTCAGGCGGTATGCCGGGTAGCAGGCATCCGCCGACGACGTAGGTCAGGGGCGGGTCTCGCCGAAGGCATCGAGATCGGTGCCACCGAAGGCATCGGGCAGAACCTCGGCCATGGTGCGCACGCCCGAGGATGTCATGACCTGGCAGCTCGGTCCGCCGTTCTCCCACAACAGCTGCCGGCACCGCCCACAAGGCATCAGCGCGTCGCCGTTGCCGTTGACGCAGGACACCGCCACCAGTCGGCCTCCCCCGGTCATGTGCAGCGCCGAGATCATGCCGCACTCGGCGCACAGCGCCACACCGTAGGCCGCGTTCTCGACGTTGCAGCCCGACACGACGCGCCCGTCGTCGACCAGCCCGGCCACACCGACCGGGAAGGCGCTGTACGGCGCATAGGCATGTTGCATCGCCTCGGTTGCCTTGGCGTGCAACAGATCCCAGTCGATGGACGCCTCGGCCACTAGTGGCCCTCACCCTTTCGATACGGCAAGCCGTCTGCGGCCGGCATACGCAGCCGTTGGGAGGCGAAGGCGAGCACAAGCAGCGTGGCGACGTACGGTGTCATGCCGGTGAACTCGTCGGGCACGGTCTCGGAGATGAAGTACCAGACGGCCACGAGTACGCCCGCTGAGATCGCGATGACGCCCTTGATCACACGATGCTTGCGCAGCAGCTGCCACAGTCCGATGCCGATGGTAAGGACAGCGAGCAGCAGCAACATCGCGTGGACTGTGCTGCCACCACCGCGCAGCTGTACGGCATCGGTATAGCCGAACAAGGCCGCGCCGCCGACCAAGCCACCGGGACGCCAGTTGCCGAAGATCATGGCGGCCAGGCCGATATAGCCACGCCCACCCGTCTGTCCGTCGCGGTAGATGTTGGCAGCGACGAGCGCGAGGTAGCCACCACCGAGGCCGGCCAGAGACCCGGAGACAAGCACGGCGATGAACTTGTACTTGAGCACGTTGACGCCCAACGACTCTGCCGCGACCGGACTCTCACCGCACGAGCGCAGCCGCAGCCCGAACGTCGTGCGCCACAGCACCCACCAGGTCAGGGCAACCATTGCCAGCGCGATCAGCGTCACCATCGAGAGGTTCGTCACCAGGGCGCGAAGGATGGCCGCCAGATCGGAGACGAAGAAGATCTCTTTGCTCTCCAGTGAGCCCAGGCC
>Ga0209585_10000358_pt1 | contig 17490 bp, 43 predicted proteins | sample NGEPerone_FD_185491 | JGI IMG/M metagenome (GOLD analysis project Ga0209585, IMG submission 185491) | Arctic peat soil microbial communities from the Barrow Environmental Observatory site, Barrow, Alaska, USA - NGEE Permafrost154B-one... | ecosystem: Environmental > Terrestrial > Soil >... | reverse complement strand
GCGGCGCTCAATCAGGCGGTAGTGGAGGCGGGGAAGCAGGCAGAAGGCTAGTCCTCCTCCTTGTCGATAATCCGAAGAACGGCTGTGAGGCAGTCATATTCGCGTTCGTTGTTGTAAAGAGCAGCCTCCTGCTTGTGGTGGACGACGGATTGACGGATGCGCTTGATAGTGGCCTCGGCCAGCACAGCCCGTAGCTTCTCTGCCTCGCGGCGCTCTATCTGCTCCTGTTTTCCCGCCTCCAGCGCAGCGATAGCTGCATCTCCTATCCGCTTGGTCTCGAATCCGACGGGGCCTCCCACGCCGTCATCCCAGAATGATTTCCAACGGGCGACATCGGGCAGTTCCCTACTCATCCCCGCCCCCTTCCTCGGCGCGGGCGCGGAGATCGGCTTGCGCTCCGGTCTTCATATCGGACATCCACTCGTCCTCGTCCTGGAGGTTTCTCCACTTTTCCCAAAATGCATTGTGCAGCATCCGGTCCCGCTCCGCCAGCTTGGCCTCCAGCTCGGCGATGGCGGCATCAGCGTAGTCCATTGCTTTCTGCGGCGATATCGGGCCCCAGTCGTCACGGAATCCGCGACGGTCAATACGCTTGTACTCCTCAACTGCGCTCACGGCGTCCTCCTCGTGGTATTCTGTCTCCATGTCGAGCCTCCATAATAGCCTTTTACCAAACGCGGCTCACACTGGGCGCTCATCGGTGAGCCGTCCGCGTTGCCCAGTTTCGCAAAGTACCTGCAAAACACACACAAGCCGACGTAGCTCAGCTGGCAGAGCACATCACTCGTAATGATGGGGTCTTACGCTCAGGCACGCTCACGGATCGCCCCCCAGGCACGCAATACCCTCATGTTCTGGCATCCATTGGTATCCGTTCTCAAGTACGGGCTTCCATCGGGCTTCCATCGGCCCCGCCCCGACGGGTGCGCAGGTGGTCGATGTGCGTCAACAGTTCGCAGCCGGGCAGAAACCGCTCAGTGCCGGGGATGCGATACTGGGCGAAGTGCTCATGGGCCTTGCGCTCCTGTGCAACGCCTCCGGCTTCAACGGCCAGCAACTCGCAGCCGTCGATCAGCGTCGCGAAGGTCTTCATTCGCTGCCTGATGTTCCGGGTCACGCCGATTTTGATTTGCCCACTGACGGGGATGCGCACGTAGTAGACGACCGACCCCGTTGCCTCCAGCAGTCCAGCGACTCGCGCCTTGGCATGCTCGCCAACGATGGGCGGCGGTGCCTTGTAGACTGCCTGCATCCTCGGGGCCATCATGGCGGCCTGTGCGTGCTCTAGAAGTGCCTGTGCCTCTTCAAGTGTGTGCGCCGACCGAACGACCCTCTTCGGGTGCCGTTTCCGCTCCAAGGAGACCGTCACCAAGTAGGCGGTCTCACCATTCTTGAGGAGCCTTGTCGAGATGTGCCCGCACGGACGCAGGAACTTGGGAGGAAAGACGCGGGGTGTGGTATTCTTGGGGGGCAATGGAACCTCAACTTCCGTTGTCGCGCCCCCGGCCGTTTCCGCGGCGCGGGGGCATTTTCAGTACCATCATTATACCATACGGCGCGGACGGAATCCGTCTCACCCCCGCCCCCTCTTCCCCGCCACGGCCTTCACCACGGCAACCGGCGCGGCCTGTTCCTCTGCCGCCACCCATCTCAGTGCCATGAGTCCGCTGCGGTAGAACCGCCACTGACGCCCCACCTTGAACGCGGGCACGCTCCCGTCATTGATGCAGTCGAGCAGGGTCGACTCGCTACAGCGCAGCAGATCCTTGGCCTCGGCGAAGACTAGGATCTCGGGGGCGGTGGCGGGGGTCAATCGCCCTCCCAAATGCCGTCAGGATGCGCCTCGGCAAACGACAGCAGCCGCAACAGTGCCGCGCCCGCGTTGCCTGCTGTGGCCTGCCAGTAGTCGTCGTCGCGCACGACGCCTAGCAGGTCGACGCCGGCCTGCAGCACGTCGATTGTCTCGCCGCCCGTCTTGCCGTAGAGCCATGAGATGCGGCCGTTGGTCAAGCCCTCGTTGGGGAACACGTCGACGTACAGTTTGCTGTAGTTGTAGGTGACGTTGAGCGAGCACTCGTCTGTTCCGCCGAGGCAGTAGGTGCCGCCGTCGGTGAAGGGTTCGGGCATCGTCAGCGTGCGGCTGCAGCAGGGACAGCTCAGGTCTATGTCGTGACTCATATCTCTCCTTTTGTCAGCACCACGCCACCTGCCCGGCTAGGGGCTCCACTTTGCGGCGGCGCCGCGGCACGGGCGTGACGATGGCCCGCTTGAACTCCACAAACACGCCGTCAAGGCGTAGCCAGCGCTTCGGCCTGCACGTGGCCACGAATCGGTACCCGGGCCGACCCCGTTCGCCCTCAATGACCCAGCCCAGACGGCGCCAACACTCGACGGCCTCGGCGACAATCCACGGATCTCCCCCGAGCTCCTCTTCCAGGTGAACGACCAGACCCTTTCGGTCGGACAGGATCTCGCCGACAGCATTGAAGTAGGTTTGCCGCAGGGCTGAATTCTGGCGCGGACTCTTCGGGTCATCGGGCGCGTACCAGCCGTGACTCTGGCGCGTCAGCAAGACCTCAGCCATTCGCCCCCCATTCGGGATGCGCCTGCCCGTACAGAATGCCGTCGCGATAGGAGTCTTGCGCCAAGTCCATGCACGGGGATGGGACCAACTCCTCGCCGCACGTCGGGCACTTGGACGGCGTCAGGCCGTGCGGGTTGTCGGCGGCGCAGGCGATCTCGGGGACTTCATCGAGGGCGCTCAGGGGAATGAACAGGTCGTCGTCGTGGTCGTATGCCTCGCACGGGGTGATTCCTTGATCCCTGAGCGCGTCTGCGTCAATGAGCTTCATGCGGCACCTCCCAGCGCCTCTGCGATTTCGCGTGCTGCCGCTTCCGAGCGTCGCCGGCACGAGTTCACAACAGATACGAAGTCCTCCAGCCGGTCGACGACGTGCACCGTGACGCGCTTCTCGGCGGCCTTCTCGATGAACGCGATCTGGCCGAGATTGAGCCGCCCGCCCTGGTCGCCGTCCTCCTTTGGCCGCTTCATCTCGATGAGGCGCACCTGACCGTCGCAGATGAGCACGAGGTCGGGAAAGCCGAGTGTCGACCCTGACTTGCGAGCGTTGCGCTGGCCGACTACGGCTAAGAATGCACCCATCGCATCGGCGGCCTCGCGGCACTTGTCGACGAGGGACGCCTCGGGGCCGCTCACGCCCCACACCTGCAGTCCGCGTCGCGGTCATGCCCGCAGGACTGGCGCGGTTCGCCGTCGTCGGGCGGCGAGGCACGCTGGACCATCGGGACGTAGTGGCGGCCGCACTCGGAACAGGCGTGGTGCGACCCGGTGGCGATGTTCGGGCCGACCATGAAGACTGAGCCGCAGGGGCAGATGACCGTCATGGAGCCGAATATGACGGTGGGGGCGGTCACGGGAGCCACGTGCCACTCGCGAAATAGAGCACGAATATAACCACGACCGCGAGGGCGACGAACACGATGGCGTTGAAGTCCTCGCAATCCAAGAACCGGCGTAGGAGTATGATAATTTTCATCCCCCCACCTCCAGCACGTCGAACTCCTGCACGTCCCTGAGCATCATCTGCAAGACTTCAATGAGTCCATCCTTTGTGTCGGAAGCGGGGGCGATGGCGGACTCGGTCCATGCGTGCCCGAGGCGGTCACAGATACCCTCGTACACCTCGCGGACCTCGAACACGTCTTTGGTGTCCTCGCCGAGGCCCTTGACAGTGCGATGCGTCATTTGGTAGCGCCAGGTCATGGCTTCTCCTTCTGCCGCATCGTCCGGTAGCAGCCGCCCGTTCCGTACAAGAAGTGGCACCGCTCCTCGACCGCGCCCGGGCATTGGCCGCACTCCCACTTGTAGCCGGGCTTGCATTCATCGGGGCAGGAGTCGCAGAGGAAGAGATCATCGGCGGCGCAGCCGCACTCGTCCCCGGCGAGGCCGTCGAAGCCGTGGAGATTGAGGTGCAGGAAAACGATCTCGCGGACGGTGGTCATTTGGCCTCCCTCTCGGCGCGGGCGCGGAGCTCTTCTTCGTTCGGGTGCTCCTGATACCAAGCGAGTACCCATGCCGGGCCTCCCTTGGGGAACGCCTCGGCCACGATCTCCTCGCCGTCTTCTGGGTCAACCGTCTGGAAGATGGCATCGAGCAAGTCTGTGGATTCCCGGTCCCGCTCCGCCAGCGCGGCCTCGGCGGTAACGGCTCGGTCCCGCTGCACGCACCACGCTTCTTCCGCCTCCATACGTTCGCTCTCGGCGTGGGCCAGATCGGACCCCAGCTCGGCGATGCGCCTCTCATGTTCCGCGCTCCTGCAGCCGCAGTCGTTGTGGTGGGTCATGTGCGGCCTGCCGCTGGTAAACCCGCAGTCGAGGCCGTGCAGGCCGTCTTTTCCGTGACACGTTGGGCAGGTGGTCATGGTGTCGCCTCGCTCTCGGTATTGCAGAACTCGCACTCGCAACCGTCTTCGTGCCGCCAGCCGTCCTGCGGGGTCTTCGGGCCGCCGGGGCCGAACGTCATGCTCCTGTAGGGCGCGCTGCCGGTCACGCGGAACCGTTCCTTCTTTGGGTTGCCGGGCAGGTAGTCGACGGTGTAGGTGCTACCGTACTTGCCGACGGCCTCTGTGGTCGCAGGGAGTCCGGCCGTCTTCACTTGCTGCAGGGTCAGGGTCATGGGGCCACCTCTCGGTTGCAATCTCTGTGCCGGGTTCCGCGCCGCGACAAGACGCACTTGTCGTCCAGCACCTCGTCACCCGTGATCGTCTCGTGACAACGCCAGCAGACGGGGTCTTGAGCAGAAACCGGCCGGACGGTGGAGTTATCCACAGGCCGGTTTTCTGTAAGGTCTTTCTTTCTATCTATCTTTCTATCTAGCCCCGCACGTGCACTGCACGCGTCCTGCACGTGCGCTGCACGTGCGTCCTTCATGCGCTGAGCGTTGCGCTCACGACGCTCCACAAGTGCCCCTCCATATTCGTCCCAGCCATGCACGTGCAGCCCGCTTCCGTTGTCCAGAAACCCGCACTCACTCAGGTGTTTGATGAGGTCGGTCGGCTTGCCGTCCCACTCACATGCGATGGCGATGTCTTCGGCGTCGTGCTTCGTCAGGTCGCCGTCGGGGGCGTAGTCAATACACCACCACCAGAGGCAGTGCAGGTAGCCGATGGCGGCCGGCACGCCCCCTACTCTGCGCGCCAACTTGCGAGTCTTCGGGTGCTGCCTGAGCGCCTGATACGATTTGATCCAAGCGCTCATGTCGTCACCACCCCAGCCTCTCTAGCCAGGTACATGAACGCCGCCGCCATTGCCTGAGGCACCTGTCCGTTACCGAGTGCTCGCAGTCGGTCCACCCGCGAGGCCACCCCATGAGCCACCCGACCCACGTAGGGTTCAGCGAGCCATTCGCCTGGCAACTCAGTGCCGTCCCGCCCTGGGCGTACCTCGTCTTCCGGTGTCCCGTGTCGTCTGCGCAGGGCGTCGTCCACGGCGTCGGAGCGTGCGCCGCCTGGTTGCTCAAGCTCGGGCCGCCGTCCGTCTGATTCGGGCCGCCCTTCTCGCCGTCCGATGCTCTCGGAGTCCGAAAGCCATTCAGTACCTGCCGCCCCAGCAGCGCGTTCTCCGGTACGTTCTCCATCGTCCCGCAGTCCTTGTGGTCCCGCGTCGTCGGCGTGCCCCACGTCTGCCGGGTCGCACCACCACGGGCTACGACCGTCGCCAGACTGTCGCCGCCCCGATTGTCGTTCCAGTGTTCGCCATACTCCGGGTACATCGACGCCTTTGCGGTCCGCGGCGTAGGCCAGAATCCACAGCCGCTTGCGCCGATGCGGGGCACCGACATCGTCTGCTCCCAGCACGCACCATTCCGCATCGAACCCCGCTTCGGCCAGGTCTCCGAGTACGGTTCCGAAGTAGCCTGAGCTGAGAAGTCCAGGCACATTCTCGAAGAAGCCCAGCGGCGCTCCGCTCTCTCGAAGTACGCGAACGGCGTGTGGCCACATGTTGCGGGGGTCGTCCTCGCCGAGCCGCTTCCCGGCCTGACTGAATGGCTGGCAGGGGAAGCCGCCGGTGACGATGTCACAGGATCCGGGGACGGGGTGGAAGTCTCGCACGTCGCCGTGGACCGGGAACGCTCCCGACGACCGACCACCGTCTCGATGTTCGGGAAGCGATGGTCCGCTATCTGCGACGGCGTGATGGGCGCCGCCATCGCCGAACACGTCCTCGGCGTCGGCCACATAGCCGCCCCTCGCGCAGAGGACTCGCTGACAGTAGGGGTCGATTTCAATAGCGGCAACTGTTCGCCATCCGAGGATGAGGCTGCCGAGCAGTCCGCCGCCGGCGCCGGTGAAGAGGGAGAGTTCGCGCACGTCACCCCTCCGCCCTCAACGCCAGCAACTCCCCAAGGCTGGGCACGTCCCTTCCCACCAACAGCATCGCCCCGCAGCGCCGGCAATTGACGTACTCGAGCTTGTCGCCGTCGATAAAGAAGGCGGCGGGGCCGAAGGGGTCGCCGGTGTAGTGGCAGGCAGGACAAGTCACAGCCCCTCCCCCGCCCGCGCCTTGAGAATGGCCGCCCACATGTCATCCCATTGCATCTGCATCGTCTGCATCTGTGCGGCGAGCAGGTCGACGCGATCGACGAGCTCGGAGAGGATGGTGTCGGCCGGGTTCATCTCGTCCGGCGGCTCGACCTCGACATCCTCGGCCCGGACGAAGTGTTCGCATGAGCGGAGGTCTTGCCCGACCTTGTCGCAGACGCCGGGGTCTTCGTAACAGTTGAGGCAGGAGGTGGTAGTCATGGGCCCGCCTTCGTGCAGGAGTCGCCCTTGGTACACAGGTGCACTGAGAAGCCAAGCCGTGACAGGTCGGCCGTCGTCACTGTTTCGAGGTCGACAATCTTCGGATGCGCGGCCTCGAAGGCGTCGACGCTGGCGAGGACTGCCTGCTTCCACTGCTTCCAACTGCTCTGGCGCCATGTGGTATTGGATTGAATCGCGTCCCGCAGTTCGCTTAGTACGTCAGTCATGCGCCGGCCTCAAAACGGGATCGAGTCGCCGTCATCAAACCCGGCGGCGGCAGCGGCCTCGGCGAACGGCTTGCCCTCTGCCTTCGCCCCGATGAACGTGACCTCGTTGGCGATGATCCTGACGGCGCTGCGCTTCTGGCCATCCTTCTCCCATCGCTCCTGCACAAGCCGGCCAGTGACGCCGACCTGCTCACCCTTCGCCTTGTACTTCGCCACGAGCTCGGCCGTCTTGCCGAACGACTTGCAGTCGAAGAACGATGTCTCGCCTTCCTTGCGGCCGTCGACGGCAATCGAGAACGTGGTCATCTCGGTGCCGCCCTTGGTCGCTACCTGTTCCGGATCTCTTACTAGCCTTCCAATGATGCTGACTACATTCATGCGGCCTCCCTGGCCTTGCAGCGTGCTTTCGATGCCCGCGCCTGCGCCTTGACCCGCTCCCGGTATTCAGGATCGGTGGCGTAGCGGCGGGCCTTGTTCTCTCTCGACGTGGCTTTGCGTCGCTCCCGGTACTCGGGATCGGTCTGGTAGCGGGTGCGTTCGTAATCGGCGTGACTCTTGCGGTTGACCCTCTGCGCGCCGTTGCGACACTCGCAGCACTCCCGCGACAGTCCGCCGGGCTCGCTCTCGTCCCTGTGGAAGTGCTCGGCGTTGCGCGGCTTCATCTCGCCGCACGTCGGGCACCTCTTCTCGCCGAAGATGATACGGTCGGTGAGGACGTGGAAGCCGCAGTCCCGGGAGTAGTCCGGTGCTGTATGCATCTCACACATCTCGCCGCCGTTGTAGCGCGAGAGGATCGTCTTGCAGCCGTCGTGGCAGCAGCGGCGTCCGCGAGCGTATGTCTTGACGTGGTCGGTCTCGTCCTCGACCCAATCGAGATAGCGGAGTCCACGGTCGTCGCTCATCTCGCCCACGCCAAAATCGCCCACGATTTGAACTCATAGCATTCGCCATGGTTGAGGTCGCCCCGGTCCCGGCCCGGATACTCGCTCGCCATGTGCTCGCGCCAGACGGATTCGTCCAGGTGTTGCAGCGCCTCGGCGAGCAGGCGCTTGTCGGTGGTGGTGGCGGGGCGGGTAGGGTCGGTGGTGGCGTGACGGAATGTCACGGTTTCACCCCCGCCCGCATCTTCCCTGGGTACCACGACAGGATCATGCCAGCGACAGCCGCGTTGAAGGCATCCATAGCTGCCAGCAGTTCATCCGGGGCCTCTCCGTCTTCTGGCAGTTCGTCGCAGAAGTAGTCGGTGTCAATCTGGCGAACGCACTGGGGGTCACAGAGCACAAGCCTCAGATCTGCGATGTCGCCCCCATCATCCAGATCGTCTTCGGCATCTTCGGGGCTGGCGTAGTACTCCTGACGCGACTCCGAGTAGACCATCTGCACGCCGTCCCACGGGGCCTCTGACAGCGCCATATAGCGGGCATCTGCACGTTTCTCGCGGCAAGACGCGCAGTGCGTGTACATCTTGGCGGTCGCTGCTCCGCAAGCTTCACACGGACGATGGGTACACCCTGCGTAGCGCGCTGTCCGCTCGTCTTGATAGAAGTAGCCGTCGCGTGAAATCCAGCCGTCTACCGTGCCCGGATGCGCGGCCTCCGGGGAACCGAACGTCACAACCAGTCCGCTCATCACTTCCCCGCCTTCGCGTTACGCGCCTTGACCTCTTCCGCGCCAAGCCCCGGAATAACGCCGCCTGCGTCAGAATCGCCGTCTGCGGGTGATGTGACGACCGCAGGCGTGGCGGCGTCGTCTTGGCCGCTCCCTGTGTCTCCTGCGGCCTCGTCGCTGTACGGCGCATCGTCAGTGAAGCCGATGTCGTCGTCGGCCTCTCCTTCGATGACCTCACCTGTCTCGCGGTCGACGCCGATGCGCTCGGCTACTCTGTCGGCGACGGGCTTCGTCTCAACGATGCCAGCGGACAGGCGGTCACCGAACACGGCGTCGTTCTCAGCCTGCAGCGCCGCCTGTAGCCGCTCCGATTCTTTCGGCGCCAGCTTGAGCGCCTGTATCAGCACCGTCTTGCAGCCCATCGGCTCATAGTCCGATGTCCAAGGTCCGACGATCTTCCCGGCCTTCGTCTTCGGCGCGAACCTGTCACGGATGTCGTCTACGTCCGCACGGCGCATGACCTTCATGAGCGTGCCGCCGTTCGTGAGCTTCACCACGGCGTAGAAGGCGATGATGTCGGCGTTCATGTGCTCGGCGTCCATGTCGGGCACGTGCTCGATCTTCGGGTCGGTGCCGAGCTGGTACTTGAAGTGGTCTGACTTGTAGACAGCCACGGCGTGTATCTCGGAAACCTCGCCGCTGCGGTAGGCCAGTTGTGCCAGCCCCATGAAACCGGGCTGGAACTGCGCCTCCATGCCGCCGACCTTGCTGCTCCAGCGGGGGATGATCCAACCCTCGCCGAACATGCCCGGCCTGAGTCCTGCTTGTGCGGCCTTGAGTAGCGCGCCCATGAAGCTCGGCACGGTGCATTTCTGCAGGTCCGGGTTCATGCGCACTTCGGTGAGCGCGATGCGCATCATGGACTCCGGCTTGATATGCGCCGGCAGTGCTGCGGCGACTTGCCGCTTGAACGACTCGCTGCTGAAGACCTCCAGCACGGTCGTCGGGTTCTTGGCTTCGTCGCGCTTGGCGACGTCTGTGTGGTCAGTCAACAGGTGCCTCCTTGTAGTACGTCTCGATCTCCTCCGCCTCACCGTCGACCGTGTTGCAGAGGCCAGAGATGTTGTCCTCAGCCTCAGCGATGCGCTTCAGGGCGCGCTCGATGTCATCGCGGGCGTCGGCAATCTCTTCAACCCAGTGCGCGATATCTGCAGTCGACCTGTTGACCTCGACGAGGCTCATACCGTCACTCCTTCACTGTCGAACTCTTTCGGCTGCCCAAAGGACCGCGACTCGGATTGCTTGGAATACTCAGCGGCAATCTCCGGGCGTTCGGCTTTCAGCCTTTTGCTGTCGATTAGCGTCTTCGTCTGCTTCCTCCATGCCAGGCGGTAGTGACCGACGACTGCGGACTCGTGCTCCCCCATGAGTGCCTGGAGTCCCTGCTTGGCCTTCTCTGCCTCACGCTTGGCCTCTTCGGCCTTGAACTTGTGCGCGAGGTAGTCAGACAGCAGGACCTGGGCCTCGTCGCCCTCGATGTAGACAGGCGGGTCGGGGATGGTGTTCGGGTACATGCGGTTGAGCGCGTCGCGGTCGGCGTCCGTGCCGATAGGCTCCGGCGGGATGCCCTTCTCGACGTGCTGCTGCCAGAAGACACGACCCGCTTGGATGAGCCTCATCTGCACGGCTTTGTCGGCCTTGACGGGGATGATGCGCAGCTTGTCGTCGCCCACGTCGGCGGACCCGTATGACAGCGGCAGGTCGTGAACGGCGAGGTACCATTGCTGCTGGACGTAGTAGGCGTCCGGCAGGTCGGCATTGGCTTCGTCCCAATCACGCCAGCCGAACCTGAACGCCGTCTTCGCTTCGAGGATTGCGACCGGCGTGCGCGGCTTCTCGCGGAGTGCTATCAGGCGATCCGTGGACGCGCCGGCGGGGAATCCCCAATCGGTGCGCACCTTCGGCCTGGCCTTCCAGGTGACGAACTCGGGATGTACGCGCTCGAATTCGTCGGCGATGAACTGCTCCAGGGCCAGCCCGCGACGCATCTGCAGGCTGTCCTTGTCGTCGCTCGGGACGCCGGTCTTGTCGAGGTAGACGGACAGGGGACTGGCCCACTGCGACACGCCGAGAATGGCGGCGATGTCGGTCCCGCCTAAGTACTGCTTACGTGTCTCGCGAAAGGTGGCGAGGTCTGTGGCGGCGCTCACGACGCCACCTCTGGCCATGCGGTGGATTCACAGTGGAAGAAGCGCGGATGCTTGCTGGCTAGACCTCGGGCGTGTCGGTGGGGCGTGATGATGTACTGACCTGGGCTGTCGCTTGCATCGGAGCGAAGAAGCAGCACCGCCACCGGGATATCTAGCGTATCGGCGGCGATACGGGCGTTGTCCTCTGCGGTCTCCCGACCCCGAGTGTCGGCCTCGTACTGGACGGGCCAACCCATGGACACTCGCAGGCCGCTCACCCTGTCTTGGGCGTCCAGTTTGCGGTGGAACATCTTGGTGCGCCACCGGGTCATGACCCCACCTCGTGATCCTGCGGCTGCGGCACAGATGCGCGTTTGCACTCGTCGTGGCTGAAAGGCTCCTGCAATCTGCCCAGTTCATAATCGGCGTCGGTGTGACGCACGAAGGCGAGACGGCAGAGGGCGTGGTGCAGGAGCCGGTCGACGACCTCGCGGTCCATGGTGGCGATGCGGTCAACGGTCATGACTCGCCGCCTTTCCCGCGAGCCTTGCAGATGACGGCCTGACGCTCGTGTCGCTCGGCTTCCTCGCGCGCCCTCTTTGCGGCGCGCATGTGGTAGCCCGCGTTCCAGGCGAACGACTTGTGCGCCTTCTCTTTCAGGTACACGGCCCTTTCGTCGCGGTCGGCGACTGCCTTCGCCGCCAACTCCTCGCCCTTGGCGATTGCCTCCGATTCGGTAGCGAACATCAAGTCGGGAGTGAGAACCCTGTAGGAGTTGGCCGTGCCCGAGTGGTACTCGTGGTGCTGCCCGGACCCGTCCTCTGTCGAGCGAATGGCCGTGATGGTCATGAACTTCGCGTCGGCCTGCGGCCCGTACTCGTTCACGAAACCGAACGGTCCCTCGTGCCCTCGCGTGCAGTAGGAACACGGAGTTGTCACGGAGTCGCCGTTGCCGAGGATGACCACGACTTCGAGCTTGCCGAAACAGACGGGGCACGTCTCACGCAGTTGGGCATGCTGCGTATAGGCTGCTACCCATACGCGGTCGCCGACCTTGTGTGACTCAGTCATCGGTCCTCCCTCGGATCATCACGGCCGTAGTCTCCGAACCCCGCCGCTTCCTCGATCTCGCAGCGGTTGTGGCCCTTGCACTCGGCGCAGGTGTACTCGTCAACGTCCGGGCAGATGGGGGGTGGATAGCCCCCGTACCACTCGTGTCTGTCGTCACCCATCGTCGACCTCCTCGCCGCAGGACTCGCAGTACCGGATAAGCCGGCTGTAGTCGTGCAGGTAGGCGTCGCGGCCGGTGATCTCGCGGAAGCCCTCGATGATGAGGCCGCCGCACTTTGCGCACACAGGCGCGGCTCCCGTCCGCGTGATCGTCTTCGGCCGCTTACCGCCGAGGAGTTCGATGGTGTCTTCGATCGTGAGCTTGTGGTCGATGCGGATGGGGGCGCTCATCTCGCCACGTCCAGACGATCAGAGGGGCCAACGGGGAACGGATTGCCGATCTCGGGGACGAGTTCGACGTGGCAGCCGTTGAATCGGGCCGCGACGATGGCGAGTCTGCGGCCGGAATAGGGGGAGACGACGGTGGTGAGCTTGGGGACACCGTGCCTCGCGGCCCATCTTGCTGTGACGGTCTTCATGCCTTCACCGGCCCCGACGATGCAGCGCTGGGGGGGCGAGTCGCGGCCAGCAAGGCGCTCGCGGCGGCGCGAATGGCGGCCGCGGCGTTCCCGTTCTTCGGCATGCCGAGGTCGAAGCCGCGGCGTGGCTGGGTTGGTTGCGCGGGGGTCATGGCGTCTCCCCCTCAACCAAGCCATGCCGCAGGCGGTACTCATGCTCTACCATGGCGCGGGCGCGGTCGGTACTGCCGTTCCCGCCTTCGAGGTGATTGGCTATGATCTCGCAGGCGATGTCGTAGCGTGCCTGCACAGCGGCGCGGTCGGCGTTGATCTCGCGCACCAGGCGCCGGAACTCCTTGACTGCGTGTTCGGTGCTCGCGGCGATCATCGCGGCGCCCCCAGTGTGAGCAGGACGCAACCGACGATCAGAAGGGTCCCCACGATGAGCGTGAAGAGCGCCCAAGCGGCGGCGCTGGAGATGGTGAAGCGGGGTTTGCGCGCAACGCTTGAACGTTGCGGCTCTTGTGCGCTACCATGCAAAGCACTCGACGTCTTGGTGAAGCGGGACTCGGGGGCGGATGCGCCGGAAACTTTTGCCAGGGACCGGCGCTCCGCTGTTAAGCGAAGCATTGTTGCCTCCGTGTAGAAGGTGACGGACTCTTCCCTAGATGCTCATTCCCTCCCCGTGGTCGCGTTGCAAGTCCATGACAGGAACGCTATACCCTGCTGTCCAGCGTGTCAAGCTTCCCGCGCAAATAATCTTCAAGGTCAGTGACGAGGATGCGACGATAGCCGCCCGGGGTCTTCATGCAGCGGATCTTGCCGCCGTCGCAGGCGCGGGACACGGTGCGCCCGACGATCTTGGGGTGGCCATGACCTGTCAGCCAAGCAGCGGCCTCTGGCGGCGTCAGGTACTCACTCTTCTGCGGTCGCCCGCGCTTGCGTGGCGTCACGGCAGCTTTGACCCGGCGATGGATTCCTCGGCATTCCGGCGCGAGTCGTCGAGCTGCATGGTCGCCGCCCAAGTAGTAGCCAACGTCCTTGGCGTAGGCCGCGAAGTCCTCGGCGACCATGCCGGCCAGGGCGGGCACGTCGCGGCTGAGTTCCAGATACAGGTCGGCGGCCTTGTTCATCGAGACGAGGTCGCCGCTCCGCCACAACCGCGTGATCCTGGCGAGCTTCGGCATGGCCTCGTCGATGAAGGCCACCATCTCCGGGCTCGCCTTCGTACTCTCGTCAGTATCGCCGAGCAGCTTCGCGCACCCGAACAGGCCCGCCGTCAGCACGACCACCACTGCTACCGTTACCAGTATCCACTGTCTCAGCGCCCCCAGCATGGTCCCCTCCATCTCGATTCCAGTCCCCCATTCATATACCCCTCGGCGGCCCGAGTCAATACCGCCCCCGTTGCCGATTCTGCCGCTACTGTCTTCACTGCAGGCAGCGGTCGTTCCGTTGCAAACGGCAGGAGGGTGGCGTATAGTGGTACTCTTCCTGTGTGCACTGGAGGCAACTATCCATGAGCCCAGCGGAGTTCGTTCCTATCGGCCAAGCCGTCGACAGGCTGCGCGAGCAATACGGCTTGCATCTCGACACACGCAGGCTGAAGAGTCGCGTCAACCACAATTTGATCGTCGGCTTCAAAGACGACTTCGGCTGGTGGGTCGACTGGACGACCGTGGTCGCACATTTCGCCCCTCTCATAGAAGGGGCGCAGCGGCGATACAGGGAAGCACGCGAGACGCCGGAAGAGTAGCCGGGGATGCGAAAGGGGCCGCGAGCGTATTGCCCGCGGCCCCTCGTGTGCGTCTTAGGCGCCGAGCCCGAATCGCGGATCGCGGGGCCTTGGCCGGGGTGGCTTACCTGAGGTCGTCCAGGAACTTGGCCAGGGCCGAGCGCAGCGTGAGTGCGTAGCCGGCGATGATGACCATGGCGGCCTGCACCTTGTCCGGCTCGGGCGCGACCCCGAAGTAGGCTAGCGCCGCGTAGACGATGACGGCGATGGACAGGAGATAGGTCTTCTTACCGTCGAGGTAGCTGATGATTGCCTGCATTGTTCACCTCCTCACATAGACCACGGAGCCCATCCGGCTCCTCGCCAAAGCTTGCGCCCGTAGGACAGGTTGAGCCGGGGGTTGAGGGGATTGAACTTTCCCGACCAGTGGAAAGGCATCTCTTGCAGCAAGCCCGCCGCGCCGCTGGCTGGATTGACGGCCCTCGGATTCCCGCGACTCTCCCTATTCACGACGCACATGAGTGTCGGGATTTGCCCCCACGGCCAGCCGCATTTCCGCGCAAGTCGTACCCAACGAGCTGTTGAAGCCCCATAGGATCGTCCGTAGGTCCGAGTCGCACTGAGCACGCGCTTCGCCTCGCGATAGCGGCTTGCCGCGCGAACATAGGCTCGGTGGGCAGCGTGGGCGGCGCGGTGGGCTTGCTTGGCACTGCACGGCCCCGTACCAGTCGCCGCGCCAGCAGTACCAGCGCCGGCCAGAGTAGCAGCCCCGAGCAGAAGGCCAGCCAGCAATACCGTCGTGAGATTCCGCTTCGCATGATGCATTCACACCTCGATGTCGTGATGTCTCCGTATAAGGGGCGGGCCGCCGGCCGGATCAGGGGAATGGCCGGCGGCCCTGGAGGTGGAGGGGGCCTCCGTGCGTCAAGTCTGGGCCATGCGGGTTCGGTCGGCTAACAGGAGTTACACCCCGTAAACTCGCGTAAAGTCCGTAAACTCGGGACGCTTCATATTCACTGTTCTGGCCTTATTCATGGCGGTCATGAATATGGGGAGCGGTCCCGGAGGTCGTCTGGTGCATTCACGATGACGGGGAAGCCTCCTCGCCGCCGGTCCAGTGGCCATAGCCTGACCTGTTTCCGGAACCGCCCCGGATGGGGGGCTGGCACTTCGCTTGCGATGGATGCAAGCCGAGCGGTACCAGCCCCCCCGGCGGACCCTACTGCCGGCATGCGACACGGTTAGGGTCCCGACTGGAATTCAATACTCGTCGTCAACGCTCCCGAATGAATCCTTCATCGGCCCCAGGTTCGGATGCACGCCCGCGTCAAGGCCCACGTTCGGTCCCGCGATTGCGCAGCGCCAGCCCTTCTTCTCGGACGGGTCGCCCCATTCGCCGTAGGGGTCGTCGGCCAGCATCTCGAAGGTGACCGCGATGGAAGGCGCGTCGTCAACGTGATCCGCGCACCACACCTTGAAGTCTTCGCGAGGCCAGGTGAAGTCGGCGATGTGCATGGGGACGGCGTGGTCACAGAGTTCGCACTTGTGCGAGTAGCAGTCGCACACGTCAGGCTCCCTTCTCGATGCGGGGGTCTGTCATTCGAGCGGTCCCGATGTCGGGTAAACGACGGCGTCTGCAAGCTCCTGCAACGTCTCGCTCAGCCGCCGCTTCGGCGTCCATGAATACATCTGGCTGCCGTGCTCCGCATACCCATCGCGGAACCTATCGCGCGCCATCTCCAGAATCCGGTCGTGATTGTCGTCGATGAGGTCGTGCAGTTTGTCCAGCTCGTACTCGGCCAGCGACTCGAACATCCACTCCTGCGTCTTGAACGGGACGCTGAAACTGTCCGCCGCCTCAGCCGTTGCGAGCGAGTCATCGGCCATCTCGCGGTAGCCCTCGGCCATGAGCGCGGCCAAGCTGGCTTTACAATCCGGCGGCGTATCCTTGACAGTCCCGTACTCGATGTCCGTCACCGTCCCGCACTCGGGGCAGGACGTGACAACGGAGCTGTCCGCAGAAGCAGTGGTGTGGAACGTCCGCCCGAAGTCCCGGGGCTCGGTGACGGCCTTCGTCTCGCCACAGATGCCGCAGCGGTCCGTGTGCCACGTCGAGACGCCGACGTGACTCCCGTAGCGGTCCTGTCCGCAGTCGTTGCAGCAAAACGCAACCGGGCTCGTCATGGGGCCACCAGGTAGTTGGTCCACGCGAACTCCCCATACTCCGCAATGGCGGCCACGTCATAGGCCAAGGCCGCGTCGACGGGGTTGTCGAATCGCCCAAGGTGGACCTGTCGCCCGTTGGGTCGGAAGGCCGCTTGCCAGCAGCCGTCTTTCCTGTGGCAAACGCCCTTGTACCCATGCGCTGCCAGCGGCCGCCTGTTCTGCATGTTCTGGCCGTGGGAACATACGCGCAGGTTGGCCCGCCTATTGTCCAGTCGGTCGCGATTCGCATGGTCGATTTGCATCACTCCCCCTGGTTCGACCCCAAGGATGTCCGCGTGCATGTGACGTGTCGTCCGTCGTCCGTTTGTGTATGCGTGCCTGACGGCGTACCCATACGAGGAGAGTCGCCAGCGATGGCACCCAACGATGTCGTAGTCGGAGTCGTCTACTTGGGTGTAGGCCCCGTTCCCTAAGTAGACCCACGCGATGTTTCCTGTATCGGGGGTGTTGACCGTTTGGGAAACAGCGCAGTCATCGCGGTTGATACACTCGGGGCACGCAACGTGATCGCCGCACGGAGCCGCCGGGTGTTCGTTTGGTGCGCCAACAGGTAGCTTTGTAGGTGTTTCGCGCCCGAAACGAACACCATCGCAGTCCGTCGCGTCATCTTTCCTGTCGCAGGAAATAACGGGGTTGCTGGAAACATCGCAGTCCGGCGAGTGCACCAAACATGATGCACATCGGCAGTCCGGGCTATGGTCCGCGCAGACAGCACTACTTGCGGTAGCACTTGCTGCGCGCCCCAGCGGCCAGATGTCTTCGCCGGTCGGATCGTGACTGTCATTCCGTTCGCGGAAAGCGTCAGAATCAGGTACTTTGTGCGTCCGAATTGACAGCTCAGCCTCCGTGAAGTTGGGACACATCTCGTCAACGTTGGCGGGGTAGTGACCGGTCTCGGTAATTGGGGGCACGTATTTCTCCTCAAGCCAGGCCCATGCAGGCGGGGTTGATGTGCTCACGCGGCCACCTCGTGGTAGCCCGTCCCCAGCGGGTAGCGCTGCGGGCATGTCTCCTTCACCATCGCGTTGAGCAGGATGCCGGACTCGTCGCACACGG
>Ga0209585_10000356_pt1 | contig 17597 bp, 20 predicted proteins | sample NGEPerone_FD_185491 | JGI IMG/M metagenome (GOLD analysis project Ga0209585, IMG submission 185491) | Arctic peat soil microbial communities from the Barrow Environmental Observatory site, Barrow, Alaska, USA - NGEE Permafrost154B-one... | ecosystem: Environmental > Terrestrial > Soil >... | reverse complement strand
AAGACCGAGAGAATAGACTGCGTACAGTTGAAACCTTGCTGAAAAAGCGCAACAGCGTCGTCTGCCTTTGTCATATCCAATAATCACGTAAAGAAGGTCTTAATGATATCGCTCAAGTGTCAATCAAATAGAGCGTACATAATAACACATAGTGTTAGCAAAATCGATTGGAAGCACTACAAGCATCCATTGCCCGCTTCGGTTTATGACGTTTACATGAGGAATTGGAAGGATGTTAGTTTTTAATTCCACTCGTAAAATACGTTGATTCCAGACTTGGTGAGATCTGCTTCACTCTAGACTGGCCCAGATATGTTTTCAAGCCATATCCTGCTCCTGCGCCGTGCTTAACAGCCCAATATTTTAAGATCCCAGCTGTGCACTGCCAGCACAGTCACAAACAATTTACGAGGGTTTACAATGAAAAAATCGTATTTAGCAGGGGCGTTAGCCGTGGTGATGCTTGCAGCTGTTCTCGCTGCGGGCTGCACAACTTCTACGACATCTTCACCAACCCCGCCTCCCAGCGCCAGCACTACAACTACAACATCGGCTGCAGAAGGCCAAGCCATCGTTCAGTACCTCGCGACAACGATGCAACAGCTGAACTTCACCGTGGCGACGCCGTTTTCACTGCAACCTAATCCACAAGCAGGGATTGTAGTGTACAACGGCACGGTGAGCGACAAGAACGGCACTTACGCCGTGAGCGTCAAAGCGTGCAATAATGCGTCAACGGCGCAGGCACACTTCGATTCGCTGAGAAACATGTTCATGAGGCAAGGGTACACTGCGGTGCAGCAGAACGCGACGGCGTGGTCAGGGTTCAACACGAGTGCACGACAAGGAGCGGCCGTTGAACACGGTAGTTCACCGCTCATGCCGTACTACTGCATGGTCATTACCGGCGGTGCTGTTGGGCAAGCGCCGTACCAACAGGCCATGTGGCAAGACATGTGGGAAGATATGCACACGTATAGTGGCAACGGCTATGGCATGGGGCCGTATATGGGCCAGGGGATGAATGCGAACACGCGCAGCCAGATGCAGCAGGTAATACAAGGGCACATGGGTTCAGGGATGATGTAGTCGTTAGGCGGTATCGCTGCGTGGAAGGGTGGACAGTCATCTCCTGTCCGCTCTTTCACATCGCTCGTGCCACTATCAAGGAGCATTTTGTCTGGAGAGCCCTTTGCGCCAATTCACTCGACGGCCCCACTGTTAAGATTTTTGCTATGTGACTTCCAAAAAGATAATGGGGGTATACGCCCCGACGAACACATAGGTAGATAGCAATCGGAGGGTAATTAGGATGCAAGGAGAGGCCACCTCGGACTCTATCAAAACAGAGATTGTACCACAGACATAGGCGCAACCACATCACCATACCAGCGCGTTGTTTGATCACGAACATCATCCCTACAAGCCACGCAATGTCAATCTGCTTCATGAAGCAGAGCAAAAGGCGGCTGGCGTTAATACTCGAATTGCGGTTGTGCTTACTAAGAGCGTTGGCACGATGTGGACGGCATATACGTTTATGGCGCTTGCCGTTGTGGGATTGATGGCCATTCTTGGCTTACTCAGCCCCATCGTCGCATTACTCGTTGTATGGATTTCACAAACGTTCCTGCAGCTGACCTTACTGCCGATTATCATGGTAGGACAGAACGTGCTCGGAAGAAAGGTCGCTCAAGGCCTTCGGTTAGGCAAGCAGCCGCTTCTGGCGACGCATAGCGCGTAGAGCGAGCAATGGGGAAGCTATGCTCATATGTCGTGAAAAGCAGCCGCTCAAATCATACAGATCCGAGTATTACTCTTCGCGCCTTTTTTATAGCTAGGGAGGCATACTTGAGGTTTGATAGCTATGGCTTACTGGATCTATGTAACTAACTCTGACAACTGGACAATCACAAAAAAGACAAATATTCTTGGGGCTTCTGCAAGAAACAAGAATACACTATCCAGAGTAAAGAAGGGCGACAAATGCTTAGTTTATGTCAAAGGCGAAAAGATCGCCCGAGAAACGGTGGAACCTACAAAAGCACTTAATCAGATGAAGCTGTATTTTTGGTTGTTATGGCGCTCGTTTAACAATAAAAGAGGTAACGTTGATAAAACAGGAGAGGTAAGTCAGGCCAATCAAAATGCTCCAAATGATGACAGTGGCAGGTATACCTAAATAATAAGGTAAATAATAAGGAGGATATTTTATGTTAGAAACGAACCAATATTTTAAGGGTGAAAAGGGCTTGGAGTTAACCAATGTAGAATGGCTTCTCGACCATCATAAAACAAAATTGCAGGAACGGCGTAAAACGGTTGATGAGTTAAATCTTAAACCAGGAGATGTAGTACTGGATTTAGGATGTGGACCAGGTTTATGGACACATCTACTAGCAGAGAAAGTGAAGCCCAATGGGCGAGTTGTTGGGCTTGATTTCACACCAGATTTAATAAATTATGCTGTGGAAAATCTGAAAAAGGATCCTCTTAGTGACATCATTGAGTTTCGAAAAGATGATTTCTACGATGCCTCCTTTGACAATGATACCTTTGATTTGGCCTTTTTCGGCAACTGTTTTGCTTATGTTACAGACTATTTTAAGATTATCGAAGAGATGAAAAGAGTGACTAAGAACGGTGGGAGAATTGCCGCTAAAGATTTTGATGGTGGCCTTTTTATTGTCCATCCCATCGAGCCTCAGTTGTCCTTAAAAATCTTAGCAGCAGCGGCCCAGGCTCTTAAAGAAAATCCCCTAGAACCTCCATTTGATAACTTTACCGGGCGAAAATTGCATGGGCTTTTTTTACAGGCAGGCCTAAAAGATGTATCTACTAAAAGCTATGCCATACAAAAACTCTCACCTCTCATTCCAGAAGCAAAACGCTATATTGCAGGTAATGCAGAATGGCACGCTAAAATAGGAACTCCATATTTATCAGAAGAAGATCTTAATCAGTGGCGAACACACTTTGATCCCAACTCCGACAATTATATCCTTGATTTGGAAGAGTTCTATTTCTGTATGCTGGAAGTGCTAACGATAGGTACGGCGTAAAAGGTTACCCAAAGGCAAGATCAGAATATCAAGAAAAATATGTTTTATGGCCCGGAGGACAAGATCGGGATAGACGCAAGAGACGACGGACGGATTGCAAACAACGTTGTTTAGCCCGGTTTGGCCGGTAAGGTTTTTAGTGTATAAAATAGTAATATCCATTGTCGATTACCTCTAGGAGTTGGTAAGCTCCTTGCACGGGGGTTGTTGACGATTTTCGGTGAAAGACGAGCGGCTTCTACGCTCGGCTTTCCTTCTTACTGTTCAGTTTTTGTGAGTATTTTTTCCATTATGGGTTAGATCCGCATATACCGCGACCATATCCGCGACTAATTCGTGATACTGTTTGCTATAGTGCTAATCGTTTCGCTCATCTGAAATCCAGTCAGTTTTGCTAGCATCAATTGCTTAATGACCGCCCTAACAATGGCGCTTCCTTTTAGTAGGTATAGTACCGACTATTCAAAAGTATCCCTGAGTAGTGCCCTTACTTCTCTCCTATCAAGGATTGCCAAACACGTAGAGAAGAATGACTAGGATAGCCTCTGGAATCCCTGCTATTGCGCTTATGATTAAGGTCATGTGCTCGGGAGACCTGACCACTCAATGTTTATTCACTGCCAGCGAATCGTTGTGACCAACACGTCTTGACCCGGACCACCAGTAACACTTTCAAATTGAGCAAAATTCCGAAGAGCGCAGGAACAAGCTTTTTTTGATTTTCAGAAGGTGAGCTAATGGATAATCTAAACAAGGACCACGACGATAGCCACAATCCAATAACTCCGCCTGCAGTAAGGTATTATATTACAGATTGGGATGAGTTTCTGGAGGGATGTAAGCATTGGTTCGGACCGGCAAAGATGATAGTTAAAGCATCTTTACCTCTTTTTTAGTAAAACACCGCACGTGTTACCTTTCACCTGTGATTTCTTTGCGCTGAAAGTACGTTAGGCCTTCAACACTTGTGATGGTGCAAACATCAATTGGGCCGCCACTTGTATGCGGTATAATTGCTAGGTTTTGTAAATCGATAGTAGCTCGGATTAAGGCAATTGCAAGGTTAACTGCAGCCCGCAAAGACAACAAATCATAAGGGATTGGCAGCCTTAACTCCAACTTCTCCTTTTCTGTTAGATTTTGGTTTACGACGTCTGTGAGAGTAATATCGTATCCTGCTATTATTCGACCTATAATTCTTGCTTCCCCGTCGGGTAATATTCCAAAGGGAAGACCCTCCATTAGCTCAACTGGTTCTATGTTTTCAGGAATTCTGGCACCGTATACATGTCCGGTGGTTTCTTTGTCATCGTACCCTGCAATAAGAAAGGACAATTGTCCTCCAAGAGGTGGTGCTTGGACATCATCCCATTTTGTTGTGAAAAACTGAGATAATTCTGAAGCAAAGTCGTAAACAGATAGCCTCTCCGGTCGTTGTTCACTAAGATACTCATTGAATTCAGCAAAGTATCCAGAAACAGCTCGATTGCCTAGAACAGGTTGACCATACGAAACTGCAGCGATAAAATTATGTGGTGGTTTAAATGAAAATAGATTTGTTGTAATATTATCATAAGTCCCCGGAGCTTGCGCAACGCCTTCTGTATCAACTGGAGCGATAACCATTCTGCTGTCTACAGCCAAAACCAATCCTTCCAGTGTTTTTATTGCAACTACTAACGACATGACTTATACCTCGACAATCAAAGTGCGCATAAAGGGTTGTTTCTTCCGCTATAAGCCTTTGTAACGACAAATCTTCATTGAAATTTTGAACACAGAAAAGAAGGGAAATCAAGCCGAAAAGAAGCTCGGCTCAATCCCCAGCTCAAACATCTCCTGAATAACCGCACAGATGTTATGACACAACACCTTTAGCAACATCTCATTAACCTGCGTCACTTCCGTCTTTTTTCTGACAGCCCCGCCCTTCTCGGCCTCGCCTCGTGGTGGGGGATACCGCCGCCCTCTTTTGTTGTGGTAGCTCTCACGAGAGCCGTCGCAATTCTTGAGAATGCCCGAGAGCCAAGATAGTATAACGTCTTCCTTCGGCCCTACCCTTACCTTCTAGCTCGTTATTTTTTTTTCGATTTCCTTATTTCTAGTACATATTTTCAGGCAGCTAGCAATACGCCATGATTTAAAGCGAGAGAATAGGAATTGTTAAGCCAACTATAGCTACTGCATAAACGCAGTCTGATGCTATTTCGACAAAAAGAGTATGATTGAAATGCAAATAGATAATCGCTTAGTCGGTGCCACTGCCGAGAATATATTTCTTAGTTTAATGAACGAAGAGGGAATCTTTGCCCATTCTTTCGATACTGCGGGATTCGATGGAATTGTTTTCGATATTCATAACAAGTATTTTAAAGTGGGCAAATCTCTGTTCTTTGTTCAAATCAAATGTAGGGGTTCCCCTGATGAAAACTATCATCCACAGGGCCATTCTCAACTGACATTTGATAAAATATCTACTATTGGTGAAGAACTTCAAATTCCTGAAACTTCTTTATACATAGTCGTCGGGTTTTTCAAGAACAACGACATTAGACAAATGAACTACTATGTAGTGCCTTTCTCTTCGTTATCAAAATTTGAAAAGAACGGAAACTATCGTTTTTCACCCCCAAAATGTGAGGAGGCTATGCTGAGTGATTCAAACATTAAATCAATATAATCTAGCGTCGGTGAAGAAGAGCCGTTATTTCCAAAAATATCCGCATGTCCGGGGGGCATAGCATATTCCGTTAAACCACTACTTATCTCCTAGCTAATTATTTCTTTTTTCGATTACAAGCACTCATGGGGTCCCGTTCAAGAGCTAACTCAAAACATCTAGTTTGTCTAGATTTACCGGACGTAATATGACCGTCGCCCTCTGTCGCCCAAGAACGGGATCGCTTATAGCGATTGCCTGTTCGCGCGCTTCATTATACGTTGTGGGATAAAGTATCGTAGCGCTCATACCAGCGCGTTGACTAAGCGCATACATCCCGAGCTGATAGAGCATGTAAGGGGGGAGCTTATTCGCCCAGAGGTCGCGATATTTCGCATCTAAAATAGCAATTATGTTGTCCCTGCGCTTCAGTATGAAATCAGGGCGCAATATGGGTGCTCCAAACCCTCTCGGATTACGATCCGGCAGATAACACATCATGCGTTTAAGCCTGTATTCCTCGACAACGGTGACATTGACGAGGTTCTCTTTTAAAAAACGTGCTAGTAAAGCCTGGAAGAAGCGGTTCATGTCAAATAGAAATCCGGAGAGTCGCTGCTTTGACGTCTCCTGCTCCAAAGAGATCCTTGAGACTTTAGCAACATAGTGATGATTTCGATTGACGGTCGATACGCTGCGACGAGTCGGTTGCTCTCGCGTTCGAGTCGTCTGAGTACGAATCTGTTTAACGTGATTAGTGATACCTCGTCTTGAAGCCGCCTTGTTAAGCGCCGCAGTTCGCTGGTCAGATCAAGGTCTTCTGCTAAATGGGTGGCAAGATGTAGTCCTGCAAGAAGCACCCGATTAATCAGGCAATCATTGAGTCGAGGATGATACCTACAAGGAAGCTGGGCTTGGGTCATTCCGCCGCGCTACGCTACTCGGAATCATTACGGCGCTTGGGATACACCCCCGTCCACCGTTGCGTCTTGTCCTCGTATCTAGACGTGCGCCTCTGCCAGACTCTCCTCTGCCGCCTGCGTTACGGATTCCGTCACCTTCACCGGACCCTTGATCAGGAGCGTAACAATCATCGCCACAACAGCAAGGCCGAAGCCGGTCAGAAAGATATAGTCAAAGGCCATCGCGGTGGGGAGGCTTGGCCCCATTATCGGACCACGCGGCGTCTGAATAATAATCGGTGCTACGTACGTGGCGAGGAAGACGCCGGCTATCGTCGGTCCGACCGAGCCGCCGACGGTCCTGAACACGGTGTTCATTCCTGTGGCGGCGCCGGTTTGCGCCTGTTCAACGGACTGCAGGATGATGTTGATCATCGCCGTGAACATGAAGCTGACGCCGACACACACGAAGACGGCCCCGAGCGCCACCTGGGCTTGGGTCGCACGGAACAGGTAGTAGTAATAGAAGCTGGCAGCGAGAATGGCCGCACCGATGAAGAGCGGCAGCTTCGCGCCGCGCCGCGTGACGATCGCGCCGGCGACCGGTCCGGCGACGAGCATAAAGGCCGCCGCGGGCGCGAGGATCTCTCCCGCACGGAAGATATCGGTGCCGAATCCGACCGGCGCCGGGTACTCCATAATGTACACGACGCTCTGAAACAGCATGAACATAGCGAGTCCGGATACAAACGAGGTGATGTTCGGCAGGAACACGTTCCGCTTACGGAGCATGGCGAGATCGATCATCGGGTCGCGTGTGCGCATCTCGATGACGATGAACGCGATGATAAACACGAACGCCAGGGCCAACAGGCTGATGATGAACCCCGAGGTCCAGCCCTGCGACGTTCCCTCCGTCATCGCGATGAGGAACGAGATGATAGCGATCGCGAACGTTATGGCGCCAGGAAAATCCACGCGTGAGGGGGTGCGGATGGGGGACTCTTTCAGCGTGAGCGCGGCGACGACAACCAGCACCAGGGCGACGGGAATCACTGAGTGATACGTCGTCTGCCACCCGTAGTTGTTCGCGACCCACGAGCCGACGACGAGTCCCACCGCCGCGCCGACACCGAACATCGCGCTCACGATGCCCGTCGCCGGTGGCACCCGCTCAGGCGGGAACTCGTCGCGGATGATCGCAAACGCGAGCGGGAATATCGCAAGTCCGATCCCCTGAATGGCTCTGAACAAAAGGAGCGACGCCAAACTCCACGCAAATCCGTTGCCGATGACGCCCACGGTGTACAGAACCATCGCGACGAGGAAGAACCGCCTTTTTCCGTACGAGTCTCCGAGCTTTCCTAATATCGGGGTCGCCACGGCACCGACGACGAGGTAAATCGAGATGACCCACGCCGTCCACGCCGTGGTGGTGTTAAACTGCGTCTGTATCGTGGGCAGGGCGGCGATCAGCATCGTCTCGGTGTACATGATCATGAGGGCGATGAGTGACAGGAGGATCAAAATCCCCGTTCCAGTGCCCGCTAAGGCAGGGGAACGCGTCTGTTTCGTGTTGTGTGCAGTTTCGTTCATGCGTGTGCCTTCGTTCGTTCTTTCTTTCCTTCTAAGGCGCCCCATTTCGGCAGCGACGTGTTTTTTGACCTACCGATCGCGAGCGGCTTACCGAGCAGAGGACGGCGCGGTACGTTCCAGTATGTCGTCAATGATCGTGAGCAGACCTTTGACGGGCGGCCGTTTTTCCAGGGCGCCTTCACGCAGCGTCCGCTTTCCTTGCTCGGTGATCTCGTACACGATCTTTTCGCGACCACCAATCGGTTCTCCGGCGCGCACGTCGCCTGCCTCTTTTAACTTGTGCAAATGAGGGTAGACGTTTCCGGCGGTCGCCTTGAACCGACCGTGACTGCGCTCCTTGATGAGCTGCGCGATTTCATACCCGCTCATCGGTCCTTGTGTGAGTAGAAAGTACAGAACAAAAAGAGAATATGACCGTAGCGCGTGCCGGGATAACAGTTCTACGTCCGTCATTACCTTATAATATATGTGACTGTTATATAACAGTTACTGTTATATCAAGTCGCTGCACGCTAGGTGAATTACGACAGTATACTACTGCTCGCCCGCCGGGCAACACCACCTTCGTATGTTTCCAGCACAGCAATCGCAAGCTTTTCTGCGTCGTGTCTGCGCGTCTCCTGCTGTAGCACTTCAATGATTTGGAGGGGAGGGAGCCCTGCCCTTTCGGCTCTGCACTCGGCGCCTTTTCTACAGTCCTTTCTGCCTTTTTCACAACGAGGTCTTTAAATTCGGAGCCGGCAGGTAGGCCAACGTGTAATAAACATTTCCCGTCTGCATATGCATGTTCACTGCATTGTGCTCCCTCACCTTTCTGGCCGTACTTATTGCGGAAGATATACTCACAACGCGGAGAGCTTATCGGTGTAGCCATATCGTTATCGGAACTCATTCAACGACATCTCTAGGTGAGTACTGAAGGAACATAACCTTATAAAATGTGAGCGATAATGGCTGCACCCTGGGACATATCAAGATTGAACGTAAAGAATTGGCCCCTCTATGGAAATTACAATGTGAACAGTATCCGGCGAGGCTGGAATGTCAAAATAGGGCTTATCGGAGCTGGAAAAGAACGGTATATGGTTACTGTTGGTAGAAAATATTAGACGGGCGCACTTCGTCAATTGTGAATAAACTTGTTTTGTTTTCCATCGTAAGTAACAAGGTCAATGCCTTCATTTGTGACGTAGCTAACAACTTCGGACGAAGGCTTCTTGTAAGTCACAATCGCTGAGCAAGTTGTTACTTGTTTCTCGATGAACGGCCAATCCTCCTCTTTGCCGACAAAATCTCTAAGACCTAAATATTCCTTATAGTGCTTGAGTTGGCGAATACCCCCTCCTACGTCATCGAGCTGTGGTTTTGCTTCAATTAGATAATAATTAATGATTTGCTCCTCAATTTCGCGACTCATATGATTACTTCGTTTAGTCACTTTTTCAATTCGGCCATATGTTATTGATTCTTTAATGAGAAGGTCAGCATAGCCGACGACTACCCGCTTCATGTTTCGTACTTCTAACTCACTGCTGAAAATGACGTCTCTGGAGAGCACGCACCTAATAACGCTGTCTAAGAAATATGGATATTCTATCAGGTAATGATTTCTCACCGTGCCGGTAGAAGAATCGACCCAACACTCACCTTTACAAGGAGCATTCTTATTGTTATCAATCCAACCTCTATGCATGCAGACAAAAATGTTTGAAACCTCGCCCCCCTCATTTTTCGCTTGTTTAGCAGGCCAAACCTTGCTCACGTGTTCAGGATTGTCGATGTCTGCGCTATGATACGCGCATCTAAAACAAGGACCAAGATTCACGGTAGGAGGTTGCGCAAGCAACTGGCGCATTAGTCGCTCTCTTTCCGTGACGCATGCTATTACTAATGCGTCGTGTTTGGTACCCACCTCTTGCGAAAAATCTCCGATAAACTTCACCATCGCCTTGAAGACTCGTGAACTTGTTAAATTCCTAATGCACGGATGAATCCTTAAAGTAAGCGCCTATGGAAAGGATATTACTCACTGCTTGGCATACTGTCGCTTGCTGCTACTACAAGCGCAAGCTGGTTTTGTGCGAAAAGCAAAGGCACTAATTGCGCAGGATTGGTACCCACAAGATGTGCCTAACCAATCTAATAGTAGTGTCAAATCGCCTTAAATCAGAGTATGTTTGCTGTATTGCCTCATCAGCGTGACTTTTTACAATAAGAGATGTCCAACGTAGATGCCGTAGCATGTTATTATTTGGTGGAGAGTTGTTCATTCTATTCGTTGTTATGTTCTAGGCTGCTTTACACATTAACTTAAAAACCAGTTAAATGCAGCATACAGCTCATCGAAGCTGGTCTTTGAGTAGTAGCGCAAAAAAGCGCGCGCGAAGCCCAAGACCTTGCGTTTAGCGTCATTATCTTTGTATTTCTTAAGGACGTAGTCCCTTAGGCAGCCCATTGTCGCAACACTCACGACTCCCTGCGTGGCATTCCACAACAATTCAGCCGATTTTTTAAGCCATATTACTGTCTTACGAGTAAGTCCCGCTGCACGTAGTGTAAGATAGCCGTCCAAGTCCTTCCTTGTGAAAGGAAGCGCAAGTACTGCTATACCGGTTTGATTGGCTTGGGGCTCGAGTTTACACTCGAGTCTACACTTTTTTCCTTGCGCTGTAGAGTCCCGTTGGTAAAAAAAAGACGAAAAAGAAGCGCCCGAGTCGGGATTTGAACCCGAGTCGGAGCCTCGACAGGGCTTAACGGGCACTTCGCGCCCGTCGGCCACACAGCACCGCTGTGTGTCCCCATGATAGGCCGCTACATGGTTTTGGTCGAATCGAATAATAAAAGCAACGTCCCCTTCATGCCCATTTATTTCGTAAATACTGGCTTTTTTACCGGCGAGTTCTGCGTACTGACTGGCAGGCGGAGCTGAGGGTAGATCCTACTGTTGCCTTTTACCTAGCCAACTTTAACGTCGGCGATGTGTGTGAATTGGTTTGTCATAGAAATCTGCACACCCCCTCTCAGATATGTTGAGTTAAATTCAGCTGTACTAAAATTATCGGCAAACGTAAAAACGCTACGTTTTTGTATGTGATAACACCCGTGATTTTTGGGTGCATTTCCTTTCGTTTAAGGTAGCGTGTGCGTGCTAGTTGCGTCACCAGGACAATTATTTTTTTACATCCGGCCAGTATAGTTCGCCGGAAATGGCGTCGGTTATCTCAGGGGGGTCGCCGCTTCTGTCGCGATTTCTGACGTTCAGCGTGCGCTCATTGCCCACGTTATCCCTAATACCTGAAACGTAATACAGCGCATCGCCGAGGTAGTCCCACGTAGCCGCGCTAAAATCGTCAGCGGGCAACGCTTTCTTCGCGCATTCTTTAAGTTCGTCCTCTGTGTAAAGTGTCATTCGATACACCCCCCTTATTGCCAATCACTTATGCGTTAAGTAATTTTATCAATTGTCGCGATTTGCTAGTTGCTCGATTCTCGCATATACAACACCCGTCATGCGGCTGACGCGGGAGGTATTGACCGGCCTCACGTGCATTGGCTCGAAAACATGGTGCTTACGCTGATAATACGATATCGGCAGCTTAATACCAAATAAGATAGCATCAAACCGAGTGTATGACACTATCTCGTATGTCTATAACTCTACCCGCCGAGCTGTTAGAGGCCGTTATTGAACGTGCTAACAGTGATAACGTAACCCGTTCAGCTCTGACGATTAACGCGCTAGCCGCCTATCTCGAACTTAGTTCTATACGCGAGCCTCATACGCGGGATATTACCGAAATAATACGATTGCGAACACAGCTAGAAGGTAAAGATGAATTGATAAAGAGTAAAAACGAAACGATAGGCGCTTTAAGGTTAGCTTTGGATATACGTAACATAAAGGGCGAGCCACGCGAGATAGAGGGTGATAAGCAGGATAGCGACATGGAAAAGCGCAGTTTACAATTCTTAGAAGCAAATAACCACGCTGGTTATCTTAATACAAAAAAGAAGCGCCCGAGTCGGGATTTGAACCCGAGTCGGAGCCTCGACAGGGCTCCATGATAGGCCGCTACACTACCCGGGCATGCATAAGCGCAGTAACCGCTTGACGCAGCACAGCTAACTACGCGGGGGATGGATAATAAAGGTTTCTCCTCAAGTTTAGAGCTTTCAGGTGTCTCGAATCGAAGTTGGGTATCTGCCGAATTTCTTGCGGGAATTTGCATTGAAGGCTGTGCTACATCGTCACACTGTTTTAAAACATCGCCACCTTTTGACATGGCTTGGTCGGTAACGATCAAAAAAGCACATTTTCCATCACTTTCAGTTTCAAAAATATCAACAGTTTTTCCGATAGCGTCAATGCATTTTCTGGGTAAGCGGAGTTGCGGATAACTCACCCCCTTTCTCGCAGAAAGAGAACCAATCTTTGATTTTCCGATGTGTTGCATAACGACACCACGTATTAATCAACGATGATTAGTATTATTCAAGCTAGCAGAATAATAACCTATTTGAAAGGTTATCTTTGGGTTTGGTAGGGTAGTTCTGTGGAGGCCACGACTTTAGCCCAAATAACAACTAGGGCGTTCCTTTTTGAGTCTATTTGACAAATGGAGGCTAAAATAGAGTTATCTGTTTTGTGCGGGTTGAGCAGTTTGTATTAGTCCCCGGTCGCCACGCTGCACTCGTCATCGAAGCACTCAGTCATTATAATATCAGTCAAAGCCTCAATAGGGCTCCAAAGCGGGCAGTTCCCTCGGTGTAAAAACAAAAACTTCCCGTTAATCAACCAATGGAGCCGCCGCCGCTAAGTTTCTGATAATCACAATAGGCCCGACTTTTTGCCATCATTAGAACGCCACTCGTGCAGATTTTAGCACCGATTTGCCACTCTTTACCTTTTCTTTCGCGCAAACCCCCGCGAGTAATAGCGCGTCGAGCGTATCCGACTGCTCTGTCACGTCGATTCCGTAGCAAAAAGGGTAGATAATATCGAAAAGTAAGCCATGCGCTTATGGCTAAAGTATGCGAAAATTGAACAAGGTAACATTATGAAAGTGCCCGACGAAATAGCGGTGGCTTTGGTGACAGCAATATGCGTCTTAGGGCTTGCCGTAGCGATCAAGAACGTTTTTAACGTAAACGCCCCTTTCCTCTTTTCAATAGCCGCTCCGATCTATCCTTTTATTGTTTATCTGATCACACGGCCGACTGTAGAAAGATTTAAGCACGAGACACTGCTGTGGAGCGCGGTGATCGCTCTCGTGTCCGTGTTCACGCTCCTTGTTTACGTTGCATGAGTACCGGTTAAAACAACATTACCCATCAAAGCGCCTCATCACCAATTTGACTTCAGCTTCAGCCTGAGCGAGATCCTAGTAGCTCTTTTGTAACCTAGTGACGATGGGGCTTGCCCTGCGATAATGCTGGGGCTGCAACGCTACACTTTTTTAGGGCGCGCATGAGCCGAATAACCGGATATTAACACCGTTAAGCTGTGATTAAGCTTTTATCCATCTGCTTGCATTAACTGATTATTATGCTTTCGATCGACCTATTGTATTACGAAGATTGCCCTCACTACGAAGAAGCTGCTCAAGCCTTAAGGGAGGTTCTTGACGAGGAGGACGTACTTGCCGAGGTACACATGATTTCGGTCTCTCCCGGTGAGGATGCCGAGATATGGGGCTTCATTGGTTCGCCGACCATCCACATCAACGGGCAAGACCTAGAGCCGGAAGTCGACAAGGAAACGCCTTATCAAGGCCATTGCAGGGTTTACGCATACAAAGGGGACATGTTTGAGTACCCGCCAAAAGACATGATACGAGAAGCACTTAAGCGGTTTGCATGAATGAGTCGCGCGCGTGCCAGCAAATAGCTGCGCGTATGAATGCCCTTAGGTTAAGCGGGTGAAAAAAATAGCCCCCTCACCCGCACAGGTTCTCGATGACGGGTATGCGCGAGGACAAATTTCGAAAAAGAATACCGCAAGCTGAAGAAGCACGGGCGTTACTAAACGACACCTCTCTTATCCGTTGTCCCTATCTTGCGAGCTTTAGGAACCGCGAGTTGATCGCAACAATCACCGTGCTCGCCGACATAAGCACCGCACCTGCAGCCGGCGTCAGTATGATGCCAAAGGGATAGAGTATACCCGCCGCGAGCGGTATGGCAAGGGCGTTGTAGCCAGTCGCCCACCCGAGGTTTTGCACCATCTTTCGATATGTGCTGCGCGCCAATCCGACGATGGTGACGGCATCGAGGGGCGTACTCCGCACGAGTATGATATCACCTGCCTCCACCGCCACGTCAGTGCCCGCCCCAATCGCAATGCCCACATCAGCCTGTGCGATAGCAGGAGCGTCGTTGATCCCATCACCGACCATGGCGACAACCAGACCGCGGGACTGCACCTCCTTTACTTTCACCACCTTGTCCTGCGGCAGAACCTCGGAAAAGTACTCGTCAAGCCCCACCTCCTTGGCCACCCACTGGGCGACCTGCCGGTTGTCGCCGGTGAGCATCAGGCTGCGTATGCCCATCTCTTTGAGCGCAGCGATCGCCTGCTTCGATTCAGGGCGAATTATGTCGGCAAGGGCAATGGCACCGGCGACTGCTTCATCCATGACCACGAACACCACCGTTTTGCCCTGAGCGGTTAGTCGCTCAATTCGCTCATCGGTGACTATGAGACCATGCTCCTTCAGGTATCCGGGGCTGACCACCCGTACGACTTGGCCGTTTACCGTGCCTTCAACACCCTTACCCGACAGCGCTTTGAACGCCTCAACCTCCAGCGATACTGCCGCTTGTGCCGATGCAGCTATTCCTTGGGCGATAGGGTGCTCAGAGCGTCCTTCGAGAGCTGCGGCGTAAGCCAAAAGGGCTTGCTCGTCAATGTCACCAGTGAAGGTGATGACATCTGTCACGCCAAAACGTCCTTCTGTTAGCGTTCCAGTTTTATCGAAGATGACCGCTTGTATATTCCTCGCCTGCTCGAATGCAGCACGATTTCTGATGAGGAGCCCGTTTTGCGCTCCAAGAGCTGTCGAAATAGCGACGACCAACGGTATCGCAAGCCCCAATGCGTGCGGACAGGCAATAACCATCACTGTCACCGCCCGCTCAAGACTAAAGTCGACGCTTGTGTTGATGAGCAGCTGCCAAACAAGAAACGTTAGCCCTCCGCCGACAAGGGCGATAATGACGAGCGCCAGTGCCGCACGGTCGGCGAGATCTTGTGTTCGTGACTTGCTCTCCTGTGCCTGCTTCACGAGGTCGATCACCTGTGAGAGGAACGAATCCTGGCCCGTCTTCTTGACCTCAACCGTGATGGCTCCCTCCCCGTTGATAGCACCCCCAATGACTGTTGCACCGGCTTTTTTAGTCACTGGCGTTGACTCCCCAGTGAGCATTGATTCGTTGACCGAGGTCTCGCCTTCGACGACCTGGCCATCAGCAGGAACCTTCTCGCCTGGCTTCACGAGGACGCGGTCGCCTACGACGAGCGAGTCCAGAGGGACATCATGCACGCTCCCGTCAGTAAGCAGCTTATGGGCATCGGCCGGCATAAGCTTCGCCAGTTCTTCAAGGGCCTGCGACGCCCCCATAACAGAACGCATCTCGATCCAGTGACCGAGGAGCATGATATCGATCAGGGTGCTTAGCTCCCAGAAGAGGACTCCGCCACTTAAGCCGAACGTGATCGCTGTGCTGTAGAGGTACGCCGTGGTGATGGCGACAGCGATGAGCGTCATCATTCCGGGCAGGCGTGCGCGAAGCTCATTTACGATTCCTTTCAGAAATGGGTACCCGCCATAGAAGTACACAAATGACGCCAGCATGAAGAGGACGTACTGGTCGCCCGGGAAGCGGAGGGCTTGGCCAACGCCTGCGAACTCTTGGATTGCGGGAGAAAGGATGAGTATGGGTATGGTGACGATGAGCGATATCCAGAACCTTCGTCGAAAATCGGTGACATCGTGACCAGCGTGGCGGGAGTACGATGATCTCTTTCCACGCGTCGGGTGGGGCTGACCGGCGTGAGCGTCGCGCCCTGTGTGATTATGTTCGTCCATATGCATCCCCTTATGCTCATCGTGCCCACCGTGCATGTCCTCATCTTTCATTTTGTCAACTCCCAAAGCTTGCCTTTTGCTCACAATATGTTACATAGCTTGCCCTTCCGCAGCTTGCTAATTGATCGAGCCTGAAAGCGCACCCAACGCTTAATATGACACGCTATGCAAATAAGCACACTATAACACCAAGAGCTTACGAGGTTTTACGATGAAAAGATTGTTCCTAATCGGCACGTTAGTATTAGTAATACTCCCAGTTATCCTCGCTGCAGGGTGCACGTTTCCGACGACGTCGTCGCCCACATCTACGCCCAGCTCTCAAAATGTGAGTCAGTATCTTACTACTATGATGCAAGAGCGGAATTTCACCATGATGACGCCGTTTTCATTCCAGCCGAGCCCGCAAACCGGGATGGCCGTTTACAACGGCACGGCGAGCGACAACAATGGTACTTACGCAGTCAGCGTTCAGGCGTGGAATAATGCGCAAACGGCGCAGGCACAGTTCGTAGCACTGAAAACCATGTTCATGGGGCAAGGTTACGCCGTGGTACAAGAGAACGCGACGGCGTGGTTAGGATTTAACGCGAATGCGCGAACGGGGGCAGCAATCGAATACGGCACCTCACCACTCGTGCCATACTACACGATGGTCATCACTGGCAGTGCTGTCGGGCAAACGCCCTTCCAACAGGCTATGTGGCAGCACATGTGGGACGTTGTGCACTCGCAGAACGGCAACGGTGGCGGCATGGGCGTGTACATGGGCGTTGGAATGAATGCAACCATGCGCAACGCAATGCAGCAGGAAATGCAGGAGCACATGGGCAGCGGCTTTAGTCCCGACATGACGGGCAAGTTAGCTTAATAGACGGAAGTTGTCGAAACTTACCGTTCCCCAATACTCCATATAAACATCATACACGTGCTCAGGCAACGAATGCTTGTAAAACCGCCAATCGAGAGTACCGTTACATACACGATGCAGCGCCAGCGTAGCAATTTTTTGGGTAGGCCCGAGCTATGATAGCGCAGCGTGTTTTTCCTTCGTGATCTGTTTTTTCCTTGCGTATGCCTTATTACCTTCCGTGCGCTACCTAATTTGATGATACTATGACCGACGAAAAGAAAAAAGAGAAGAGAATCGCCATGGAAGAACGAGAAGAACGACGCAAGTATCCCTTCGAGGCAATCTTTACGCCCAAGGTGCTTGAACGGGGCCGCCACTGGATCACCGTTGAGCTGGGGAACGTATCAACGGAGCCCCTCGTCGACGTAAGCGCGACGC
>Ga0209585_10000355_pt1 | contig 17608 bp, 16 predicted proteins | sample NGEPerone_FD_185491 | JGI IMG/M metagenome (GOLD analysis project Ga0209585, IMG submission 185491) | Arctic peat soil microbial communities from the Barrow Environmental Observatory site, Barrow, Alaska, USA - NGEE Permafrost154B-one... | ecosystem: Environmental > Terrestrial > Soil >... | reverse complement strand
ATTCCATTCCAGACAAAGTTTTTACCAAAACGGAAAATGAAGCAGAATTTCCTGGTGGACATGCAGGGTGGATAAAATACATAACAAGTCAGATTCAAAAAAATCAGAATCAATTTACTGAGAAAGATTTTGGAACCTGTTTAGTAAAGTTTATAGTAAATACTGATGGAAGTGTAAGCAATATAGAAGCTACAACTATGAAGGGAAGTGTATTAGCAAAAACAAGTGTGGATGCGATTCGTACCGGGCCAAAATGGATTCCTGCAAAACAAAATGATCAGGTAGTTGCATCTTACAGATTGCAACCTGTAACTCTTTCAAATCCTGATAAGAAATAATTAATCAGAGGTAGGGACTGGTCGCGACCAGTCCCTACATTAAAAAATAAATCTCCCTTTTTCAAAACAGGTCGCGACTTGTCTCTACATTAAAAAATCAATTCCCCATTTTCAGTTTTTATCACCAAGCCTTTTTTATCACTCGCTTCTACCCTACCAATGATTTGTGCATCAATATTAAATGAGGCTGCTTGCGAAATAATTGCTTGGGCAAAATCTTCATCTGTATAAATTTCCATACGGCAACCCATATTAAAAACCTGGTACATTTCACGATCATCGGCTTTACTGGCTTCCTGTATTTTTCTAAATATTTCGGGAGTCTCAAATAATTGATCTTTTATCACCTTTACATTTTCAGGAATGTATTTAAGGCATTTGGTTTGCCCGCCACCGCTACAATGAATCAGTCCATAAATCTTATCGAAATTATTTTCTAAAAGATTTTTAATTAATGGCGCATAAGTTCTTGTTGGTGATAGAATTTCTTTGATATCAGCTATCCGGTTTTTACCGATATAGACTACATCTTCAGCTAAAGAATTATCATAACTTTCTTTATAATTTTCTGCATAATATTTATCAAGAATATCGTGGCGGGCAGAAGTTAAACCATTGCTGCCAATTCCACTATTATAAGTATTTTCATAGGTGGCTTTCCCGAAAGAAGCAAGCCCAACAATTACATTTCCCGGTTTTATATTTTCGTTAGAAATTATTTTTGATTTTGGCCATCTTGCTGTCATGGTTCCATTTACAGCGATGGTTCTTACTACATCACCCACATCTGCGGTTTCTCCCCCGAGATAATGAACATTGATGTTATAAGATTTCATCAAACCAAAAAATTCCTGAGTGCCATTGATAATTTGTTCCAGCACATTACCAGGGATCAGGTTTTTATTTCGATCTATAGTAGAATTAAAAATAATGTTGTCATAAATTCCAACACATAAAAGATCGTCAAGGTTCATTACCACTGCATCCTGTGCAATCCCCTTCCATACAGAAATATCGCCGGTTTCTTTCCAATATAAATAAGCCAAAATACTTTTAGTACCCGCGCCATCAGCATGCATTACGTTTATAAAATCCTCATCCCCACCCAGGTAATCAGGATAAATTTTACAAAATGCGTTTGGGAAAATTCCCTGGTCAAGATTTTTTACAGCAGCATGCACCTCTTCTTTTTGTGCAGAAACTCCACGCTTGGAATATAAAGACATAATTCAAATTTAATGGCTGCGAAAATAAAACTTCTCAACTTCTTATCAGCAATTGATTAACAACAGATATGTTTTAGTTTTGCACTTTCTATGCAGGTACACAGTGATACAAGTAACTTACCTTTTTTTAAAAACGCGGCCATTACAATTGGCACTTTTGATGGCGTGCATTCGGGTCACGTTCAAATAATTCATCAATTAAAAAAAGAAGCTCAACAAAATAACGGCGAATCGGTGATCATCACTTTTGATCCTCATCCGCGAATGGTACTGAATCCACATAAAGTTCAGACTCCGATAAAATTACTGAATACACTTGATGAAAAAATTGAACTTTTAAAAAAGCAGGAAATAGACCACCTTGTAATTATTCCATTTACCCAGGAATTCGCAAATCAATCTGCTGAAGAATATATTGCCGACTTTTTAGTTTCAAAATTTCATCCGCAAACTATTATTATTGGTTACGATCATCGTTTTGGTAAAAACAGGACTGGAGATTATAAATTACTGGAAAAATTTCAGGCTACCTATAATTATAAAGTAAAGGAAATTCCGGAGCATGTATTGCATCATGTAACGATAAGTTCTACCAAAATACGACAGGCCCTTTTTGAAGGTGATATTAAAACAGCGAATGAATATTTGGGGTACGATTATTTTTTTGAAGGCCGGGTAATTGATGGAAATAAATTAGGCAGAACGCTTGGTTACCCTACGGCAAATATTCAAATAAATAATGAAAATAAATTAGTGCCGGGAAATGGAATTTATGCAGTTTCCTTAAGCATTGGCAATGAACCTGAAAACAACGAACCGGGTTTTATTGTCATCTCAAGTCATGAAGGCATGATGAGTATTGGATTTAGGCCAACCATAGGCGGAAGTAATATAGTAATAGAAGTAAATATTTTTGATTTTGATGAAAATATTTATAACCGGAAGATTCGTGTTTATGTAAAAAAATTTTTGAGGCTTGAAGAAAAATTTGACAGCCTTGAGGATTTAAAAGCGCAAATAGCAAAGGATAAAATTAATGCTACTGATTTTCTCCGGATAAAAAACCGGGACTCCAACTGAAAGGAACACGATTGAAGATTAACCAACAATTGATTTATTTACTTCCCCTGATTATTTTATAAGAAAGCTCCTTCATCAGCGAACCATGTGAAGTGCCGTGGTTATTGATGCCTATGCTTTTTAAATTGTAATGGTGCAACAAAATAATTATCTGCTCAGTCTCAGAATAGGAATAATTTCTGATAGTATCCATTGCCTGTTCTACCAAAAAAGGATTATTATAAAATAAGGGCCTCAATGCTCTTTCACTTTTATCAGGCATTTGATAGATAGCCATTATTTTAGTGAAATATCCATACAGCGATGGAAGTACCAATTGTATTGGCACCGCTTTGGGGTTGGCTTCAAAATATTGAATAATCCGAATCGCTTTCGCCTGGTCTTTTTTACTGAAGGCATGTTGAAGTTCAAAAATGTTATATTCTTTACTTACACCAATGTATTTTTCAATATCATCTACGGTAATGATTTTATCTTTCCCAACATTCATAGACAATTTATCGATCTCATTAGTCATTCTTGAAAGATCGTTACCAACATGATCCACAAGTAAGGTCAATGCTTTAGGGTTTATCTGAAATCCCTTCGACTGAATATACCCATTGGTCCAGGCGGGCAACTGATTTTCATAAATCTTTTTCGACAAAAAAACTTCTCCGTGTTTCTTTATTAATTTGGATAATTTACCGCGTCCATCCAGGGTTTTCCCTTTATAGGACACCACAAAGACAGTCGACAATAACGGACGTTCAATATAAGCTTCCAACTTATCAATATCTTTCATTTGCTGCGCTTCTTTTAGCAATACTACCTGCCTTTCCGCAAACATAGGATAGCGGCGGCAGGCATTTATTATATCCGCCCAATTGGCATCTTTCCCATAAAATGTTGTAAAATTAAATTCCGCATCTGCCTGGGAAAGAATTTTTTTTTCCGCATAATCCATCACTTCATCAATAAAAAAATCTTCATCACCTTCCAGCCAGTAAAGAGGTTTGTAGATATTCTTTTTCCAGTTCGCAATAATTGATAATGTGCTCATTTTTCAAAGATAAAATTTTACCCTTAACTTGTATTATTTTCACATTGCCTTTAAATAAATATTTTTAACTTTTTGGCATGGTTTTAAAAAAAATTAATATATATTTAAATCAAAAATCTAAAACATGAGTTACGAAAACTTCCCAGAAAGTAATGTGCCAGAAAAAAAAACGGCAAAGAACAACAGCCGCAACATTTTAACAGGCATTTTAGTGGTAGCTTTATTAGGTACCTGGGGTTATATCATTTATGATAAAAATAAAACCCGCCAGGAAAAACAAGACCTGACCACACAACTCGTAAACAGCGATTCTTCGAAGAATGAATTGCAGCGCGAACTTGATGATGCCGCCCTGAGACTTGATGCCCTTAAAACTTCGAATGTAAAAGCCGACAGTCTTATAAGAACGAAAGATAAGGATATAGAATCTCTGAAATCCAGGGTTCAATCTATATTAAACGACAGGAATGCTACTAAAGAGCAACTTTCGGAAGCAAGAAGATTGATTGCGCAATTAAAAGGTAACATTGATACCTACACGGCTGAAATAGAATCTTTAAAAGCGGAAAACACTCAACTGACAGAAGATAAAAGAGCGGTAACTGAACAAAGAGATATTGTTCAAAAAAATTATGATTCAGCAAGCCAGGTAATTAAACAAAAAGAAAATGTAATTGATGTTGGATCTACTTTGCAAGCTTCTAATTTTAGTATAGAAGGCATTCAGGAAAGAAATAGCGGGAAAGAAAAAGTAACTACCAAAGCCAAAAGAGTAGATAAATTACGAATATCATTTGATATTGATGAAAACAGAATAACACCTTCCGGCTCAAAAGATATTTATGTAGCTATTACTGCCCCTGATGGAAACCCTGTGGTAGTAGATGCCTTAGGCTCAGGAAAATTTGTAACACGGGATGGAATAGAAAGGCCATTTACTAAAAAAATTCAAATCAATTATGTGCAGGGTAAAAAACAACCTGTAACCGTAGAATGGTCGCAAAATAGTAGTTTTCAAACAGGAAATTATAAAATTGAGATCTATAACAATGGATTTAAAATTGGCGAAGGTGTTCGCTCTTTCAAAAAAGGCGGCCTCTTTGGATAAATAAAAATCTTATTAAACTTCCATTCAATAAAAGAACTTTCTGCAAAAACAGAAGGTTCTTTTATTTTAGCTGCATCCCTTTTACACAAATGCTTCTGTTGAATTTTACTGAATAAAAAACCGGTTATTTAACCCATAAAAAAATCCCCTGCATTTCTGCAAAGGGATTTATAATTTTTAACCTGGGTATTGGTTGAAAATGATTGAGGATTAATATCCCATATCACCCATTCCCCCGCCCATACCACCCATAGGAGGCATACCTGCTTTATCTTTTTCTGGTTTGTCAGAAATTACACATTCGGTAGTTAATAACATTCCTGCAATAGAAGCTGCATTTTCCAATGCGATACGGGTAACTTTTGTAGGATCAATAACACCGGCTGCAAGTAAATTTTCATAAACTTCTGTACGGGCATTAAATCCAAAATCAGCTTTACCTTCTTTTATTTTTTGAACAACAATGCTTCCTTCAATACCACTGTTAACAACTATCTGGCGAAGTGGTTCTTCTACAGCGCGTCTCACAATCTGGATACCGGTTGTTTCATCTTCATTGGCACCTTTCAAATTATCTAAACTTTCGATAGCACGAATGTAAGCAACGCCACCACCTGGTACAATTCCTTCTTCAACTGCCGCCCTGGTAGCATGAAGTGCATCATCTACTCTGTCTTTCTTTTCTTTCATTTCTACTTCTGAAGCAGCACCTACATAAAGTACAGCAACACCACCACTTAATTTAGCAAGGCGCTCCTGCAATTTTTCTTTATCATAATCTGATGTAGTGCTTTCAATTTGCGCTTTAATTTGATTTACCCTTGCTGTAATATCTTTTTTATCTCCTTTACCGCCAACAATTGTAGTATTGTCTTTATCAATTGTTACAGCAGTCGCCTGGCCTAAATAAGTAAGGTCAACACCTTCTAATTTATAACCCTGTTCTTCACTGATAACGATTCCTTTTGTAAGAACTGCTAAATCCTGAAGCATTTCTTTTCTGCGATCACCAAAGCCTGGAGCCTTTACAGCAGCTACTTTCAAGGTACCACGCAATTTATTTACTACCAAAGTTGCTAGTGCTTCTCCTTCAAGATCTTCAGAAATGATTAACAAAGGACGGCCGCTTTGGGCTACTTTTTCAAGAATATGAAGAATATCCTTCATTGCAGATATTTTCTTATCATAAATAAGTATAAAAGGATTCTCAAGGTCTGCTTCCATTTTTTCGCTATTAGTAACAAAATACGGAGATACATAACCTCTGTCGAATTGCATTCCTTCTACAACTTCTACAGTTGTATCAGTACCTTTTGCTTCTTCAACAGTGATAACACCTTCTTTACCTACTTTGGTCATTGCCTGTGCAATCAATTTTCCAATTGATTCATCATTATTAGCCGAAATTGAAGCAACCTGCTCTATTTTATTATTGTTTTCACCGACAGCTACCGATTGTTTTTTCAAATGTTTTACAACAGCAATAACAGCTTTATCAATTCCGCGTTTTAAATCCATTGGATTAGCACCTGCAGCGACGTTTTTCAAACCTTCGCTGATAATAGATTGAGCAAGAACAGTAGCAGTAGTAGTACCGTCACCAGCAATATCCGCTGTTTTAGAAGCCACTTCTTTTACCATCTGCGCTCCCATATTTTCGATAGGATCTTCCAGTTCAATTTCTTTAGCAACTGTTACACCATCTTTAGTAACAGATGGAGCACCGAACTTCTTTTCAATAACTACATTTCTGCCTTTGGGCCCAAGTGTTACTTTCACCGCATTGGCGAGCGTATCTACGCCCTTTTTCATTTTATTGCGGGCTTCAATATCAAAAAATATTTGTTTAGACATAATATTAATTTATTAATTTTTTAAAAGATGAATTAACTAATTTTCAGTAAAATATCTGAAGCACGCATGATCAGGTATTCTTCTCCTTCAATACTGATTTCAGTGCCGCCATATTTTCCATACATTACGGTATCGCCAACTTTCCATTGAATTGGAATAAGATTGCCTGTTAGATCGGCATATTTACCAGCTCCAATAGCTATAATTTTTCCTCTTTGAGGTTTTTCTTTTGCTGTATCAGGAATGATAATTCCTCCCGCAGTTTTTTCTTCAGCCGCATTGGGCTTTACCAGAACTCTGTCATCACCGAGTTCAACTTTTTCTTTTGCCATAATTATTATTTTTTAATTTATTATTTGGGTTGCAAATGTACACGAATAATTGTACCAAAGAATTTTATCAGTTTAGTTGGCAGTTAATCTAAATACATGGCAGTTTTTATGGGAAAAAAATCGGTCAAAATTTCACTTTTCATTACAAAACTTGTGTCATGTTAATAATAAAATACCGTAATAGTCCTTAAAAAGTCAGGCGCAAAAATTTCAACCTTCACTTTTTCCATTAAAAGCATAATTGAACACTAGCTTAATAAATGAATATTTGATATAAATTTAATGACAAGTATTCTATTAAATAATTCCCCATTTTTTTTGCAGATTATGCAGATCAGGCTCTGATAACCGGGGTTGGTCATAATGTCCTTTTTTATTTTTCTGACGGAAAGCTTCGTATAAAGTGACTGCGCAGGCCACTGAAATATTCAGTGACTTAATAATGCCTACCTGCGGTATAATAAAATCCCCATCAGCGTATTTTCTAATCTCTTCACTTACACCAAAGGTTTCATTTCCAAAAACCAAAGCAATTGATTGGGTAAGGTCGAGTTTAAAAACATCCGCTGATTTATCGCCCAAATGAGAAGTATATATTTTTTCATATTTTTTTCTGATTTCCTCAAAACACATTTCAGCATTGGTAAACTGGTGGACATTCAACCATTCTGCAGCGGTGGAGGAACTTCTGTAGCCCCACTTTTTATGTGGCGGAATCCGGTCGTTTAAAATATAAACATCCTGAATGCCCACCGCATCACAGGTACGCATAACTGCAGAAATATTGTGCGGGTCAAAAACATTTTCGAGTACAACGGTAAGATCCGGTTGCCGGTGATTTAGAACTGAAGTAAGGCGGTTATAGCGTTGTGGAGTCAAAAGAATTAATTTAAAAATTGATTGCTAAAATGTTGAATGATGCAGAAATCTGCAATCGCAAATTTACCATTCAAATAATTTATTAATAAAACTTAAATCGGTTTCATTAATTAAAGGCAATGGTACTTTATATTTGGTATCAAATAATTACAAAATGAAAAAAATAATTTTTTACGGTTTAATGTCTTTGAGTTTTTTTTCCTGTAAAACAAAAACAACAGATACACCAAAAGATGTATTTGCCGCAGATATTGACACAACAATTAACCCGGCAGAAGATTTTTTTATGTACGCCAATGGCAAATGGATAAAAGACAATCCTATTCCCGCCGAAGAAAGTTCCTGGGGAATTGGTTATGTTGTGAATAACGAAAATCAGCAACGCCTTCGTGATTTAAGTGAAGCTGCAGCAAAAGAAGCCGGGGCAAAAGGTTCAGCATCCCAAAAGATTGGAGATTTCTGGACTACAGCAATGGATAGTGCAACAATAGAACAACAGGGAACAAAATATCTTCAGCCTTATTTTGATAAAATAAATTCAATTACAGGTATACCATCGTTTATCAATACAGTTGCTGATCTCGATAAAATTGGCGTTAGCGCATTATTCAGTAGTTATGTAAGCCAGGATGATAAAAAGAGCGATGAAATGGCTTTCAAATTAGACCAGGGCGGATTAGGGCTTCCTGAACGTGATTATTATTTTAATACCGATTCATCTACAACCAATATTCGAAAAGCTTATGTTGCACACATTGCAAAGATTTTAGAATTTCAGGGGCGTGATTCGATTTCTGCCTCTAAAACTGCTTCAGACATATTAGCCATGGAAACAAAACTGGCAAAGGTTTCACGTAAACTTGCCGATTTACGCGATCCTTATTCCAATTATCATAAAATGGCTATTACTGATCTTAAAAAACTTTCCTCATCAATTGATTGGGTAACCATTTTAAAAAATATTGGTGTTACCAAAATTGATTCAGTAATTGTAGGGCAGCCTGAATTTTTTAAATCATTAGACGTTATTCTAAAATCAACTCCAATCAATACCTGGAAAGATTATTTAACCTACAGGTTAGTTAATTCTTTTTCAAATGCTTTACCCGAAAAATATGGAATAGAAGCATTTAATTATGCTAAATTATTCAGCGGCGCCAAAGAAAGAAAGGCAAGGTGGAAAAGAGTGATACAATCTGAAGAGGGGGCAATGGGCGAATTGCTGGGACAACTATATGTAAAAAAATATTTTGACTCCACTGCCAAAAACCGATATATGAAAATGGCTGAAGCTATTCGCGATGCCTATAAAGACAGGATAGAAAAATTAACCTGGATGAGTGATAGCACCAAGTATAAAGCATTGATAAAACTGGCAGCTATAATAAAGAAAATCGGCTATCCGGATAAATGGAAAGATTTTTCGGCAATGGAATTAGGCAGAGAAAGCTATGTGCAAAATTTGATAAATTCAAAAATTTGGTGGCACAATTTTGAAATGAATAAATTGGGCAAACCTGTTGACCGGGATGAATGGGGCATGTATCCTCAAACGTATAATGCTTATTACGACCCCAGTAACAATGAAATTGTTTTTCCAGCGGCAGCTTTTATTGTACCAGGTTATGAGGATAAAGACCTTGATGATGCCACCATGTATGGTTATGTAGGCGCCAGTTATATTGGTCATGAAATTACCCACGGCTTTGATGACCAGGGAAGGCTTTATGATGCAAAAGGAAATTTACAAAACTGGTGGACAAAAAGTGATTCTGCTGAATTTGCAAAAAGAGCCGCAGTAATTATAAAGCAATTTGATGAATATGAACCTTTACCCGGAGCCCACATAAACGGGAGAGCTACCCAGGGAGAAAATATTGCAGACCTTGGTGGACTTGAAATTGGTATAGATGCCTTTAAAAAATCGGATGCTTATAAAAAGAATGAAATCATTGGAGGTCTCACTCCTATGCAGCGGTTTTTTATGGGATATGCCTTGAGTTGGCTATATGAAATTCGTCCTGAATTGCTGAAAAACCGTATAATGACCGATGTTCATTCCCCCTCAAAAGATAGGGTGAACGGGCCTTTCAGCGATATTGATGAATTTTATTCAACATTTAATGTAAAGCCAGGAGACAAAATGTATCGGACGGATAGTTTGCGTGTGAAGATTTGGTAAGGAAAAATAAAGAAACATATTTTATAAACCAGGAAGGCATAAATCTTCCTGGTTTTTTATTTTAATGCTTTCATCTTATGTATCAACTTTACTTTTGATCTTTATGCCTCTTCTCCAAAACTTCAATTACATCATCGAGCGTTTTATTTTTTGCCTGCAATAAAATGAGGTAATGAAACAATAAATCTGCAGCTTCATTTATAAAAAGCTTTTGATTATTGTCTTTAGCTTCTATAATAAGTTCAACGGCTTCCTCTCCTACTTTTTGCGCCATTTTATTAATTCCATTTTTAAATAAAGTGGAAGTGTAAGAACCGGAAACAGGACGTTTTTTTCTGCCTTCAATAATTTTTTCGAGCGTACGTAAAAAATCTTCAGAAGTATTTTCCTCGTTAAAACAGGTTTCAGCACCAGTATGGCAAACATTTCCGTCCGGTTTTGCTGTTATTAATAATGTATCAAAATCACAATCCGTTTTTATATCAACAACATGTAAATAATGTTTACTGGTTTCACCTTTTACCCACAAACGATTTTTACTGCGGCTAAAAAAAGTCACGAGTTGAGAATCTATAGTTTCCAGCAAAGCATCTTCATTCATGTAACCAAGCATTAAAACTACATTGGTAGATGAATCCTGGATAATAGCAGGAACCGTTTGGGATGATGACTTTGAAAAATCAACCCTTTTTACTAATTCTGAATAATCTTTTTTCATGAATAAATTTTAATAATAATTTGGTGATATGGAATTCGCCAAAATGGCTTTTATTATAACCTTACATTTATATTTTGTTTTGATAAAAAAACTTTCAATTCAGGAATTTTAATTTCTGCAAAATGAAAAACACTTGCAGCTAAAGCCGCATCAGCATTAGCCCCGGTAAATACGTCTGCAAAATGCTGCATGGTTCCCGCTCCACCTGAAGCGATTATCGGCACAGAAAGATTTTTGGAAAACATAGAAGTAATGTCCTTTGCAAAACCATTTTTTGTACCATCATTATTCATAGAGGTTAAAAGAATTTCACCGGCACCAAGACCTATCGCCTTTTTTGCCCAGTCGTATGCTAAAATACTTGTTTTTAATCTTCCTCCATTTAAATAGACATACCAATTTTCATCACTTTCTTTTTTGGCATCAATGGCAAGTACCACACACTGGCTTCCAAATTCATTAGCCATGGAAGTTATTAAATCCGGGTTTTTAAAAGCGGCAGAATTTACAGATATCTTATCGGCTCCATTTTGCAATAATTCAAATGCATTTTCAACAGAAGTAATTCCTCCGCCAACAGTAAATGGTATGTTGATTTTTGCCGCAATTTTTTTTACGAGTTCTACCAGTGTTTTTCTTTTTTCAATGGTAGCCGTAATATCGAGGAATACCAATTCGTCTGCACCTTGTTCAGAATAGTACATGGCAAGTTCTACCGGATCACCAGCATCGCGAATATTCTCGAAATTGATTCCTTTTACGGTTCTGCCATTTTTAATATCAAGGCATGGTATAATTCTTTTTGCAAGCATTTATTAATTATTTAAAAAGCCTTCAATTTGTTTCATTGATATTTTTCCTTCATAAATAGCCTTTCCCACAATAGCACCCATGCACCCGCTTTCTTTTAAAATGACCAGATCATCAAAACAGGAAATTCCTCCACTGGCAATGAGATGTAATGAAGGGAAAACCTTTAAAATTTCTTTGTATAATTGGGTTGACGGACCTTGCATCATTCCATCTTTTGAAATATCGGTACAAAAAATTTGATCGATTCCTTTTGCCATTATTTCTTTTATAAAATCAAATACATCAATTCCGGTTTCTTCTTTCCATCCATGTATTTTAATTTTTTTTTGAAGCACATCTGCTCCGGGTAAAAACTTTTGCGGGCCAAAATCAACAATCCATTGAGCAAATAATTCAGGATTTTTAATAGTTACACTTCCTACACTCACCATAGAAGCGCCGGCATTAAAAACTGATATTATATCGTCTGTATTTTTTAATCCTCCACCAAAATCAATAACGAGAGAAGTATGTTTTGAAATATTTTCCAGGGTCTTTAGATTCTTTAATCCCTGGCCATTAGCTCCATCTAAATCAACAATATGCAACCTGCTTAATCCTGCATCTTCAAAACCTTTTGCCACTTCCAACGGATCATTATTGTAAACAATCTTTTTGGTAAAATCACCTTTCTCCAACCTAACACATTTTCCATCAATAATATCAAGAGCGGGAATTATTTCCATTTATATAATATTTATAAAATTTGAAAGTATTTTTTCTCCTATTGCAGCCGATTTCTCGGTATGAAACTGGACTCCGTAAAAATTATTCTTATGAATCGCAGCACTAAAGGGAACTACATAATTAGTACTAGCAATCGTTTGAGGCGATAACTCTGCATAATAACTATGCACAAAGTACATAAATGCATTTTCATTAATTCCCTTCATCAATGGTGAAGAAAGATGATAAATATTATTCCAACCCATGTGCGGGATTTTAACCGGAATCAAATTTTCATCCTTAACGGATTCATCAAATTTCTTTACTTCCACATCAAAAATTCCAAGGCATTTTGTATTTCCTTCTTCACTAAAATTACACAGCAACTGAAGGCCAAGGCAAATTCCAAGAACAGGCTGTTGTAATGAACTAATCAATTCATCAAGGCCTGTTTTATGTAAATATCCCATTGCTGAAGAAGCATTTCCAACACCGGGAAAAATCACTTTATCGGCAGCGGCTATTTCTTTATGATTATCAGTAACGATAGCATTTACACCTAAGCGTTGCAAAGCATACAATACGCTTTGCACATTGCCGGCATTGTATTTTATGATAGCTAAGTTCATAACAAACCTTTTGTGGTAGGCAATGAATTATTTAACGGATCCCGTCTTATTGCCATTTTAATTGCTTTGGCAAATGCTTTGAAAATGGCTTCAATTTTATGATGTTCATTGGCACCTTCTGCTTTTATATTAAGGTTACTTTTTGACGCATCACTAAATGATTTGAAAAAATGATAAAACATTTCCGTAGGCATCTCTCCTATTTTTTCTCTTTTGAATTCCACATCCCAAACCAACCAACTTCTACCGCCAAAGTCAATAGCCACCTGTGCAAGACAATCATCCATAGGTAATAAATATCCATATCTTTCAATTCCACGCTTATCTCCTAATGTAGCTAAAACCGCTTCACCCAAAGCCAGGGCTACATCTTCAATAGTATGGTGCTCATCAATATGAAGATCGCCTTCGCAATGAATTTTAAGATCCATTCCAGAATGTTTAGCTACCTGGTCTAGCATGTGATCAAAAAATCCTAACCCGGTTTTATTATCTGCTATTCCATTACCATCAAGGTTGACTGCTACTTCTATTTTAGTTTCGTTGGTATTCCTTGAATGTGTAATTTTCCTTGGAGGTTGTTTTAAAAAATTATAAATATCTTCCCATTTTTGTGTTTCGAGCGCTATTATTTCTTTAAAAGCATTCTCAGTGATTGTCAGTTCATCATTACCCAAACCGTCGTGGTTATTTAGCCAGAATGCACGGCAACCCAGGTTCTTAGCCAATTGCACATCTGTAAGCCTGTCGCCAATTACAAAAGAATTCTTTAAATCATATTTCTCTGTATTCAAATAATCTTCAAGCATTCCTGTACCAGGTTTGCGGGTAGGTTTATTCTCATGAGGAAATGTGCGGTCAATAAATATTTCCGAAAAAACAATACCCTCATTTTCAAGGGCGCTCAAAACAAAATGTTGTATGGGCCAGAAAGAATCTTCAGGAAAAGCTTCAGTACCCAATCCATCCTGGTTAGTAACCATCACTAATTCGTAATCAAATTCCTTTACGATTTTTGTCAGGTATTCAAATACCTTAGGATAAAATTCCAGTTTTGCAAAAGCATCAAGCTGGTAGGTTGGCGGGGCTTCTTTTATAATGGTACCATCCCGGTCTATAAATAATACTTTCTTACTCATAATTCATTAATGATTTTATTAGTGTTTCATTTTCTTGAGGTGTTCCTATTGTTATTCTTATACAATTTTCACACAAAGGTTCTTTGCTCCTGTTGCGGACAATAATTTTATGTCCCAATAAATATTGATATAACTTATCCGCATCATCCGTTTTTATTAAAATAAAATTTGAATCGGATGGATATATTTCTTTTACAAAACTAAATTTTGATAATTGATGCTGCACGGATGCCCTTTGCTCTACTGTATTTTTTATGTTTGCATTTACCTCTTCAATATTGGCCAATGCTTTAATACCTAACTGCTGCGATGACTGGTTAATATTATAAGGTGGTTTTACTTTATTAAAAAGATCAATAATTTTTTCTGAAGCGAAACCCAACCCAAGTCTCAGTGCGGCAAGCCCCCACGCTTTAGAAAGTGTATGCATTACAATCAAATTTTCATATTCAGTAAGTTCCTGAATAAATGGTTTTTGACGCGAATAATTAATATAGGCTTCATCAATAATAACGATGCCGGGAAAATTATTCAGCAAAAATTCAATATCGGGCCTGTACATATTATTTCCTGTAGGATTATTAGGAGAGCATATGAAAAGCAATTTGGAGTTTTCATCTACTGCCGATAAAATTCCATCAACATCTAATTGAAAGTCGCTGGTTAAATTAACTTCCCTGATTTCAACATTATTAATATGAGCACCTACTTTATACATACCATAAGTAGGCGGGCAGATGATTACATTATCAATCCCGGGTTCACAAAAAATGCGATACGCCAAATCAATCACTTCATCACTGCCATTACCGATAAAAATATTTTGCGGCGGTACTCCTTTTATTTTTGAAAGTTCCACCTTTAATTGCCATTGCAATGGATCAGGATACCGGTTAAAATTTTCATCTAACGGTGAACCATAAGCGTTTTCATTGGCATCTAAAAAAACTGAGGCATCACCGGTGAATTCACTTCTCGCTGAAGAATAAGGTTTCAGATTTTTTATATTTTCTCTAACGAGATCATCAATATTAAAATTGGTCATTACTTGATTTTTTTCAGTCGAATACTAATAGCATTTTTATGTGCATCGAGCCTTTCTGCAGCAGCCATTTTCTCCACGGCCGGCCCTATATTGTTAATTCCTTTTTTGATAATTTTTTGAAAAGTAATTTTCTTTACAAAACTATCTACAGAAACGCCACTTTGCGTTCTTGCAGTTCCATTGGTGGGCAGCGAATGGTTGGTACCGGAAGCATAATCGCCGGCACTTTCTGGAGAAAGATTTCCAAGAAAAACACTTCCGGCATTCTTTACATAATCTGATAGTTGATCCGCTTTTTTGGAAGCAATTATTAAATGCTCCGGTGCATACTCATTTAAAAAATCAAAAGCTTCTTCTTTATTTTCTATCACAATAAATCTGCGATTCAAAAAGCTTTGTTCAATAATTTCCTTCCTGGGAAGTGAAGGCAATTGCTTATGAATTTCATTAATCACATTTTCAATAATTTGTTCATTTGATGCAACCAGTACCACCTGGCTATCTGCTCCATGTTCGGCCTGGCTTAAAAGATCTGCTGCTACAAATGCAGGCACCGCGGTATTATCTGCATAAACTGCCAGTTCGCTTGGGCCGGCAAGCATATCAATAGCGACTCCATCTATATTCACTAATTTTTTTGCGTAGGTTACATATTGATTACCGGGGCCAAATATTTTATCAACTCGTTCAATAGTCTGTGTACCATATGCCAATGCTGCTATTGCCTGTGCGCCGCCGCCTTTATAAATATTTTTGATTCCCAGAATATGGGCAACAAATAAAACTGCGGTATCTACATTTCCACTTTTATTGGCAGGTGTGGTTACAATAATATTTTTGCAACCTGCAATTTTTGCAGGAATAGCCAGCATTAATAATGTAGAAAATAATGGTGCGCTTCCGCCGGGAATATACAAACCAACCTTTTCAACAGGAACACTTTTGCGCCAGCAAACTACTCCGGAAGAAGTTTTAATTTTTTTTAATTTTTCAACTTGCTGCTGATGAAACTTTTCAATGTTTTTTTTGGCAAACAGAATTGCCTTTTTCAAATCCTTATTTACCGCTTTCGAAGATTCCTCAATTTCTTCAGGAGTTACCCATAGATTTTCCGGAGAAAAACCATGAAATTTTAAAGAATAATTCTTTACTGCCTCATCGCCATTTTGTTTTACAGTATTGATAATTTCCAAAACAATTTCTTCCAGGTTCTGCGAATCAATTTGAGGTCTCCGCATTAATTGGGGCCATTCTTCTCTCAGCGGATTTATAATAGTTGCATTCATATTTTTCTCTTTTATAAAATCATTTTTTCAATGGGTACAATCAATATTCCTTCTGCTTCAAATAATTTGAGCTTTTCAATCACCTGCCAAAAATCATTTTCATTTACGACGCTCTGCACGCTGCTCCAGCCACTTTCAGCCAGCGGAACTATTGTCGGGCTTTTCATGCCGGGCAATAATGAACAAATATTTTCTAATTGCGAATTAGGGGCATTCATCATAATATATTTGTTGTTTTTTGCCGCTTTTACCGCATTCACACGGAGTAAAAGATTATCAAGAATTTTTGTTTTTTCAAGGTCAAGATTTCGATTAGCTACAAGTACCGCTTCTGAATTCAAAATTACTTCTACTTCTTTTAAACCATTTGTAAATAACGTACTTCCACTGCTCACCAAGTCACAAATTGCATCTGCAAGACCTATTCCCGGAGCAATTTCTACAGAACCACTTATTTCGTGAATTTCAGCTTTTACGTTTTTTTCATCCAGGTAATTTTGTAAAAGTGTAGTGTAAGAGGTTGCAATTTTCAATCCCTGCAAGTCTTTTGGCTCAGTATAATTTAAGTTTTTAGGTACCGCAATACTCAAACGGCAACGACCAAAACCTAGTTTACTTACAATTTCAATATCCTTATTTTTTTCGAGCAAAACATTTTCACCAACAATGCCAATATCGGCCACGTTGTCAAAAACATATTGAGGAATATCATCGTCACGTAGAAAATACGCTTCCAATGGAAAATCTAGTGCAAAGGCTTTTAATTGCCTGTTTCCATTGTTGAGTTCAATACCACATTCTTTTAAAAGTTGCAAAGAATGGTCATAAAGCCTGCCCGATTTCTGAATAGCTATTTTTAGCATTAGATTTATTTTAGCATTAGATTTTTAAAATAAAAAAGGCTCACTTTTCAGTAAGCCTATTTTAAATATGTTTCAATACATACAAATCAACACGGCTTACCAGTTGGTAATATATGATGATGATGTATGTGAATTATTTGTTTCATTGAAGTTGCAAAGTAATGAATGAAAATTTATTTGAACAAAAATATTTTGTGAAAAAGATTAAAAAAAGGAAGATTTATAATCCTGCTTTTGCACTACCATGCCTTACTGAGTTAATAATAACAACATCCTTTTCAATTTCATAAATGATTAAATAAGGGAAACGCTTTATCTTTATCCTTCTAAAAACCTTATTTATAGAAGTGTAATACTTAGGATGCTCAC
>Ga0209585_10000354_pt1 | contig 17616 bp, 16 predicted proteins | sample NGEPerone_FD_185491 | JGI IMG/M metagenome (GOLD analysis project Ga0209585, IMG submission 185491) | Arctic peat soil microbial communities from the Barrow Environmental Observatory site, Barrow, Alaska, USA - NGEE Permafrost154B-one... | ecosystem: Environmental > Terrestrial > Soil >... | reverse complement strand
CCCAACACTTCGCCGCCCTACGCAGCTATCTCGCCACCACCGCGAAACACGGCATCAACGGACTCGACGCCCTTACCCAACTCACCACCGGAAACCCCTGGCAACCTCAAATGACCTGACCAGTTACGAACCAGTTAGGCCCAACTGGACTAACTGGTCGAACTTGAGTACCTTGGGGTCAACACTGGTTCGAGCAGCGTGGAGAGGTCTCAACATGAAAGCCGTGAAGCTGGGCGTGATCGGTTGTGGGAGCGTGGCCCAGAACGCCTACCTGCCGCTGGCGTCCAACCTGAGGGCGCGGGGTGAGGTCAGTGGCATCGTCGTGGCGGACCCTGACGTCGAACGACTCGAGCGGGCAGGCTCGCGTTTCGAGTTGGAGGCCGTGACGACCTCGAACGACGACATTCTGGGCGATCCCAGTGTGGACGTGGTGGCGATCCTGACGTCGATGAATGAGCATGCCGATCTGGCGATCGCCGCACTGAAGGCCGGGAAGCATGTCCTCGTCGAGAAGCCCATGGCGACCACGCTCGACGACGGACGTGCGGTCCTTGCGGCCGCTGAAGCCTCGGCGGGTCACCTGGTGTGCGCGCCCCACGTCATGTTGAGCCCTGACTACCAGGCCATGCTGCGGCTGGTCCGTGACGACTCCGTCGGGCAAGTCATCCTCGGCCGCGCCAGGTACGGCTGGGAGGGGCCGGACTGGAGCGCTTGGTTCTATGCGCCCGGCGGTGGTCCGTTGTTCGACCTCGGCGTCTACAACGTCACGTCGTTGACCGGCCTCCTCGGCCCGGTGGCGCGCGTGTCCTGCCTGTCCCGGTTGAGCCGGCCCCAGCGGGAGGTGAACGGCGAGCTGATCGACGTGCGGACCGAAGACACCTTCCAGCTCACACTCGAGCATGTCGGTGGGGCGCTCTCGTCGATCTCGACAGCCTTCGGGATGCAGAAGTATCGCAACCCCGCCATCGAGCTCTACGGACTCGAGGGAACCGTTCAGATGATGGGTGACGACTGGGCACCGGCCGGCCTCGAGCTGTACACGAACGCAGTCGGGAACTGGCAGGTTCTCGAGAGCGAGGCGAGGTACTGGCCGTGGACGGATGGACTGGCTCATCTCGTGTCGTCGGTGAGGTCGGGATCGACGCCCTACTCCAGCCCGACGCAGGCCTTTCACGTCCTGGAGATCATGCTGGCCGCGATGGAATCGGCACGAACCGGCGCCACCCAGGCGGTGAACAGCACGTTTGAGCCCCTGCAGCCTCAGGTGGCCAAGGAACGCAGGGCGGCTCACCTGATCCACGATCGGGCGCACGAGGAGGCGCAGTAGTCCTGCCGGGGCCACCGGACGGTGATGGCGCAAGCCGCAGGTGCCAGGGGTACGACGTACGCGCGGCACGGTCTCCGACATTCCCGGATGGCCGGCGAACGTCACGAGGAGTCGTGCAGTTCTGCTCCGGAGTTCGAGCAGTGCCTGGCACCCGCTGGCCTTCGGACAGCTCGACGACAGCCCGCTTCGCTTCAGCCAGGACCTGCAGCTGTGGATCACGTGTCGGATGACGCACGTGATCGCGCGGGCGTCCTGGCTGGGGGAAGTCGGTGCCGACGACGGTCCGATCGGAGCTAGTCGAACCGGCGGTCCCGGTGGCGTTCGGTGCGATGGCCGGCGGGCCGGTGTCGAGCGTTGCAGATCCGGTAGCGCTGGCCCACCGTTCCCGCAGCCCCCAGGGTCTCTGGCGCTGAGCACGCGGCGTGCCGCGTGCGTGGTAGCTCGGGCGAGCCCGACGACGCGGAACGCGTTCACCGACCGGCGGGTCCTTTGCCGTGGCCTCGCGGGTGAATGTGTGGTGCCGTCGGTGCTCATCGACCCCCATCGTGACGACGCTCGCCAGGCGGGACTCGTCGCCTCCAGCCTTCCGGACATCTACCTCGCCAGCCCTGCACCCCGTGTCCCTGCGAGCCGCCACTCGACCGGAAGGCGGAAGGGTCGCTCGCGCCACTTGCCGGGTCGGTGCCAGTCCTCGATGGCGCCGATGCCGGTGCGTGAGTCATGGTCATCCCCGTTGAATCGCAAGTCCCGCGGGCCTCTACACGCGGCGCCGTCGTCGACTACCTGGCGTCCCACGCCATGATGGCGGCCCCGATCGCGCCGGCCGTCTCGCCGGTGGTGGCGTGGACGACGCGGGCCCGGAACGGAGACGAGCCCCAGCCGCCTTCAGCGGCTCCGGAGAGCAGTGCGTCCCAGTAGGGCCCGTCGGAGCTCCCGAGCCCGCCGCCCACTATTACCGTGTCGGGGTCGAGCAGACTCACCAACGTCGCGATGGCCAAACCTGCTGCCCGTCCAGCCTCCCACGAGGCCGCTTGTGCCTCGTGGTCACCGCGCAGTGCACGTTCGAGCACCTCCTGGCCGCTGCTCACGCTGCAGCCACGTGCGGCGGCCCTGGCCACCATCCCTGGCCCCGACGCCCAGTTCTCTAGGGCGACCGGAACGCCACCGGTGTCCACCCGGGGATCCACCGGGACGCCGCTGCCGATGAGTATCGCTGCACCGTTGGCCCCGCCCCACGGAATGCCATCGCGGACGAAGCAGTGTGCGATACCGGTCCCGATCGAGACGTAGGCGAACGACGGCACGCCTCTCCCCGCACCGCACCGGGCTTCGGCCAGCGCGGCGGCTCGAACGTCTGAGTCGATGACGCCGGCGGTGGGAACACCCAGGACATCAGCGGGATGCCCTCGCAACCCGGGCACGACGACCTCTGTGAGGACGTCTCCGCTGGGGGAGACGAGCTCTGGAACGGCGATGCCGACGGGGAGGTCCTCGCCGTCGGGGAGCATCTCGGCGAGCACTGGGCGCAGCCGCAGACCCAGTTGTCGTGCTCCCTCGTGGGCGCGCGTCTCCAGGCGCGTGAGGCTCAGGACGGTGCCGTCGGACGGGCTCACGAGAGCCACGGCAGTCTTCGTGCCGCCGATGTCGATACCAATGGAACGCATCAGAACCTTCTTCGATTTGCGGACACCGGTCATGGGTGGAGGTTCACTCAGGGCAGCGCGCGGCGCGGTGTTCGATAGCAACTCCGTGCTTTCACGGAGTTCGGCGGTAGATGTCGGCCTGGAACCTGTAGGAGTCGGCGCGGTAGACCAGGTCTGAGACCAGCACCACGACACCCAGCGTCGAGTAGGAGATCGACGACATCTCCAGCACCGGTTCGCCGGCGCTGAGCCCGAGCAGGCGGCCTTCGCGTCGGTCCGCGCCCCGAGCGTGGATCACGCAGCTGCTTCGATGCAGTGTCAGTCCGCATCTGCGCTCGAGGGCGTCGAACAATCCCTCTGAGGTGAGGTCCGCTTCGAGTACCGCTTCGCACAATTGCTCGGGCAACAGTGACCGGTCAAGGCAGACCGCGGTGTCGTTGACCTGTCGGACCCGCTCCAGTTCGATGACGTGCGAGGCGGGAGGTAGGCCCAGCTGCTCGGCCTCGTCCAGCGTCGCTCGCCGCACGGTGTTGCCCAGGACCACCGATGACGGCGTGAACCCTCGGGCGAGGGCGATCTCGGAGAAGCTCTCCAGGTGCCCTGGGCGATCGCTGAGCTGTGTTTGAGAGCGGACGAACCAGCCTCGTTGCGGATGGCCCTCGATGAGTCCCTCGGAGGCCAGGTGCCGTAGCGCGGCGCGGATCGTGGTGCGGCTCACCCCGATGCTGGCCGCCAGGGCCCGCTCACCCGGAAGCCGGCGGTCGCCCTTGCTCGCCGAACTGAGGATCAGGTCTCGTGCCTGGTCGGCAGCCAAGCCCACAGTGGGTGAGAGATCGTTCGCGGACACAGGGCGATACTAGGCCATGATGGACCAGAAGGCCCAACAGAAGTTGTGCTTGTCTAACTGGTCTGCTTGCTGGTATGGTTCTGGCCTGACGCGACCAAGGTCCCTCCTTCGGTGACTCGATTCGTCTACACACTGCAGGGGGACTGGCCGACGCGGGCCACCGAACCGTCGGTCGGCCACCCTTCCCGCTTGTCAAAGGAGATGATCGTGAAGCTTCGAGGCACGTACGTGGCGTTCGCGTTGGCTGCCTTTGCGGTCTCCGTGACCGCTTGCGCCCCCAGCAACAGCGCGCCGAACGCCAGCGCCAGCCCCACGAGCGAAGTGCAGACCGATCCGGCCAAGATGGGCGACGTGACGCTCAGCCTGCTCGACTCGTTCACGGACAACACCGCACCCATCGGGAAGTTCATGCAGCAGAGCATCGCTGCCTTCGAAGCGAAGTACCCAAACATCAAGATCGACCGCCAGAGCCAGAACTCCAACGACATCAACTCCACCCTGCGGCTACGACTCGCGGACCCGGCAACGCCCGACATCGTGCCGGCGAACCAGGGCTGGCAGCAGGTCGGTGCCTACTCGGCGAGCGGTCTGCTGCTCAACCTGGACCCGTACTCCTCGGCGTATGGCTGGGACAAGTCCTTGCCCGACACGATCCTGTCCCAGAGCAAGGCCTCGACCGACGGCAAGAGCATCGGGCAGGGAAGCCTCTTCGGGGTCCCGATCAACCAGGGCGCGTTCATCACCGTCTTCTACAACCGTGCCCAGCTCCAGCAGCTCGGCCTGCAGGTGCCCAAGACCTTCGCTGACTTCGAGAGCGCGCTGAGCGCGGCCAAGTCGGCAGGCATCGTGCCGATCCAGTTCGGCGACCAGGACGGCTGGCCCGTCGCGGCCCCTCTCGAGGCGATCCTGGCAGCTGTCGGCAACCCGCAGAAGATCAGCTCCTTCGTCTACGGCACCGCACCCGTCACCGCCGCCGACACCGGACTCACCGACGCGAACGATGTCTTCGACCGCTGGGTCAAGGCGGGGTATGTGGCGCCGAACTTCTCGGGGGTGGACAGTTCTACGGCCTCGCAGAACTTCGTTGATGGCAAGGGCTTGTTCTACTTCTGGTACTCCGGCTTCCTGCCCTTCAAGGACCAGGCTCAAGGTGACCAGTTCGGCCAGTTCCTCCTTCCCCGCGCCGACGGCGGCCCGCTCGCCGCGGTGGGTTCTGCGACGCAGAACTTCTCCGTAGCGGCCAAGTCGAAGCACCCTGACGCGGCGGCGGCCTTCCTCAACTTCCTTGCCAGTCCTGATGCAGGCCAGATCGCGATGAAGAACCAGATCATCCCCATGTTCGGGACGTTCCAGCCCACCACGAGTTCGCCCCTGCTCAACGACGGACTCCAGGAGCTCAATGACATGACGGCCGCCAACGGATACCTCCCCTACCTCGACTGGGCGACGCCGACCCTGCTGGACACCATCACGCGTGAGATGCAGACCTTCCTGGCCGGCAGGTCGACCTCAGCGGCCGTGACGGACGCGGTCAACGCGGACTACCAGAAGTTCCACAAGAGCACGCAGAACTGATCGAAAAGGGGCCCTGCTCGTGTCCAACGCCACGGAGCTACCCTCGGTGGCAGGAGGACAGGCGCGGACCGATGGGCGACACGCGCCATCGGTTCGCGGTCCCGGTCGCCGAGAGGCGGGGGCCCGACGTCAGCATGGGAGATGGCGTCGGGGCCTCGCTGGCTGGCTGTACGTGCTGCCAGCCCTCGCCTTCTACGGCTTCGTGGTCGTGATCCCGACGGCGCAGAGCCTGAGCTACTCGATGTACCGCTGGGACGGCGTCGGGGTACCCACATGGGTCGGGGTGCAGAACTACGTCGCCTTCGCCACCGATCCCGTGGTGATCCAGGCATTCCAGCACACGCTCGTGATGGTGGCCTTCTTCGCGCTTGTTCCCATAGCTCTCGGGCTGGTCTCAGCCGCTCTCCTGTCCCGAGCACGGGTGCGAGGCAGCGGGTTCTTCAGGTCCGTCATCTTTCTTCCTCAAGTGCTCACCACGGTGGTCATCGCAGTGATCTGGCGTCAGCTCTTCTCCTTCGACGGCGTCGTGAACCGTGCGCTAGACGTCGTGGGGCTGGGCCACCTCGCTCAGCCTTGGCTGGGGAGTTTCACCTTCGCGCTCCCCGTCCTGGGTCTCGCTGGTACGTGGACGACGATGGGATTGTGCATGCTGCTGTTTCTCTCCGGCGTCGGGAACATCCCAACCGAGCTCTACGACGCCGCGCGCGTCGACGGTGCCGGGGTCGTCCGCGAGTTCTTCGCGGTCACGCTTCCCGGACTGGTGCCACAGATCTCGGTAGCGCTGACCCTGACCCTGATTGCTGCAATCCGGGTATTCGACATCGTGTGGCTGACCACACGAGGAGGCCCCGGCACAGCGTCGATCACGCCTGCAGTGCTCCTCTACACCCAGGCGTTCACCGCACAGGACATCGGGAGTGCGGCCGCGATCGGCGTGACGTTGGCCGTGTTCTCCCTTGCCGTCGCGATCGTCATCGCGCGCGTCACGGATCGGGCGACGTCGTGATCGGCCGCGGGGAACGGACCTTCAACTACGCGGTTCTTCTGATCTTCTCCCTCATCGTCCTGGTTCCCGCGGCGGTCCTGGTGGTCGCCGCGTTGAGCCCTTACACCAGTGGGCAGGCCGACCTGCGGAACCTGACCTGGAGCAACTTCAGCACCGCCTGGACCGCAGCCCAGTTCCCCCGGCATCTCATGACCAGCATCACCATCAGCGTCGTCGTGGTGGTGGTCGTGCTCGTGGTGACGCCCTTGGCTGGATACGCGTTGAGCATCATGCAGATCCCCGGGCATCAGGCGCTCTTTGTCTTGTTCCTCGCGGGCATCATGATCCCGCTGGAGGGCATCATCGTTCCGATGTACTTCACGATGCGCTCCACCCCGCTCGGTGGAACGATCGGTGCCCTGATCATCGCCCACATCGGTCTGAACATCAGTTTCGGCGTCTTCTGGATGCGGGCGACGTATCGAGCGATACCGCGTGCGCTCCTCGAGTCCGCTCAGCTCGACGGTGCCGGCCCCTTCCGCATCTTCACCCGGGTGGCCGTGCCGCTGACCAGCCCCGCAATGGTCACGCTCGGGATTCTCACCTTTATGTGGACATGGAATGACTACTTCCTCGCGTTCGTGCTCATCAGCGATCCGGACCGCCTGCCGATCACGGTGGCGCTGGGCGAGTTCGCGAACAAGTACACGAACTCCTACAACCTCATGTCTGCTGCGGCCTTGCTGGTCGCGCTGCCCATCGTGGTGCTCTACGTGTTCTTCCAACGGCACTTCATCGACGGCATCCTCTCGGGTGCGCTGAAGGGGTGAGGCGGCGGCCTGAGCCGCGTCGGATGCGAAACAACCGAACTTCCGAAGGAGCCATGATGGCGTTGACCCCCAGTTACGACCGGGTGGCGCTTCGCGTGAACCGGTACCTGCGCGAGCGCATCGCGCCGGCCATCTACCAGACGCGCGTTCCGGTATCCGTCGAGGCGTGGGAGGTGCCTGGCGAGCCTGTCCCTTTCCACGTCGCGGTCGGAGGTACCTATCGACCGGTGGAGGTAGGGCAGGCCTGGGGCCGGCCCTGGGGGACGACCTGGTTTCGTCTCAGCGGCGTCGTTCCGGCGGAGTGGGCGCCGTCACGTGCGGAAGTGATCATGGACCTCGGGTTCGCACAGGGGCGAGATGGGTTCCAGGCCGAAGGACTGGCATACGCCGAGAACGGCACCATCATCAAGGGAGTCGAGCCGAACAGTCGGTACATCCCCGTCTCCGCACCCCCTGCCAAGCCGTTCGTGTGCTACGTGGAAGCGGCCTCAAATCCCGACTTCCTCCGTACCGGATGGACGTACGCACCGACCCCGATGGGGAGCAGAGAGACCGCGGGTGACACTCCGTCGTACCGGTTCGAAGACTGCTTCCTGAGTAACCGCTCGGACATCGTCTGGGCCCTCGCCCAGGAGATCCCGCTGCTACTGGGCGTCGCGGCGATCCTTGACACCGGATCGACCAGAAGGGCCGAAGTCCTCCTCGCGATCTCACGCAGCCTCGATGCCCTCGACGTCCACGACGTCGAGGCGACAGCCGAGGCGGCCAGAGCCTGCCTTGCCGAGGCACTCGCCCAACCCGCGCACGCGAGTGCGCACCACGTCGTGGCCACAGGGCACGCACATATCGACTCAGCCTGGCTCTGGCCGGTCCGCGAGACCGTCCGCAAGTGCGCCAGGACCTTCAGCAACGTCCTGGCCCTGATGGACGAGGACCCTTCCCTGGTGTTCGCCTGCTCGAGCGCGCAGCAGTTCGTCTGGGTGAAGCAGCACTACCCCGAGCTCTTCTCACGCCTCGCAGAGAGAGTCAACGACGGTCGATTCGTTCCGGTCGGCGGTATGTGGGTGGAGGCCGACACCAACATGCCGAGCGGGGAGTCCCTGATCCGCCAGTTCTTGTACGGGAAGCAGTTCTTCGCCGAGGAGTTCGGTGTCGAGCCGCATGAGGTCTGGCTCCCCGATTCTTTTGGGTATTCCGCCGCGCTTCCTCAGATCGCCGAGCACGTGGGCTGTCACTATCTCCTTTCACAGAAGCTGTCGTGGAACGACACCAACACCATGCCTTTCAGCACCTTCATGTGGGAAGGCATCGACGGAACCCGGCTGTTTACGCACTTCCCGCCCGTGAGCACGTACAACTCGGACCTCTCACCGATCGAACTGAACCGGAGCGAGGCGCGGTTTCGGGAGCGTGGGCAAGCCCGCCTCGCACTGGTGCCGTTCGGCTACGGAGACGGCGGCGGGGGCCCGACGCGAGAAATGCTCGCGATCGCCGAGCGAGCGGCGTCGCTGGAAGGCCTTCCCGAGGTCGAGATCGCAGCGCCGTCCGACTTCTTCGCCCGCGCGGCCCAGGAGTTGAGCGCGCCCCCGGTGTGGACAGGCGAGCTCTATCTTGAGAAGCACCGCGGCACGTACACGTCTCAGACTCGCATCAAGCGCGGGAATCGACGCTGCGAAAGTCTCTTGCACGAGGCCGAGCTCTGGGCCGCTACGGCTGCCGTCCGTCGAGGCAGCGACTACCCGCACGACGAGATCGCGCGGGCCTGGCACACCGTGCTCCTCAACCAGTTCCACGACATCCTTCCCGGCTCGTCCATCGCCTGGGTGAACGAGGAAGCGGCGAAGCAGTACGACGAGCTCGAGGCGCAGCTCGAGAGGCTCATCGGCAAGTCCCTGGCGGCGCTCGCCGGACCGGGCGAGGACGTCCTGGTCGCGAACCCCAGCCCGCTGTCCCTCGACCCCCACGCGGCGCCCCTCGGTATCGCAGCTGACACCCACGTCTCCGCCGGCACCACGGTCGACGTGGATGACCGTGGCGCCACGCTTTCGTCGGCGCACCTGGAGCTGCGGATCGATCGGGCCGGACGTTTCGTCTCCCTCGTCGACAAGATCAACGATCGGCAGCTGGTGCCCCCTGGTCTGGTGGGCAACGATCTGCAGCTCTTTGCGGATCTCCCGGCGGAGTGGGATGCGTGGGACATCGACGAGGACTACCGACGTGCCCGGTTGGACGTCGCGGGGGTCCCGGCCATGACCGTCTTGGACGGCAGAGACGGAATCCGCGTCGCCTACACCCTCGGCCGATCCGAGGTCACCCAGGACATCTCGCTCGAACCGAACCGCTCAGCGGTTCAGGTCGTCACCACGGTGGACTGGCGAGAACGTCAGCGGATGCTCAAGCTCGCCTTCCCGCTCGCCGTCCACACCTCGACTGCCGACTCGGAGACCCAGTTCGGGTTCGTGACACGGTCGATCCTGACGAACACGAGTTGGGACGCTGCGCGCTTCGAGACCTGCGCCCATCGATGGGTTCGTGTCAGCGAGCCCGGGTACGAGGTCGCCGTCGCCAACGAGACCTCCTACGGTCACGACATCACCCGCACTCCAGCTCCCGACGGGAGCACCTCGACGGTCGTCCGGCAGAGCCTGCTTCGCTCGTCGACGTTCCCCGATCCGCGTGCCGATCGCGGTCGCCATGTGTTCAGAACGACCCTCCGCGCGGCGGCGACAGGGATGGCGGCACCCGCCGAGGGCTACGCCCTCAACCTGCCGCCGCGACGCATCCGTGGCTCCCGCTCCGTCGCGCCATTGGTGCACACGACCAACGAACAGATCGTCATCGAAACGGTGAAGGCTGCGGAGGACCGTTCCGGCGACATCGTCATCCGTCTCTATGAGGCCGCCGGCTCGCACAGCAGCGGCGTCGTGATCCTCGACGGGTTGACCGACGTGCGCGCTGTCGACGGGCTGGAGCGTCCCATCGAGGCCACGTGGATGACGCTCAAAGCGTCACATCAAGCTCTGGTGACCTGCCGACCGTTCCAGCTCATGACCCTGCGCGCCACACCGGTGCGCCAGACCCCCGACAACGTTCACAGAGAGAGGTCTTGACATGTCCACAGTCGAGAAGCACGGGGCTCCGCCCTCCACGCGCCGTCCGAGCCCTCGCCCCCGCTATCACCAGCCCCAGGTGGTCCGTCGTGAAGACGCGGCGCACCACGTCTGGGGTGACGTCCAAGGTGGCTTCGTCACAGACCGCATCATCATCTCCACCGACCAGCTCCACGTGCTGGAGTACGAGCTTCCACCGGGTGGCGAGTTCCGGCAGAGCCCCCAGAATCAGACAATCTTCGGCGGTGACGTCCTGTACTTCGTCGTCGAAGGTGAGCTGGTCATGGCAGACCCAGAGACCGGCGAAGTGGTTCGATGCCCGAGCAACCAAGGCAGGCTCTTTCATCGGGGAACCTGGCACAACGCATTCAACCCCTTCGCGACGACCGTTCGCGTGGTCGAGTTCTTCTCGCCGCCACCGGCGCGCGGAACCGCATCGGATTTCGCCAAGCAGCAACCGGCGCTGACCCAACCGAGATTCGTCGATGAGCGATGGGCATCGCGCTGGCCGGAGGCGCTAGAGGAGCAGCGATCCCAGCAGACCCTCCACGAAGTGTCGCCGCGAACTGTCCTCTGGGGATTCCGTGACACGCGCCCAACCCACCTGATCGCCACCCTGGTCGACACGCCCTACCTCCATGTGGTCCAGGGTGAGGTCCTTCCCGGACATTTCGAGGACCTTGTGCCTGTCCATGCCGAATCTCTGCTCCTCGTCACCTCTGGCGAGCTCTGGGTCGACGTGTGGAGCGATGAGATCGGGTTCCAGGCCACGACCGTGCTGCAGCCGGGTGACGCGATGTTCCTTCCCAGCGGATGCTCCGAGCGGGTGCTGAACCGGCGCGATGAGGTGGGCACCTACCTCAAGGGTTCGGGGACCGTCCCCGACGGTTGGGAACCGTGAGGGTGACCTCTCGGTGAGGGCGGCTCGGCGCTCGCCGCACGGTAGATGTCCCGTGTGCGTGGCGCAAAGCCGAGCGCTTCCGCTGTGGCCCGGGTCGGCTGGGTGCTGTGAGGCGGGGCCGGGGTTCACCGCTGCGGGGTGGTGTCCAGGTCGGCGGGGACGTCGATCAGGAGCCCGCGGAGAACTCCACGACCGTTGGCGGTCAGGCGTCTGGCTCCGGCAGTCAGCGCCTGGATGTGGCGCACGGCGGCGGGGTCTGCGCGCAGGGCGGTGCGCCACCGGTCCAGCTCGGCGGTGTCGCAGCGCACGTACGACAGGGCCTGACGTGGACTGTTGGCGTACCCCGCCTCGTCCAGGCGACCGATCTCGTCCGCGGTCAGCCCCTGGGTCCACCGCTTGACGCACCCGTACTGCCAGCCGTCGCCGCGCAGCAGCATCTGGTCGGGCCAGTCCGCTGGCATCCCGGTCGCGTACGCCTCACGCAGGAACGTGCCGGACTCGGGGGAGTCGATGGACCATCCGCCGATGGGGGAGCGACAGTTGCCTCCGTGCTCGGCCAGGCGCCGGTCCGCTTCCGCCACGGCGGCGACCCATTCGCGGGGAACACCCGGGCCAGCGGCCGAGCACGCACGGTCGACCACGTCTTGTGCGGCGGCTTCTGCACCTGTCCGGTGGAGCCAGTCCCGGGCGTACAGCTCGGTGAGCGCCTCGACGGACTCGGCCTCGGACGGCTGGGCAGGAGCCGCATGACCGGCAAGCAGGGACACGTCCGCCTCGGTGCGGGCCTCGGTCGCGAACTCCCCGCCGGTCAGTGCGCCCTTCGGTTGACGCGCCCTGGTTCCGGTCACAGGAGGCCTGCCTTCGTCTCGTCGATGTTCTGTGCCCACACCGGGTGGCGGCGTGCGGCCGCGACAACCCCGGTGAGGGTCTCCCCGAGGGCTTTGTCGTGCCCCTGCCCCGGGGCGGGCGTCACACCCAGTCGGCGGTTCAGGTCCGCGGCTGTCACCGCAAGCAGGTGCGGGGTGCGGGCGTCCAGGGCCTGGTGGTCCGTCTCGATCTGCAGGTTGCCTTCGAACGTGGACGCCTCGACGTCGGCCGAGTCGTCGAGGGTGAAGCGAGCCCCGACCTCCTGCCGACGGGGCATGCCGACGGGGCGCCACGGGGAACGAACCGACTCCTCACTGATGAACTCCAGCGCCAAGCCCTGGGCCTGCGCGTCGGGGAACTGCTGGGCAAACTGGGCGCGTGCCGCGACCTGCATCAGGGTGTGCCGGACGGCCTCGTGAACGTCCGACTCGTCGCTGCAACCGCCGTAGCGCGCGTCCTCGCCGTCACCCAGGTCGGGACCGTCATCGCTCGGCGAGAACCGGGAGGTCACCGCGGTGATGCGCTGCCCGACGTGGGCCCGGTCGTCTGGGGCTGCGGCGATACCGACCTGGAGCTCGTCACCTGACGCCAAGGCGACCGTCAGGCGCGTCCACCCTTCAGAGGTGGCGTGCTGGTCGACGACCGTTCCCTGCAGCCCCCCGCGCGCGACCATCCCGGCCAGGTCCCGGCCGCTGTCGGTGAAGTCGCCGTCCAGGCGCAGACCGCCGACCCGGTCACCGACCGCGCGCAGGTCCACCCCGGCAGGCTCGGCGCGTTGCTCGGTCACGAACTCCCCGCCGGTCGGTGCGCCGGCTGGCTGACGGGTCCTTGCTGCTGTGCTCATGCCTGGTGGATGTGCGGCGGGCGCAGACTTCATCGCGAGCCGGGCTCAGGCGGTCGCACCCCGGACCGTCATGCCGGGGGCTGCACCCACGACGTCGAGCACGCCACCCCGGTTGAACTGCAGTCCGCGCGCCTCGTTCGCGCCGACGACCACGGCGACGCCGCCTTCGACGGTGGTGGAGACCTTGCGGCCCGGGTCGGCGATCACCACTACGGTCGCGTCCGGGCCCACCTCGATGCCGTTGCCCATCGTGGAGCGGGCGTTGACAACGACGGTCCCGGACGTGACCCGCAAGGGGGAGAAACCGGAGGACGTGTCGACGAACAAGGGCGTGCCGTCGGCCGGACCGGCGACGTCCAGGCGCCCGTCGAGCTTCGCGACGGCTTCGTTGCGCAGCAGGACGCCGCGGACCTTCCCAGACTTCGCGTCCTTCAGTGCCTTGCGCACCTCGGTGATCGTGCGCGGGTTGACGTAGTCGGTGAAGTCGGGCCGGCCGGCCGCCGGGTTGGTCGCCAGGGCCAGCGCGGTCCGGCGCCGTTCAGCGACGTCGAGGGCGGTCGTCGCGCCGGCCTCCATCGCCAGCGTCACGGCCTTCTCCTGACGGGAGCCGATGACACTGGCCTGGTCGGCGTCCTCCTTGCAGTCCTGGGCGTACTCGAACGCTTCGTCGTACTCGGTCTGGGCCTCCTCGGTCAGTTCCTCGAGCTCGTCGTCAGCGGTCCGCGGCGCATCGAGCCGCACCACCGGTTCGGCATGCGTGGTCGTGGCGAACTGGCCTCCGGCGGGGATGCCTGAGGGTTGACGGGTCTGTGTGCTCATGCCCTATGGATGTGCGGGGTCGGCGGGTGCGCTCACCGGTTCGAACTTCACGCGGGTGACCACGGTCTGGTCGACGCCCCGGTACTCATCGTGGGCCTTGACGGTCCCGCCGCTGAACGTGCCGACCTGGCCGACTTCGAAGTCCTTGCGGCCTGAGGCGAACCACTTCACCTGGTGCCCGTCGGGGGTCTGGAAGATCACCAGGGTGTTGACCCCGCCGTTGTAGTCGTACGGGTTCTCGTGGTAGCTGACCTTCTTGACCGTGGCCGCGATGCCCGTGATCTTCGCGTCCACGGGGGCGGCGAACCCCTTGGTGATGGTGGCCTTCTCCGCGGCGCGTTCCTGCCCGCGGCGCCAGACCCCGATGGCGGAGATCGCGATGGCCGCGTGCTGGCGGCCCACCCACTCCCCGGCGAGGGCCGTCTTGAGGTTGGTGACGTAGTCCCCGTCACCTTCGGCGGCCTGGGCGGCGGCGATCACCGCGTCGACGGTTCCGTCCTTCAGGTACCCGGCGGCGGCCACTTCAGCTTCGGCGCGTTCCCGGGCTTCCCGCTCGGTCCGGGACCGGTCGAACAGGTGGCTGTTGGTGGCGTCTGCCGTGGAGGTCTTCTCCCATTCCATGGCCTTCGCCCGGGACATGAACCCCTTGCCGCCGTCGGAGACAGCCAGGGCGGTGGCGATCAGGTCCCGGACCGGGATCGCGTCAGACCCGCCACCGGAACCGCCGGCGTCGTAGTCGTCCCGTTCGGCGGGCTCGTCCATGTCCAGGTCCCATTCCAGGGCCCACAGGCCCTTGGGCTTGACCCCCAGGAACGGCTCCAGGCAGTTGGACCCGATCTGCTTCCGTTCCCCGGCAGCGTTCTTCACGATGTAGGTGGAGTTGCGGTGCCGGGCCTTGCCGCAGTGGTCGCACGCCTGGGTGTCGGGCCGCCACCCTTCGAGGTCCTGACCGGGGGCGGTCCGGGCGATGAACCCGTGCTCGGTGGCGTCCAGGGCGGCGACGAACTGCCAGCCGTTGTAGGCGATCTCCGGTTCGGACAGGGTCAGCTTGGTCCGCAGCTCGTGGGAGACCTGCGGGTAGCCGTAGGCGTCCCGGGTTGACGTCTTCAGGTACTCCTGCGTCTGGTAGGTGAACCGGTTCTCGATGCCGGCGCGCTCGAGCTTCCTGTTCGCAGCGTCGATCTTGGCGATCGCGTCGTGCAGGCGGGCTGAGGGGATGTCGTAGCAGGGCAGGGCTGGCGGCTCGACCACGACGTCGGTGTCGTCGGGCGCCAGGGTCAGACCGTCCGGCTCGCTGTGCGCACCGACGGCGAACTGGCCGCCGACGGGTACACCAGCCGGCTGACGAACGACCGTGGATGCGCTCATGCCCTATGGATGTGCGGGACCACCAGCCGTGCTCAAGGCAATGAAGGACGGCAAGTAACGGCAACGGACCGCAAACGATGTGCCACCGACGGCAGGTGCCGCACATCTGCAGGCCATGACCGCACCACTGACCCAGGCCGAGCTCGAACGGCTGCTGTCCATCGACGAAGTCGCCGACTACATCGGGATCCCCAAGTCCAGCGTGTACCGGTGGCGGGTCTCCGGCGGGGGACCACGCGCCATGAAGGTCGGCAAGCACCTGCGGTTCCGGCGCTCCGACCTCGAGACGTGGCTCAACGCCCAGTACGAAGACGAGACCCCCGGCGCGGCAGCCGAGGTTGTCACCGGGTGAAGAACGGGCACTGAGCCGTGCCGTGTCGCCACGACCCACCCCTGCCGGACATCTGCACCCCATGAGCGAAGCGCCCATCAGTGCCCAACGACCTCCCGTCACCCCCAGTGCCGAGCACGCCCCGATCCCCGGACTCGGTCACATCGTCACCGTTCAGCAGCTAGCCGACCTGCTGCAGGTCCCCGTCGGGACCGTCTACGCCTGGAACAAGCGCGGCACAGGCCCGACGGTCTGGCATGCGGGCGTGCACGCCCGTTACTACGCCGCGGACGTCAAGGCGTGGCTGGATGCGAAGTACGCGAAGGCCGCAGCGTGAACTGCGCGCCGGCTGGCATGCTTGGGCACGTGCGCACCACCGCCGCCTCCTTGTTGTACCCGGGCACCCCCCGTGGCTAGGCCACCGCTGCCCGTCGGCACCTGGGGCAAGATCCGCCGCACGGAGCTCCCATCCGGCCGCTGGCAGGCTGCGACCAGGTTTCGTGACTACGACGGCAAGACGCGTGAAGTCACTGCCCAGGGAGGGTCCGGCGCTGCCGCCGAACGCTCCCTCGTCATTGGCCTGTCCAATCGGGCCTACCAGGCGGACGCAGACATCACGGGGGACACCCGGATACGTCAACTCGCCGAGCTGTGGCTCGAGGAGATCGAGGGTGAAGGCGGCAGGGAAGACACCACGATCGCGAACTACCGCGGTGTCATCGCCTACAGCATCCTGCCCGTCCTCGGCGACCTGAGGGTCAAGGAACTTACGGTCTCGCGTGCGGACCGGTTCGTGAAGGAAGCGATGAAGCGCACGCCAGGCCAGGCCTCACGGATCAAGGGGCTGCTCACCTGGATGCTGGACATGGCGGTCCGGCACGAAGCGATCCGCCACAACCCGATGACCTCGGTGACGAAAGTGAACACCCGCCACAAGGCCGTGCGCGCCATGACCGAGGGCCAGCTGAAGGTGATCCGCGACGCTGTTCGGGCGTGGCGCCAGCCCGGCCCGGACGGGCGGCGACCACCCGGCCCGCCGCCGACGGACGATCTCGCCGACATCATCGAGATGTTCATCGCCACTGGAGCGCGCATCAACGAGGTCCTCGCGATCCGGGATGAGGATGTCGAGCTCGGGACCGACAAGGCGACCGTCACGATCAGCGGCACCCTCAAGTCGGTCAAGGGCAAGGGGGTCGTCCGAAAGCCAACACCGAAGACCGACGCGAGCTTCCGGACTCTGACCCTGCCGGACTTCGCCGCGAACCTCCTGCTCCGTCGCCGCGTCGAGTGCCCGCCGAACGACCTCGGCGCGGTCTTCACCTCGAGGAACGGGACCTGGAAGAACGCGAGCAACGTCCGACGGACCTGGCGGGAGATCCGCCTCGAGATCGGGATGGAGTGGGTGACCCCCCACCACTTCCGCAAGACGGTGGCGACGATCATCGAGCGGGAGCTCGGCTCGAAGGCCGCGGCAGCCCAGCTCGGCCACACGAGCCCGTCGGTGACACACCGGCACTACATCGAACAGAGTCATGTCGCACCCGACATGAGCGAGATGCTTCAGCGTCGGTTGGCTCGTGAGCCGTTGGAGCCGCCGAAGTAGCTCGAACGACAAGAGCCCCCGCTCAGCCCTGTCCGGCTGGCGGGGCTCTTGTCGTTCGTGGGGATGGCAGTGCGCTGACCTGCGGGGTCTGCGTTTACCTGAGGTGGCGAGCGGCCGGTCTGCGTTTTGAATCGGTGCCCTGCGTCCAGGTCTGCCTCTACTCCGCGGACCAGTGGGCGGACGAAGCTGTGCCTCACCACCCCTTGCAGCCACGTGCAGTCCGGACAGGTGGCATCGCCGCACAGCTGCGCACCAGGGCTGTGGGGCGATCTCTGGCACTGCCCCTTGGGCTGAGACGTGGCCGGCTGGCTGCGGAGACTGGGGGCTCTTGCCGGGGTGGATCCGGTCCGCGGTCGACCCCAATCCGCGGAGTTTCCGCGGACTGGGGTCGAATCTCCTGCTCCTCGAGCGCGCCTTGATCCGCGTTCCCGCAGGTCAAAGCCCTACAGGGGTGCCCCGAGCGGGATTCGAACCCGCACTGGATCGGGTTTGAGCCGAACGCCTCTGCCAGTTGGGCTATCGGGGCATGACCGTTGGCAGGGCAAGCGGGGGCGCTGTTCCTG
>Ga0209585_10000351_pt1 | contig 17656 bp, 10 predicted proteins | sample NGEPerone_FD_185491 | JGI IMG/M metagenome (GOLD analysis project Ga0209585, IMG submission 185491) | Arctic peat soil microbial communities from the Barrow Environmental Observatory site, Barrow, Alaska, USA - NGEE Permafrost154B-one... | ecosystem: Environmental > Terrestrial > Soil >... | reverse complement strand
GTTTCGCTGATCTGCTTCAACTTCTGTTTGAAATTGTCCTGGAAATAGCCTCTCAACGCGAGTATTTGATGCGTCAGGTGAGTCAGCCCGCGCTTCTCCAGCTCTTTGAGATCGACAAAATCGTTGCGCTCCGGATCGCTGAACTCGGTCTGTGTGAAGCTCAGATGGATCGTCCTTGTAAACAATGCGATATCGGCTGTTGCCAGGTGCTGTCCGGTCAAAATAACGGACTGATCAACGGAGGTCATCTCCTTTTTCTTGTCCTTATCCATGTTCATCCGCATCCTGCCAACACTGTCCCATATTCCTTTAAGGAACTCCCGTTTTTCCATCTCCACATCGTTGCGGTACTCATCAATATGGACCATAGCATTGCAGCTTGTCGCAACATGGTATCCCAGTGCCGCTTTGGACGAATTGTGCAGGTTGGGGGCTTTGGACAGGCGGCCAAAAAACTGTACAAGGCTTTCGGCACATGCTGTCTTTCCGGTTCCCTTGGGACCAAACATGTTTAAGATGGGGAACCCTTCAATGTAATAGAGGATAATATCCCGGAACAGGGAAGCCAGGTAAAAGCAAAATCCTATTTTGGCATTATCCCCGAATACAGTTACCAGCTTATTGACATACCCTACGAGCGAAATTTCCCCTTCGCAATGAATAAACCTGCGCTCAAACTGGAACAGGTTCTGTTCGTTCTTATAGATGCTGGAGAAGGCAGGGATATAATAGTTACGATTATTATGCGTTACGTTCCCGTAGCTGTTAACGGGAGTAAATTCGTTGTTGAATATCCCGTTCCCCCACGCCCAGAACCCTTCCTTCTGCCAGCCCAGTTGTTGAATCTCCTTACAGCTGTCGGTCTTTCCATACAGCCATCTTTTCAGCCGGTTCAGGTCTGCCTGCGATCCGTCGAAATAGAAATTCCCCAGGCTTTCAATGTGAATCTGGAAAGCGGTCAGGCTGACCATGTCTTTTTGAGGAATCTCAATCACGCGGGTCTGTCCACAATTGTTTTTCACCTCGTACAACCGCTTGGCATTAATGGTGCTCTCGATGTGGAAAATCGGGGACATTACGAAATTGCTTCGCTGGTGCGGAATCCCTTTGCTGTCGGCGAAAAAGTAACAATTCTCCTGTTCATAAAACCCCATTTCAATAAATTCATCTGCCGATATTCCTGTTGGAACAGCCGGCTTTTTATCTGCCGTGGTTTTCTGAACCAGCATTGATCTAACCTGGTCCTGCAAGGTTTTTTTTGGTTTGATGATACCTCCGGCTGATTCCACATATGAATCACGCATGGACTGTTCGTCGTAGCACACGATAAGGGAGGCAATCTCCCGGAAAAAATCTGATTTAAATGCCGGATTCTTGCACTGTTCTAGACCTTTTTTTGCTTTGTAAATGATAAAGTCAGTCTGCGACTTCTCCAGGCAAGCTTCGAACTTCTCCCGGGAAGTAAAAAGAGAATCGGGATCTTCACCATCGGGAATCTGCAGCACCATCACACGGCATTGTTCTTTTACCAGGAGTTTCCCATTGCATTCAATGGCCTTATGTCCTGCATCATCGCCATCATAGATCAGCGTCACATTCATGCTGTATTGCATCAAAAGCATCACCTGATCAGTTGTCAGTGCTGTTCCGCAGGTTGCAACAACATTGAATACACCAATTGCGTGCAAACGCTTCACATCAAAGTTGCCTTCAACCAAATATGCGCGATTCTCTGATTTGATGGCCCTTCGGGCAACATTGAGTGCAAAGAACTCTTTCCCTTTATGGTAGATTTTCGATTCGGGGGAGTTCAGGTATTTAGGCATCCCCTTTTTCTCATGAAGTGAACGACCGGAAAATCCTGTTATTTTTCCACCCTTTTCACATACCGGAAACATGATCCTGTCCCTGAAGAAGTCATATTCCTCACCAGTATCTTTGTTGGTGGCAATCAAACCCAACTCTTTCATCAGTGCCAGGTTAATTTGATTCTCCCGGGCCCATTTTATCAGCTCATTGCCTGGAGGTGCATATCCAAGCATTAACGGGTCATCTTCGGGTTTATCATCGGGTTTATCAGCAACCTCAAAATTCCGGTTCCTGATATATTCAGTAGCGGTGGGGCTTTGCCGGAGACACTGCTGGTAAAACAAGGCAACTTTCGCGTTTATAATTTTTAGTGATTCATCGTATTTAAACGCTTCCACGTTAAAGCCCTCCTGACCGGTTTCCCATTCAGCTTGAAGGTTTAGTATGGAGGCACCGATGGTGAGTGCCTCCTTAAATTCAACCTTTTCATGCTCCTCAATAAAGGCGATCGCATCGCCATTCTTACCACATCCAAAACATTTAAAAATCCCTTTGGACTCTGAGACACTAAAGGAAGGCGTTTTCTCCTGGTGAAAAGGGCACAACGCCTTGTAAGAGGTCCCGTGAGATTCTATCTTAATAAAGTGACTGATCACTTCAACGATGCTGTCGTTAATGCAGTCTATTGAGTTTTTAAAAGTCATAATATTAGCTGTTTGTTATATTTGAATTTGCCTTGCTGAACTCATTTTTTTTCAATTTTTTAATGCCAGTTTGAGTGGTAAATTCAAAAGTATTTCGATCTCAATATTTTTTTTGTCCCTTTGCCTTTGAACCTGACCGGCAGGTTGTTTTTTGGGTCAGAAAATCTTCAAGTTCCTCGCGCCTGAAGAATAGCATCTTTCCCGTGGGTTTATAACAAGGGACTACTTTGTCTGCTGACAATTTGTAGAGATACGAACGTTTGAAGTGGGTATATTCAACCGCTTCATCAAAGTTGAATACATTTTTAGTCGTTAAATCCATGATTGAAAAATTAAAATTTAGGTAAAATATTACCAACTAAGATATTATCATCAGCAAAAATAGAAGGGAAGAATAATGTATTCGGGTGTATGATGAGAGCGGTGCGGGAGCGTATGGCGCTCTCGCTTATAACGAGCTGTATTATTGATGGATAGGTTGTATTTTAGATTGGAATGTACTTTTTGATGATTACTGATATAAATTCAGGTTGTCTATCAGTACAATACAAACGAGAAAAATCTAAAGCATCATTAGATTCGCTTGTTTTTCCATTGCTAGTCACTATTGTAGAGCCTTGTAAAGTTCGTCGTTTGGATCGTTTTCGTAAAAAAGGATCTGGTATTCTGCTTTGGAGGTTTGTTTTCGTAAAAATGTTGCCAGATTAATTGTATTGGGACTTTGGAACCTTTCTGATGCCCATATGTTTATGTTAGGTGATAAATGATATTTTATATCAAGTTGATCAATGAGGTATTTAAGTCTTGCTCCCGACTTTAGCCAGACTATTTTATTTTTAGGAGGATATGGTTTAAAGATCCCTGTAAATTCATCAAATCCGACATTTATATATCCATTTGACAATACTTTGTAAAGGGGTTTTATTTTCGTGACATCAAATGAAAATCCAACATTTTGATCCATCCTCTTCAACAAAAAATCTACATCTGCTATTGCTTGTTTTATGTCAAGTAAGAGCTGAATGTTAATATCATGCGTTTCTTCACAAAACATCCTGAATTCCTCACTAATTCTATCTTTAAATGCTTGTATTCTTGTGGGCATCTTGTTTTTAATGGAAGTCTCAATTACAATTTGTTCTGCTCTTGATCTTGAAGTATAGTTATTTAAAATCCCCGCCATGGTTTCCCCTTCAAAAAAAGGGTGAGCCAGATATTCGGTGTTGATAACCCCATTGTCTAGTTTGGCAGATAATTTGAATGAACAATCGTTAGGAAATTGGGCGATATCGAAGCCAATAAAAAAACTATATCCAAAACTTGATGCCCTTTTAAACTTAAAAGTATGCTGTGTAAGTTCATCAAAATAGAACTTGGTTTTTGTAATATTTTCAGGAGCAAAGTAAATGAAGCACGTCGCAAGTTTTTCCGTCGCGAAATATTGGATTAATTTATTATTGTAAAATTCGAGAGTGATCTTTAATTCCGTCAAGATGGATTTGGATGCCTCTGTTCGATTTAGTGACAGTAGTAACCGTTTAAGTATCTCAAATTTTCCATTAATATTTACACAGGAATACCAATAATGGCTAATTATTAGCGGATCGATTTCTCGTAGAATAGGATTGATCTCGTTATGAAAATCAGTTGAGATTTTGATAAATAAATCTTCGTGTTGCTTCATTGTTATTTGATTAGCTGTTGGCTAGCTTTAATTTTTTCTGAATAGTCAAGCTCTTTAAGATATATTTGAGTAGTTTTCAAGTCCGAGTGTCCTAGCATTTCTCCAATAGTCCAAAGGTTCGTCCCTGCCTTAGCCAACACTGATGCAAATGAATGTCTGCTGACGTAAGACGTTATATGCCTGTTGATTTTTAGTTTGCCTGCAATGGTTCTAAGATCCGTGTTAAACATTTTAAGAACAGTTTGAGTTCTGGTTTTGATCTGCTTAGGTGTTTTGTGGATATCTTCGTTAAGAATGGGGAAGATGTATTTCGAACCAATATTGGTTTTATTGAAAAATTCAATAATTCTAAGAGCATTCGCGCTTAGTGGAATTTGATACAAACGTCCACCTTTGCTTCTGTTGTAGGTCAATACATGAGTCCCCTCAATTTTAACAATATTTCCCTTTTCTAATTTTGCTAGATCAGAAAAATTGAGCCCATACGTCAGGTACATAAATGCAAAAAACTGTCTCGAATGATAAAGTGGACTTTTCGTACTGCATTTGAAATTCATCATCTTGATCATTTCATTTTTCGAAATTGCCCGCTTTTCGGTCTGGTTTTTAAGATTTGTCCAGTTGAACCCAGTGAAAGGGTAGTATTCTAATCCTTCTTCCTTCCTTGCCCGGTTATAAATTGCCCGCAATGTCCTTAAATAATTATTTATCGAGTTGGGTTTGAGCTTTTTCTTTTCGCAACATTCTACAAAAAAGGCAAGTGTCTTGTGAGTAATGTCCTTCATTTCAATTTCGCCTCCAATAAATTCGAATAATGCGTTTCGGGATGTTTGGTAAACCTGACCATTCCCAATTTTCCCTGAGTCTTTTAGTCTGGTAATTACCTCATCGAAATATTGGAATAGGTAAATTCTTTTCTTCTTTTTCTGAAATAGGTTATTAAAATCAGAATGACTGAAATTTGGATTCTCATCTTGCAGATCACATAATAGGGATTGTGCATCGGCCAAAACATTCATCAAGTTTCGGTTTCCCTTTTTGTAATTTTCAAATTCTCTGCTAAATTGAGATTTTTCAAAGTTCCACTCTTTTGGAAGACATTTCATTAATGATCCTCCAATGCTGTAATAAACTGACTTTCGGTCAATAATTATACGTAACATAACCGGGTGATAACCGCCCGATAGATTCTTGCTTTGATAGTAAACGATTTTTGCACTTGCCATGATTTGCAAATGGGATTATGTTGAACTTCGGTTTAAACATGGTTTAAACAAAAGTACAAAATAAAGGAATACAAACGAAAAAAAAGGAAAAAAATTATTGAATATCAGATGATTGTAATAATAAAGGAAACATAATCGGAGGCCTTACAAGCAGAGGGTCGATGGTTCGAACCCATCAGTTCCCACCCTGAAAGCCAGATAATTACACTCGTAATTTATCTGGCTTTTTTCTTTGGTTTAAACATGGTTTTAGCTGATCAAACCACAATTGAACCAAGCTGAAAAATCATTATCTTTCCTCCCTGTAATTTGCAATTCTTTTTTTGGTTGAAACCACCATGAAAAGTAAAACGCTAACTGCGGTGAATTCTTTATCATTCCACCGGTATGGGATTTCGGCAAGCCATTAAAAATGCAAATTATTTGCATATAAAACATATCATCTCATTTGTGTGTTTAAAAGAGATAACGATCCATTGAACCATAAACGAAGACATATATCTCAAATAATTATTTCCATGAAGAAGGTCAGTAAATCGGTATATGAAAAAATCGGATTTGAGTATAAAATAACATTTTTGTATTTTGTAATTGGTTTTCTATGGATTTTATTGTCAGATACTTTTTTTGATTTTCTAATTCAGGATAAAGATGTATTGACAGAACTACAAATAGTTAAGGGGTTTTTCTATATTTCTATTACTTCACTTTTGTTGTTTTTCTTAATCAAAAATCATGTGAAAGCACTCAGCCTTGCCAAAGAAAAGGCAGAGGAAAACGATCGTTTGAAATCAGCTTTCCTGGCAAATATGAGTCACGAAATCCGTACGCCGATGAATGGTATCCTGGGATTCGCAGAGATACTGAAGGAACCTGATCTTTCCGGAGAAGAGCAGCAGGAATGCATCAGTGTTATTCAGAAAAGTGGTATCCGTATGCTAAATATCATCAACGATATTATTTGTATCTCGAAAGTGGAAGCCGGACAAATGGAAATCGTCGTTTCTGAAACGGATATTAATGAGCAGGTAGAATATATTTATACATTTTTTAAACCTGAAGTTGAAGCTAAAGGAATGCGGCTGATTATGAAAAAAGGATTGTCCTCTCAGGACGCCATCATAAGAACTGACCGGGAGAAACTTTATGCGATTCTGACGAACCTTGTTAAAAATGCGGTTAAATACTCCAATACAGGGACTATTGAATTTGGATACAGGCTTTTAGAAGGCAAGGTGTTAGGTAGAGACAAGTCAGATGTCTCTTCTATCCCCGATCTTGAGTTTTTTGTGAAGGATACAGGCATTGGGATTCCGAAGGACAGGCAGCAGGCGATTTTCGAACGTTTTGTTCAGGCGGATGTTTCAGACAAGATGGCACTTCAGGGTGCCGGCCTGGGTTTGTCGATATCGAAAGCTTATGTGGAAATGCTGGGGGGGGAAATCTGGATGGAAAGTGAACCCGGAAAAGGTTCAGTTTTTTATTTTACGATTCCGTTCAACAATAAACAGGAAGAAAAAGAGATCATTAAAAATGGCGAACCGGTTGAACCCGCATCCAATCGAATTAAAAAGCTCAAAATATTAATTGTTGAAGACGATGAAACTTCAGAATTATTACTCTCAAAAGCCGTGAAAAGTTTTGGTAAAGACGTTTTAAAAGTAAGAACCGGAGTGGAAGCAGTTGAAGCGTGCCTTAATAACGAAAATATCGATTTGGTTTTGTTGGATTTAAAGATGCCGGATATGAACGGATATGAGGCTGCCCGCAGGATTCGTCACTTTAACAAGGATGTAATTATTATCGCACAAACAGCTTTTGGTCTTTTAGGCGATAAGGAGAAGGCGATAGAGGCGGGGTGTAACGACTATATCGCAAAACCCATTTTAACCGATGAATTGCTACTTGTATTGCAAAAATACTTTGATAAAAAGTAAGATGGCAATTACCGGTTAACCAACTGGCAATGCCGTTTATCGCCCTGGTTTTTAATGTGTCAAAACTGAAAATCAGAGGTTTCTAAATACTTCTTTAACGAGACATGAATGATCTCATTCCAGCCTTCAACAAAATTTCCTTTGGCAAAATCAGGATTTTCTTCAGGAAATGTATCTAAGCCACTATGAGTTAACTTTAGCAGGGTGAAATTGTCTTCGCGCGCCAGAAGCTCAAATGTCACCAATGTATTGCCCTGGTAACCGTCGTAGCGCCAGCTATAGGATAGCTTTCTTTTATCGATAACCTCGGTTATTACGCAAAGATGTAAATATTGTCTTTCGGGACTTGGTCCGCCGTAAAACTGAAATGTAAAACCTTTTTCTGATTTAAATTCAGCAAGGTCAAAATACCACTTCGCCATTTCGTTTCTGTCGGTAATTGCTTTCCAGACTTTTGAAATCGGAGCATTGAATACTCGTTCTATAATGATTGGTTCATTGTTCATATTTTGAAATTTAAAATTTGTGTTATTTGATTTCAAACAATAAAAATAGATATTTGTTAACGATTTTCTTTCTTTTTTGCTTTCCAACTGGCTAAATACCCGATAGGGAGAAATGATATCCCTGAAAAATTCCGAAAATGGAGGCACGTGAAATGGAAGGAAAAACTAACTTAGCATTGTATTTCCAACTACTGATTTAATCTGTTAACACCACCTAAGAGTATCTTTATGAGAGAAATGAAAAACGCTCGTTTTTTTGTTGATTTTCCCCTTCCAAAATCGTGGGTACAGCATCAGATAGTGGTCAGGTTGGTAATATTTTACACCTGAAATATTCAAACTAAAGCTATAGAGAGAACCAATTTTAATAGTCGTTGAAATGGAAACACTTAAAAACGAATTAAAGCAATACAGAGACTATTTCAGTAAAGAACTTCATGAAGATATTCTTCCATACTGGATGAAATATGGTGTCGAAAAGAATGGTCATGGATTCTACGGAGCGGTAGATCTGGACGGAAATTCGGTGTTAAGCGCCAATAAAACAAGCGTTTTGAATGCCCGGATCCTGTGGACTTTTTCGGCTGCCGCCATGCTCAATGGAAATCAGGATTATGCGGCTATTGCCGACAAAGCTTACAACATAGTTACCGAAGATTTTGAAGATAAGGAGTTTGGTGGTTATTACATGGAATTGTCTTCTGATAATCAGGTCGCCAACGATATTAAACACACCTACGCCCAGGCTTTTGTGATTTATGCACTTTGCAAATACTATGAATTCCGGCCGCTTGAATCGGTCATGCAGAAGATTCAGCAGCTTTTCATGTTATTGGAGGAAATGACCAAAGACCCCGAAAATATTGGCTATCGTGAATCGTTTACCCGCGACTGGAAAATTTATGGCGAGAACCGTATGGCCGACAATAACGAACCCAAATCGATGAATACCCATCTGCATGTGCTCGAAGCTTGGGCCGCATTGTACAAAGTATGGAAAGATCCAAAAGTAGCGTTACGACTGACCGAACTGATGAACCTGTTCCTCGATAAAATCATTCGAAAAGATGGTCATTTCGGTATTTCCTTCGATGAAGCTTTTAATGAGGTGGAATCATCAAAAGGGATCTGCTCATTTGGACACGATATCGAAGGTTCATGGTTGTTGTGGGAAGCGGCTGAAATGCTTGGAAACAAAGATATTCTGGATCGGATGCACCCGGTTGCCCTAAAAATGGTCGATCATATTGAACGGGTGGCGGTTGATAAAGATGGTGGATTGTTTTTGGAATCAACGCGGTTCGGCAGTCATCTGAAGACCAATAAACATTGGTGGCAGCAGGCCGAAACGCTGGTTGGATTTATGAATGCTTTCAGTTTGACAGGTGATGTAAAGTATTGGGAAACTGTAAAGCTAAGCTGGAATTTTATTGATACTTGCCTGATTGACCATGTAAGAGGGGAGTGGTTTACCAAATTGAACCGTTTGGGAGTGCCATACCTGGTTGAACCGGTTGACGATCCTTCGCCATATTACCGCAACGACTGGAAAATTGATCCGTGGAAATGCCCATATCACAATGGAAGAGCAATGATGGAGATGATGAAGCGGATAGATTTAATGGTTAACGCTGAATAAGATGAATAAAGTTCTTTTGAAATGCACTTTTGCCGCTGCTTTGGGCGGTCTGCTGTTTGGTTATGATACCGTGATTATTAATGGTGCCATGCTCGATCTGGTCAAGTACTTTCAGTTGTCTCCGGCGCTCCAGGGTTGGACGGTGAGTTCTGCTTTGATCGGATGTATTATAGGCACCATCGTGATCGGTAAACCCGGTGATATTTATGGCTCAAAACGGTTGCTGCAACTATTGGCAATTTTGTTTCTGGCTTCATCGGTGGGATGCGGCCTGGCAACCCATATCAGTGTTTTTATTCTGTTCCGGTTCATTGGCGGACTGGCGATCGGCGGTGCATCTGTGCTTTGCCCGGTTTATATCTCCGAAATTTCGCCACCGAAACACCGGGGAGTATTGGCAGGCACCTTTCAGCTGGCAATTGTGACCGGGATTTTATTATCCTTAATATCCAATTACTTGTTGCTGAATATTGGCGATCAGAACTGGCGCTGGATGCTTTTTAGTGGCGCTCTTCCTGCCGTTGCTTTCTTTCTGATGCTTTTGGTGATCCGGACGAGTCCACGGTGGCTGGTAAAGATGGGCCGCATTGCCGAAGCAAAAAAAAACATTGAAGATTTATCATCCCATGAAATCGATACAGAACGGACGATTCTTGATATTCAGGAATCTATCAATATTGAGAATACGGGTGCACGAATAAACCTGTTTAAGAAACCGTACCGAAAAATAACCTTTATCGGCATATTTGTGGGAATTATTAACCAGTTGACGGGTATCGGGGTGGTATTTTATTATTCTTCCCAGATTTTCAGTATTGCCGGTTTCTCAACAGATAATTCAATGGCGCAAAGCGTAATATTGGGGATTACCAATCTGGTGTTTACGCTGCTGGCAATGTCAATTATCGATAAGGTCGGAAGGAAAAAACTGTTACTCACCGGGCAATTGGGAATGATGGTCGTCCTTGGATTGTTTGGCTTCGGATTGCTAACGGGGCAAATTGTTGGTTATTGGCTGGTCGCATTACTGGTCGCCTATATTGCTTTTTTTGCGGCATCACAGGGTGTCGTGGTTTGGGTGTTATTGTCCGAAATGTTTCCGAATATTATCCGTGCCAGAGGTGCATCAATGGGATCCTCTGCAAATTGGATTGTCAGTGCCTCCCTTAATTTCTTCTTCCCGGTCGTCATTGGCTTCTTTGGGACGGCACAAGCGGCACAACAGCTCGGAATGAGTTATGCTTTTATCTTTTTTGCGGTGGTCACTTTCGCTGGATTTATTTACTTAAAGAAATACATCATCGAAACAAAAGGGAAAACGCTCGAACAAATTGAAAAGGAAGTACTTTGTTAATCCATTAACAATTAAAATATCATGAACGGATACGAAAGAATAACCGCTGCATTAAGAGGCGAAAAGCCCGACAAAGTTCCTGTGATGCTCCATAATTTTATGATGGCTGCCCGGGAACATGGAGTTACAATGGAGCAATACCGTAATGATCCTAAGCTGATTTCGGAATGCTTTATAGCTTCGGTTGACAAATATAAGTTTGACGGTATTTTGGTTGATATCGACACCGTTACGCTTGCAGGTGCTGTCGGTGTACCGGTTGATTTTCCAATCGATGATCCTGCCCGTACCCACATTGGAAATCTGGAGAATCTGGAGGATATCTCGAATTTAAAACAGGCTAAAGTTGAGGATTACAAGTATATTCAGATCTGGCTTGAATCGGTAAGACTGCTTAAAGAGTATTACAAAGATGAGATATATATTCGGGGCAACTGTGACCAGGCTCCTTTCTCACTGGCAAGCATGATGCGTGGGGCACAAAACTGGATGCTCGATTTAATGATGGGGCCAGACGAGCAACTCCAATCAATACTGGAATATTGTACCGATGCGACTTCTCAGTTTATTAAATTGATGGCACAAACCGGTTGCGATATGGTATCGAATGGCGACAGTCCGGCGGGACCCGAAATGATCTCGCCCGAAATGTATATGCAATACGCATTGCCTTATGAAAAAAAGATTGTGAAAGTCGCCCATGATGCCGGTGTCGCATATACTTTGCACATTTGTGGCAATACTGATGTAATCCTGGATCATATGTTATCAACCGGAGCCGATGCTTTTGAACTGGATTATAAAACGGACATTTCCAGGATATACGATACGATTCGGAACACAACAACGTTGATTGGAAATATTGATCCAAGTGGCGTGTTAGCCTTAGGTACAGTTGGTTCTGTGAAGGAAAAAACGCTTGAATTATTAACGGCCTATCAATATTCAAACCGGTTTATCCTTAATGCCGGTTGCGCGATTCCACCCGTTACACCTTCGGAAAACCTGAAAACGATGATTGACACAGCGCGGAATTTCCGATAAGAAATGTATTTTATGAATGGTTAATATGAATGATATGATGAATAAAAGGTCTTTTACAATTGTTTCAGGAATAATATTGCTAATGCTGCTGAATACTCCCAATTCTTATGCGGAGTATGGCTTAGGGGAAAAATCAAAAAAAGCTTTGGTAAAGTCGTTCCCGGATTCGCTCGGATGCATTGTTCTGCCATTCTACCGTCATCGCCCCGATGGGAAGCCTGGAAGGGAAATTACGTTGAATTTCAAGGGCCCGAAGTTTTCCGGAAAAGGAACCATTGAACTGGAATGTTCCGGAGAAAAGGAAATTATACAATTGAATGAAAATGTGGGTATTGATCATTATTCAATTTTGCTCCCCCCCGGAGCGGGCGTAAAATCCGAATGCGAGGCAAAGATTACGCTTCGGAGTGCTGGGCACGAGATATCAGGTTCTTTTACTGTCCCTGAAAAACGACAATGGACGGTTTATATTTATCCTCATTCACACGTTGATATTGGCTATACAAATACACAGGCGAATGTTGAAATCATCCATAAAAGGAATTTAATTAACGGGATAGAACTCGCAAAAAAGACTGCCGGTTATCCAAAAGATTCTCGCTATCTGTGGAATCCTGAAGTGTTATGGCCGGTCGAAAGATATTTGAAAACAGCCACACCTGAGGAAAGAGAAAATATCGTTGATGCTGTCCGGAAGGGGTATCTTCATCTGGATGCAGGGTACATTCATACCAATACAAGCTCCTCTGCTGATGAAGAGATTTTCGAGTTTTTTCGTCAGTGCAGGGAACTGGAAAAACTGACCGGTACAAAGATTGAGACGTTGGTTCAGGTAGACGTTCCGGGAATGTCGTGGGGTGTTGTGCCTGTCGCATCAAAACTTGGAATTAAGTACTGTTTTGCAATGAATAACGGATCTGACCGGGTAGGACTCTCTACAGACCTCAGCTTTAAACCATTCTGGTGGCTTGGGCAGGATGGGAAATCAAAAATCTTATTTCTGCAACCAGGGAGTTATACGCCGGGAGCGCATGCAAAGGGGTTCGCTTATTGGCCACTGATGGCTGGTCAAACGGATCCGTCCAAATTAATTCAAATTGTGAAGACCGATCATCCACGCGATAATTTCATTGATAAATACCTGGCTGATAAATTGCCTGAGTTGGAAAAATCAGATTATTATCCATACGATATTTTCGCGATGTCGTGGGCAATGGCCGACAATACCCCAATTGATGCCGATTTACCCGATGCAGTTAAAAGCTGGAATGAAGATTATGCGTTTCCGCATTTAATTATTGCCAGTGCTACTGACATCATGCGCACTTTTGAAGAAAAATACGGAAATCAGTTACCGGTTTTGAAGGGAGATTTTACAGAGTATTGGACCGATGGTCTTGGAACTGCTGCAAAACAAACAGGTATGAACCGTAACTCAAAAGAACGCCTCATCCAGACAGAAACACTTTGGACGATGCTCCATCCCGGTGAGGCTGCACCGCGCTCCGAGTTTGACGAAGCCTGGAGAAACGTGATCATGGGGACCGAACACACCTGGTGTTATATGGATCCATCGAAACAGCCAATTACGAATGACATTCTGAAGGTTAAATTTGGTTTTTTCCAGCAGGCTGAAGACTGGAGCAAATCTTTGTTAACCTCCACCTTATCCTCTGCTAAGGATACCAGTAGTTCAATTGTAGGCGTATTTAATACACTTTCCTGGGTGCGAAGTGGCTTGGTCACTGTTTCTTCCGGACAAAGCAAATTATTTAATAGTATACGTGATGAGAAAGGGAAAACTATTCTTTCTCAAAGACTATCTAGTGGTGAACTGGTTTTTACTGCAAGTGATATCCCAGCCTTGGGATCAAAAAAATATTTTTTGAAAAGGAAAAAAATAAAAACTGTTGGGCAACTTGCAAAGGGTAATACACTCGACAATGGTATTGTCCGGATTTCGATCGATCCGCAAACAGGTGATATTTCAAGTTTAACTAATGAAACCTATGAATTTGTGGATCTTCAGGCGCCATGCGCGCTCAACAGCTTCCGTTACCTTCATGGTGATGATCGTCCGGATAAAGCATCAGGGACCAAAAATGTGAAAGTCTCAATAAAGGAAAACGGTCCTTTGGTGGCTTCACTTCTGGTCGCGTCCGATGCTGAAGGATGCAATAGCCTTTCGCGTGAGATCACCATCATTGCCGGGCAACCACAGATTGAAATCAAAAATATTGTAGATAAGCAGGCAATTCTAAAGAAGGAAGGGATTCACTTTGGATTTGCGTTTAATATCCCGGAACCAACAACCAGGGTTGATATTCCATGGGGAATTATGGAACTTGAAAAAGATCAGCTTTCCGCTGCCAACCGGAATTGGATTGCTTTCCAGCGATGGCTCGACATTTCAAATAGTGAGCGGGGCATTACCTGGTGTTCTTTGGATGCACCTGTTTTTGAAACGGGCGACATGACCGCCAATATTTTAGGTGCTGCAACCAATTCTCCGAAATGGATTCGAAAAAACCAGCCGAGCGCTACAATTTATTCCTGGGCTTTGAACAACCATTGGCATACTAATTTCCCTTTTAGCCAGGAAGGGAAAATTCAATTCCGGTACAGGATTCTTCCGCATAATGCAAAATATAATGCTGCATCGGCCAATCGTTTTGGACTGGAACAGGCTCAGCCACTTATTGCGGCTTCCCTTAAGCCTGATTTTAAAGAAAAACCATTTTTTGATATCGAAGGAAGCCCAGACGTTATTGCAACCATCTTCAAAACAAAGAATGATGGGAAAGCTCTTCAGTTGCGTCTCCGTTCTGTATCTGCTAAAGATGAATTAGTAAAACTAAATTGGCTCGATCGCAAACCATCATCTATATATATCAGCAATTCAGGTGATGAATCAGGCAAAGAAAAAGTTCAGGAGGATGTTCTGGTACCGGCGATGGGTTTCGTAACACTTGATGTTGTTTGGTAAGATAAAGTCGGATTTCTCCTGCAAATAATCAAGGTCAATTTTTAAACTATCATAAAATGAAGACATTCAGTTCTATTTCGTCAAAGGTTCGTTTCCTTTTCTTATCCGTTAATTTGTTGTTTAGTGGTGCTTTATCCGTTGTAGGACAACCTAATGATTCGTCGAAGAGCGGTGATTATTCCTATTTTAAAGGGGGAACCATCAGTGTTATCCCATCCTCTCACCAGGACATCGCATGGATGGACAGTATTGGCAAGTGCATTGAGTTTCGTGATGTACAAATGATAACACCAGTATTGAAAAGACTGAAAGAGAATACCCAGTTTAAGTTTTCAGTTGAAGACGGGCTGAGCCTCAGGGAATATCTTCAAAGACATCCCGAATCGATTAATGAAATCCTGAAATATACGCGCGAAGGTCGTCTGGAGTGGGGTGCGACCTACAAGCAACCCTACGAATCGATGTATGATGGAGAATCATTGATTCGTCAAACTTATCTCGGACGCAAATGGCTGAAAAAAACCTTGCCGGGTTGCGATTTTAAAACCTACTGGAACGAGGATGTTCCGGGCAGATCGTTGCAAATGGCGCAAATACTTTCCAAAGCAGGTATTCCTTATATGCAGTTTAGCCGGCATCAGCCCGGAATTTACAAGTGGTTTAGTCCCGACGGCAGTTATATTACCTGCTTCACGCCGGGCCAGTATGACGAAGCGGGTATTCCTGTCCGGCAAGCCCGCACAAATATTGACTCACTTTCGAAAGCATTCACAACCTTTCTGGTAGACTGGAACACCTATTTCAAAACAAGGAAGATAAATCCGGAGTTTCCGTTTCTCTATTCTCATGATTTTGCAACTCCACCCGATTATGATGCGTTCTTTAAGGATTGGAATTCAAAATCAGCCTCGTTGAAACGGCCTTCCATTAAATATGCTACCGCTACAGAATGGATGGACGGAGTCACCAAAGGGAAACCAAATTTCGATAAAATCTCCGGGGAACGGCCGGATGTATGGCTTTATATACACGGACCTTCACATCAGAAAGCACTTAAGGCATCGAGGGAAGGCTCACGTTTACTTGTTGCTGCCGAAAAGTTCGCAACTTTTGACGCACTTCAGAAAGGTTCATTCGACAGTTATCCGCAGGCATCTTTTACCACTGCCTGGGAGAATGCGATCTATCCTGATCATGGCTGGGGAGGCAAGCATGGCGATTTGACAGACCGGGCTTTCCGGACATCTTTCGAAAAAGCGCGATCCATTGCTTCCGATGTCCTTAAAACGTCAATGACCAACATCGCTTCACGGATTCATTTTTCAAAAGCTGCCATTCCGGTGATCGTTTTTAATCCTTTGTCTTGGGAACGGACTGATCTCGTAAAATTCACACTTGATGTTGAGGGTAATGAGCAAAATATATTCAGACTTATCGATGAAAAGGGGATTGAAATACCTTACCAGTTGATTGATGAACACAACATTGTTGGTAATAAAGACGAAGTGGTTACCTTTTTGTTTGTTGCTGAACACGTTCCTTCAGTCGGGTATAAAACCTATTACATCGAGCAAGGAAAACCCGCAACTTATTCCAATACTTCCATAATTTCCGGCACAGGTTATGAGAACTCCTTCTATAAGGTGGAATTTGCCGATGGCGGTGTCAAATCATTATTTGACAAAGAGTTATCAACGAGTTTATTAAAAACGGATAAGTTCTTAGGTGGAGAACTGTTTACGATGCAATCGGTTGGAAATGGAGCAGGCGAATTTACCGATGTTCAACAACCCACGATGGAGGGATTCGAAAAATTGAGCAGCTACCATCAACCCTGGGCGCTCGTTTCCAGCGGACCGATCCGCGATGTTTACCAATTCACCAAAGAGATTAATCATGTGACAGTTGAGCAACAGGTGATTCTGTATAAAACTATTAAGAGGATAGATGTCCATGTTGAATTGAAAGGCTTTGATGGTGAGCGTTACCGCGAGTTTAGGTTGGCTTTCCCGGTCAATCAAATCAAATCGGAAGTTGCCTACGAGGTGCCGATGGGCGTGGTCCGGGTAGGACAGGATGAAATTGCCGGAGCTGCAGGTTTTTCTAAAGAATCGCAAATTTATGGTACTCCTTGCGCCCAGGTCCATCCGCGTGAGGTGCAGGATTGGTTCTCAGCATCTGATGGAAAAACAGGAATCACAATAAGTTCCGATGTGGCCGTATTCGATTGGATAGATCCTACTTCAAATCCTGCAGGATATGCAATACTGCAACCCATTTTACTTGCCAGTCGCAAAAGCTGCCACGGAGAAGGAAATTATTACCTGCAAGCGGGTGACCATAGTTACAACTTTTCGATTTATTCACACGTTGGTGACTGGAAGAATGGCTACCGGTTGGGTACCCAATCGAATCAACCATTGAAAGCGATAACGGTTAAGCCAGGTAGTGATAACGGAGCTATGCCTGAAACAATGAGTTTCATATCGGTTGACAATAAAAACCTTGTTTTGAGCACCATCAAAAAGTGTGATGACGACAATCAGGTGATCGTGCGTTGTTATGACATGGAAGGGAAAGATATAGAAGCGAAAATGTCTGTATATAAGCCATTTAAGAAAGCGGAGCTGACCAACTTAAGGATCAGTTTAAATAGTTGTGGGGAGAGTTTAATTTCACGCATAAATTTTAGCCAGCCTAAACAGAAAGAATGAAGTATCAGTAACCCCTCTTTGAGTTGATCGGAATGCTTTGATTTTTGCATTAA